>OGFJ01001853.1_pt1 | contig 12516 bp, 9 predicted proteins | sample 1570861 | NCBI WGS metagenome assembly OGFJ01 (sample SAMEA2582060, study PRJEB24529) | metagenome | biome: Human gut stool | place: China | collected 2011
TGGTAAACGCTGATGACGCCAGCCGCTACTGCGGTTTTCATCATCAAAAACGGCGACAGCGTGGGTTGGCTGGCTGTGCATAATGAGCTGATCGAGCGCGTGCTGGCAGGTTTCGACACAGGGCGACCCCTGAACGGCATGAATGCGACGAATAAGATTCAGTGCATCGACAATAAGCAAATGAACAGCCACGATAACCCCCTTAAAGATCAGGCGATAAGGGTAACATTCGATGCCGGAACAGGCTACGGCTGGATGAGAAATCGGGAAGAGGCCTCGCAAAACGAGGCCTCTGGAGAGCGATTAATCGCAGGCAACGATCTTCATTGCCAGGCCGCCGCGAGAGGTTTCGCGGTACTTGGCGTTCATGTCTTTGCCGGTTTCGTACATGGTCTCGATCACTTTATCGAGACACACGCGCGGCTCGCTGGTCCGGCGCAGCGCCATTCGCGCGGCGTTGACCGCTTTCACGGCAGCGATAGCGTTGCGTTCGATGCACGGCACCTGCACCTGGCCGGCGACCGGGTCGCAGGTCAGGCCGAGGTTATGCTCCATAGCGATCTCTGCCGCGATGCACACCTGACCCGGGCTGCCGCCCAGCAGTTCCGCCAGACCGGCCGCCGCCATCGAGCAGGCGACGCCCACCTCGCCCTGGCAACCCACCTCGGCGCCCGAGATCGAGGCGTTGTGTTTGACGACGTTGCCGAACAGGCCGGCCGTGGCCAACGCGCGGTAGATGCGTGCGTCGGAGAAACCGCGGCTCTTTTGAAGATGGTACAACACGGCCGGCACCACACCGCTCGACCCGCAGGTCGGGGCCGTTACGATCCGTCCGCCCGAAGCGTTCTCTTCGGCTACGGCCAATGCGTAGGCGAAGACCAGACCGCGCGATTGAAGGCTCTGCTTGTAGCCCGAAGCGCGCACGTGGTAGGTCGCGGCGCGGCGCGTGAGGTGCAGCGGACCGGGCAGGACGCCTTCGTGGTCAAGCCCCCGCTCGACGCTTTCGCGCATCGCCTGCCAGATTTCGGCCAGGTAGTCCCAGATGTCGTCCGACTCGCACTCCTCGACATATTCCCAATAGGTGCGGCCCGTGCGGCGGCACCAGGCGAGGATTTCGTCGAGCGTGTTCATTTCGTAAATCTCCTCCGCCTGCCGCGGCGGTACGCCCTCTTCGGCCAGCTCGCCGCCGCCGATGCTGTAAACCGTCCATGTGTCGGTGGGGGTGCCGGCGGTGTCGAGCGCCTGGAAACGCATTCCGTTGGGATGGAAGGGAAGGAACTCGCGTGCCTGCCACACGATGTCGACGGGGGCGGTCGGCAGCAGCGTGTCGATAATGGCACGGTCGGTCATGTGGCCGCGGCCCGTCGCGGCGAGGCTTCCGTAGAGCGTCACGCGGAACGCCGCCGCTTCGGGATGGCGTGCGAGGAACTGTTCGGCGGCGCGGCGGGGCGCCATGGTGTGGCTGCTCGAAGGGCCGGTGCCGATACGGTAGAGTTCTTTGATGCTTTTCATGCGGCAAAGATACGATTAAGCCGAGGGCAAAAGCAAATAAAATTTACTTTTTGCCGAGACGGAATATCTACGGCGCAGCCAAAGTACGATTTTCCTTTGTCAGTCCGCAGCCGCTCTTCGATTGCAGCCGATCGCATTTACCGCCTTTTGACACCAAAGGCGGTGCCAAAAGTGTTCGCAGGGCACCTCCGTCGGGATCGGACAGCGGTTCTCACTGAGCGGGCGCAAAACGACGTTCAGCAGGCGAGCGCGGAGGCCGTTCGCGGACTTTTCCGAGCCGTCGCAGTCGAAGCTGCGCAATCCTTTGCGCCGCAACGGCGCAGTCTTTCGTGATCGTTCTGCGAGGTGCGCGGCGAATTCCCGCGCATTTTCGCCTCGCGGTCTTCGGTGCCCCTTTTCGACGGAAGGTGCTGAGATGCGCTTGCCGAAAAGCGGTCGCCTGCTGCGGTCAGAATCCGTATTTGCTGCGGTACTGCGTGGCGGTGATCTTTTCGCGCTGCCGGAAGAAGGCCGAAAACTGGCTGACGTTCTCGAATCCCAGCTCGGCGGCGATCTCCGAAACGGTGCGGTCGGTCGTGGTGAGCAGCTCCCGGGCCTTGTTGTGGCGCAGTTGCAACTGGTATTGCGCCGGGGCGATGCCCACGTAGGCGCGGAACGTACGGCGGAACCACGTGTAGCCGATGTTGAGCCGCCGCGCGATCTCTTCGGGCGGGAGGTTGTCGCCGATGTGGCGGCGCATCATTTCGCGGGCGCGGTTGATCTTCTCGACGATCGGGTTGTCGAGGTATTGCAGGTTGTCGCGTTTGAAGAGCACCGAACCCAGCAGGTGAAGCACGATGCCCGTGACGAGCTGCTGGAAGCCTTTGCGCTCCTCCTCGGCCGAGCGGATGATCTCCTGATAACAGCTCACGATGCCGGCGCTGTGGCCGATGTGCAGCAGCGGCGTCTTCGGCGAAAAGAAGCCTTCCGCCACGCGGCGGTCGATGTTCTCGCCGCGGAATCCCACCCACCACTCCTCCCAGCCCGTTTCGGGGTCGGGTGCGTAGGTGTGCCATTCGTCGGGGAAGAGCATCACCACCGTGCCGGCCTTCACGGGCGCGGCGGGCGAGGAGGCCGAGCGGAATTCGCCCTGTCCCGAGACGATGTAGAGCAGTTGGTATTCGCCGAGCACACGCCCCCGCGAGCGGGTGAACGAGTAGCTGTCGGGATGCTGCGTCAGGGGATAGGGGCTGCCGGGCGGAACGTTCTGGTACCCCGCCGTGGGGCAGACGATGCCCCACCGCTCGTCGTGGTCGGTGACGGGCAGGTAGTGGACGATGCTTTGCGGGAAAGAGCCCATAACGTGTCAGATTTGAAAAGTAATTTGTCAAATGTTATAACAAAGATAATACTTTCTTCGGTATTTTTGTATCAAATAAAGACTCTAACCTCAAACCGCTTTTTCACGTTATGCAAAAAAATATAATCGGTGTCGACCTGGGCGCTACCAGCGGTCGGGTGATTCTGGCCCGTGCGGGGGACGACCGGCTCCGAATGGAGGAGCTGCACCGTATGCGGGAGATCGACGGCCGCTTCTATTGGGACATTCACGCCCTCTACGAGGAGATTCTGAGGGGATTGAGCGTCGCGGGCGGCCGCGGCGAACGGATCGACTCGATCGGCATCGATACGTGGGGCGTCGATTTCGCCTGCGTGGATCCCGACGGCGATCTGCTGGGGCTTCCGCGCGCCTACCGCGATCCCTATACCGACGGAGTGCCGGAAGAGTTTTTCCGTACGGTGCCTCGCGAAAGCGTCTATGCGAAGACGGGCATTCAGGTGATGAATTTCAATTCGCTCTACCAACTCTACGCACTCAACCGCGAGCACAGCCCCGCGCTGGCGGCCGCCGAGCATGTGCTCTTCATGCCCGATGCGCTGTCGTACCTGCTTACGGGCGAACAGGTGTGCGAATATACGATCCTCTCCACCTCGCAGCTGATGAATCCCCGCACGCGGGAGCTGGACGGGGAGCTGTTGCGTGCGGCCGGCGTCGACGCATCGCTGTTCGCCCGGCGTGTGATGCCCGGCGAGCGTGTCGGCGTGCTGCGCGACGAGGTGGCGCGCCGCACGGGACTGGGGCGTGTGGAGGTCTTCGCCGTGGCGGGACACGATACCGCTTCGGCCATCGCCGCCGTGCCCGCCGCCGACGAGCGCTTCGCCTATCTCTCGTCGGGCACGTGGTCGCTCATGGGTATCGAGTTGCCCGCTCCGGTCATCACGGAGGAGTCGTGCGCGATGAACTTCACCAACGAGGGCGGCGTGGACGGTACGACGCGGTTCCTGAAAAACATCACCGGCATGTGGTTGTTGGAGGAGTGCCGCCGCATCTGGGCGAAGGAGGGGCGTACCTATACCTATGCCGAGATCATGGCCATGGCTGCCGCCGCCGAGCCGGGCCGGACGCGCATCGATCCCGACGACGAGGCCTTCGCGCATCCGGCCGACATGCCGGCGGCGATCCGCGATTGGTGCCGCGGCCGGGGCAAGGTCCCGCCGGCGGACGATGCGGCGCTCGTGCGCTGCATCTTCGAGAGCCTGGCCGCCCGCTACGGCGAGGTGCTGGGCAACTTGCGCGGCGTGGCGCCCTTCGCCATCGAGCGGCTGCACGTGATCGGCGGCGGCGCGCAGAACGATTTGCTGAACCAGCTTACGGCCGACGCCTGCGGGATTCCCGTCGTGGCCGGCCCGTCGGAGGCGACGGCCATCGGCAACGTCATGGTGCAGGCGCGTGCGCTGGGGCTGGTGGGGTCGCTCGCCCGGATGCGCGACTACATCCGCCGCTCGGTGGAGGTCAGGGAGTTTCTGCCGCGAACGAAATGAATCTTAACTAAAAATACATTGAAACGATGAAGACCCAATTGATCGAAGAGGCTTACCGCATCGCTCGCGAGCGGTATGCGGCCGTCGGAGTCGATACCGACGAAGCCCTGGAAAAATTGCAGCGCGTCAGCCTGTCGCTGCACTGCTGGCAGGCGGACGACGTCACCGGATTCGAGAATCGGGGCGGCGAGCTGACGGGCGGCATTCAGGCTACGGGCAACTATCCGGGCAAGGCACGCAACGTCGAGGAGCTGCGCGCCGACATCCTCAAAGCCGCCAGTTACATTCCCGGCACGCACCGTCTGAACCTGCACGAGATCTACGGCGAGTTCGGCGGCGAGAAGGTCGACCGCAACGAGGTGGAGGTGAAACATTTCGCGGGATGGATCGAGTGGGCGCGCGCCCACGGCATGAAGCTCGACTTCAACTCCACGTCGTTCTCGCACCCCAAGAGCGGCTCGCTTTCGCTCTCCAACCCCGATCCCGAGATCCGCGAGTTCTGGATCGAGCACACCAGGCGCTGCCGCGCCATCGCCGAAGCGATGGGCGAGGCGCAGGGCGATCCCTGTATCATGAACCTGTGGGTTCACGACGGGTCGAAAGACCTGACGGTGAATCGGATGCTCTACCGCGAACTGCTGCGCGACTCGCTCGACCGGATCTTCGAGCAGAAGTACGACCACATGAAGGACTGCATCGAGTCGAAGGTCTTCGGCATCGGTTTGGAGAGCTATACGGTAGGCAGCAACGATTTCTACATCGGCTACGGCGCCAGCCGCGGCAAGATCGTCACGCTCGACACGGGCCACTTCCACCCCACGGAGCTGGTGGCCGACAAACTCTCGTCGCTGCTGCTCTTCACGCCCGAGGTGATGCTCCACGTCTCGCGTCCCGTGCGCTGGGATTCGGACCACGTGACGATCATGAACGACGATACGTTGGAGCTGTGCAAGGAGATCGTGCGCTGCGACGCACTCGATAGGGTGCACATCGGTCTGGACTATTTCGACGCTTCGATCAACCGCATCGGCGCCTACGTGATCGGTTCGCGCGCCACGCAGAAGTGCATGATGCAGGCGTTGCTGGAACCGCTGGCCAAGCTGCGCGCGTACGAGGCCGACGGACAGGGCTTCGAGCGTCTGGCGCTGCTCGAAGAGTCGAAGTCGCTGCCGTGGAACGCCGTGTGGGACATGTTCTGCCTGAAAAACGACGTGCCGGTGGGCGAGGAGTTCATCGCCGACGTCCAGCGCTACGAAGCCGAAGTAACCTCCAAACGATAGAGCCATGTACAGAATCGTATTGAACGAAACCTCCTACTACGGTGCGGGTTGCCGCTCGGTGATCGCCGAGGAGGTTCGTAAGCGCGGCTTCCGCAAGGCGCTGCTGGTCACGGACAAGGATCTGATCCGTTTCGGCGTGGCCGAAAAGATCGAGCGCGTGCTCGCCGATGCGGGCATCCCCTATGAGATTTACAGCGAGATCAAGGCCAACCCCACGATCCGCAACGTGCAGCAGGGCGTCGAGGCCTTCAAGCGTTCGGGCGCCGACTTCATGGTCGCGCTGGGCGGCGGCTCGTCGATCGACACGGCCAAAGCCGTGGGGATCATCGTCAACAATCCCGAGTTCGCCGACGTGCGTTCGCTCGAAGGGACGGCGGCGACCAAGCACCGCGCCGTGCCGACCTTCGCCGTGCCGACGACCGCGGGGACGGCGGCCGAGGTGACGATCAACTATGTCATCACCGACGAGGAGAACCGCAAGAAGATGGTCTGCGTCGATCCCAACGACATCCCGATGTGCGCCGTGATCGACTGCGAACTGATGTACTCGATGCCCAAGGGGCTGACCGCCGCCACGGGTATGGATGCGCTGACGCACGCCGTCGAGGGCTACCTCACGCCGGGGGCGTGGACGATGAGCGACATGTTCGAATTGAAGGCGATCGAGCTGATCGCGCGACACCTGAAAAACGCCGTCGACGACGGCAGCGACGAGACGGCCCGTGCGGGCATGGCCGAGGCGCAGTATATCGCCGGCATGGGCTTTTCGAATGTGGGGCTGGGCATCGTCCACTCGATGGCTCACCCGCTGGGAGCCTTCTACGACACGCCGCACGGCGTGGCCAACGCCACGTTGCTGCCCTACGTCATGGAGTACAACGCCGAGTCGCCGTCGCGTGCAAAATACCTCGATATCGCCCGCGCCATGGGCGTGAAGACCGACGGCATGAGTGTCGACGAGGGGGTGCGCGCTGCCATCGACGCGGTGAAAGCCCTCTCGCTGAGCATCCGCATCCCGCAGCGTCTGCACGAGCTGGGCGTACGCGAGGAGGATATTCCGGCGCTGGCGGTGGCTGCGTTCAACGACGTCTGCACGGGCGGCAATCCCCGTCCGACGTCCGTCGAGGAGATCGAACGGTTGTACCATATCGCCTATTGACATGGAAATTCTGATCGGATTGTTGATTATCGCCGTCGGGAGCTTCGGACAGTCGAGCTCCTACGTGCCGATCCGCAAGGTGCGTGACTGGTCGTGGGAGAGTTTCTGGCTGGTGCAGGGCATCTTCGCATGGATCGTCTTCCCGTGGTTGGGCGCGAGTCTGGCGCTGCCCGAAGGGGTGACGCTCGGTGCGCTGTGGGCGGCGGGCGGCGCCTGGCAGTCGGTCTTCTACGGCGTGCTGTGGGGTGTCGGAGGACTGACCTTCGGCCTGTCGATGCGCTATCTGGGCGTGGCGCTCGGACAGTCGATCGCACTGGGTACCTGCGCAGCGTTCGGCACGCTCTTCCCCGTGCTGCTGGCGGGGCAGAATCTCTTCCGCGGCGAGGGGCTGGCGCTGTTGCTGGGCGTCTGCATCACGCTGGCGGGCATCGCCGTGATCGGCTATGCCGGTTCGCTGCGTTCGCGTCTGCTCAGCGACGAGGAGCGCCGTGCGGCGGTGAAGGATTTCGCACTGACCAAGGGGTTGCTGGTGGCGCTGCTGGCCGGTGCGATGAGCGCCTGTTTCAGTCTGGGCCTCGAAAGCGGCGCGGCCATTCAGGCGGCGGCCGTCGCAGCCGGCGTGAAGGAGCTTTTCGCGCTGAATCCGGTGATTCTGCTCGTGACGCTCGGCGGTTTCGCGACCAATGCCGCCTACTGCATCTTCTGCAACGTGAAAAACCGCACGGGCCGCGACTACTTCTCGGTACCGGCGGGCGTGTGGGTCAACAACGTGCTCTTCTGCGCGCTGGCCGGCGTGCTGTGGTACTCGCAGTTCTTCGGGCTGGGCATGGGCAAGAGCTTCTTCGCAGAGGCGCCGCTGATGCTGGCCTTCTCGTGGAGCATCCTCATGTCGCTCAACGTGCTGTTCAGCAATCTGTGGGGCATCCTGTTGCACGAGTGGCGCGGCGTCGACCGCCGTACGGCGGCAGTGCTCGTGACGGGTCTGCTGATCCTGATCTTTTCGACCGTATATCCGCAACTGGTAAAATAGAGAAAACGATGAAACTGATTGATAACGAATCGCTCGACCGCCAGATCGGGGTAGTGGCCGAGGTGGCCGGCTACCTCTGGGAGCGCGGCTGGGCCGAACGCAACGGCGGCAACATCTCGATCAACGTCACCGGACTTTGCGCCGATGCCGTTTGCGAACTGCCCGCGCTGGACGGGCCTTACCCCCTTCCCAAACCGGTGCCGCACATCGCGGGCGGCTGTTTTCTGGTCACGGGCACGGGACGCCGCATGCGTTACGTGGCATCGCAGCCGCTGGCGAACGTCGCGCTGATCCGCGTGGCTGCCGACGGTGCATCCTACGAGATCGTCGCCGACGAGCCGGTGCGTCCGACCTCCGAACTGCCCGCGCACCTCTCGGTGCACGACTATCTGATCGGTGCGGGGCGTCTCGAGCGGGCGGTGGTGCATACGCATCCCATCGAGCTGGTGGCGATGACGCACAATCCCGAATTTCTGGGCAAAGACGTGCTCACGCGGCTGTTGTGGAGCATGATCCCCGAGACGCGCGCCTTCTGTCCCAAGGGGCTGGGCATCGTTCCCTACACGCTGCCCGGCTCGCAGGAGTTGGCCGACCGGACGATCGCCCTGCTGGACGACTACGACGTGGTGATGTGGACCAAACACGGCGCACTGGCCATCGGCACCGACCTGATCGAGGCGTTCGACCAGATCGACGTGCTGTCGAAATCGGCCAAGATCTACGAATCGGCCCGCTCGATGGGATTCGTCCCCACGGGAATGAGCGACGCCGAGATGCAGGAACTCAAAGAGGTCTTCGGCCTCTGACGAAAGGGTAGGATCGGTTTTTCGGTACCCTTTTTTACCCTCGCCCGATCGGGACAGGTTCGCCTTCGGCGGTCCTTTTCTGCGTTCGGCATAGTCCGTGGGCGACTTACGCGCCCGCTTACCGGAAAGGTTAGTTTTTTAATTAGGTGGTGCGGACTGTTCCCTTGCGGAACAGTCCGTTTTTTGTGCCGCAGGGTTGACCGTCTGCCGGAAATTGGCTATCTTGCGGGAAAAAGATTCTGTATATGAAACAAAAGATCGCGCTGCTGCTCGCTGCGGCCCTGCTGTTGTGCTCCGGCGTGCAGGCCCGCCGCGCTCCGCGCCACGTCGCACCCCGCGCTGCGGAGCTCAATTTCGCCTTTCTGACCGACGTGCACGTGACGCCCCGCGGCGAGTCCGACTCGCTGCTGCGGGCCGCCGTGGCCGAGATCAACGCCTCGGCGGTCGATTTCGTACTGGTCACGGGCGATCTCTGCAACATGGGCAGCGACGCCGAACTGCATTGCGTGCACGGAATCCTCGAACGTTTGCGCAAGCCGTGGTTCGCCGTGCCCGGCAACCACGAGACGACGTGGTCGGAGAGTGCCTGCACGACCTTCGGCCGCCTGTTCGGCAACGACGGTCGGCTGGCGTTCCGTGCGGGCGGCTACCTCTTCGTCGGCTTCACGGCGGGCCCCTACATGAAGATGGCCGACGGTTCGGTGCGGCGCGAGGATCTGCAATGGGTCGAAGAGCAGATGCGGGCGGCGCGTCCCGGCGAGCGGATCGTCACGTTCTGCCACTATCCGCTGACGAACGACGTGACCAATCGCACGGCCGTCACGCAACTGCTGCGCCGCTACGACGTGCGTTTCGACCTGTGCGGCCACTACCATACGCTGCGTCTCTGCAACTTCGACTCGATTCCCGGGCTGATGGGACGTTCGCTCATCCCGAAGAACCGCAGGCAGGAGCCTGCGGCGGGTTACAACCTCGTGCGGGTGTGGGGCGATTCGGTCGCCCTCTACGAGAAGCGGTTGGGCGAGGTGCCGCGGCTCTCGTTCGCAATCCCGCAGGGCAATTCCGCGGAGTTGGCTGCGCTGCCGTGCGATCCGCAGCCTGCGCCGATCACCTACGAACGGACGGGTGCGGCGCTCGTGGTCGAGGACGAGGCGTCGATCTATACGGGCGTCGCCGTGGCGGGCGATACGATCTTCTACGGTACGTCGCTGGGTGTGTTGAAAGCCTATGACGTGAAGAACCGCCGCGAGGTGTGGCGGCGGCAGTTCGGCAATGCGGTCTACTCGACGCCGCTCGCGGCCGGCGGCGTGGTCGTGGCGGGCGACGCCGCGGGGGCCGTGTGGGGGCTGGATGCGGCCACGGGCCGCCGTCTGTGGCGGATCGCGGCGAAAACGCCCGTGATCGGCGACGGACTGGTGGCCGACGGCTGGCTCTACATGGGGCTGGGCAGCGGGTCGATGGCCAAGATCGAGCTGCGCACGGGCCGTATCGCCTGGGAGTTCCGTTTCGGCGAGGGGCAGCCGCAGGGGCGCCCTGCCGTGGCCGGCGGGCGCGTGGTCTTCGGGGCGTGGGACACGAACCTCTACTGCCTCGACGAAGCGACGGGCGAGCGGCTGTGGAGCTGGAACAACGGCAGCCCGCAGAAGCTCTACTCGCCGGGCCACATCGTGCCGCGCATCGTCGGCGGGCGGATATTCATCGTGGCGCCCGACCGCTGCATGACGGCGCTCGACCTGGCGACGGGCCGCGAGATATGGCGCGTCAAGCGGCGCAAGGTGCGCGAAACGACCGGCGTGAGCGCCGACGGCTCGGCGGTCTACGCCAAGACCATGGACGGCGAACTGCTGGCCGTAGCGACGGATGCCGACCGTTACACGGAGCTGTGGACGGTCGATGCCGGTTGGGGCTACGACCACAACCCCTGCCCCGTCGAAGTGCGCGAAGGGGTGGCCTACATGGCCAACCGCACGGGTTGCGTGGCGTCGGTGAGCGGCGACGGACGGCTGTTCTGGGCCGAGAAATTCGCCTCGTCGGCTGCCAACGACTTCTTCGTCGATGCCGACAACCGGCTGTGGGTGACCTTTATCGAGGGGAAGATCTTCTGTTTAGGCGATCCCGTCGTCCGTTAGGAAGACGCGGCGGAATTCGCTCTCGAAATTGGGCGTGAAGAGACCCGTGCCCAGTGTGCGGAGGATCTCTCCGATCGTCCAGAACCGTCCGCCGTCGGTCTCGTCGCTCGGCGTGACGGGGCCGTCGTAGACGGTGCGGTTGACGTAGACCAGCTCGCGCTCGCGCACCGAGTCGAAGATGTACTGCGTGAGCCGTTCGGGCGTGAACTCCGTGACGCCAAGCTCCTCGCGTACTTCGCGGCGCAGCGCTTCGTCGGGGGTCTCGCCGTAGTCGACGTGGCCGCCGACGGCCGTGTCCCAGCGCCCGGGCTGAATATCTTTCCACAGCGGGCGTTTCTGCAAATAGAGCTCGCCCCGGCTGTTGAACAGGTGCAGATGTACGACCGGATGCAGCAACCGCCGCCCGTCGTGGCATTCGCCGCGCGTGGCGCAGCCGACGACCCGTCCCGTCTCGTCGACGACGGGGAAGAGTTCCGAAGGATTGTCCCGATTCATTCGATACCTTAGTGCGCCCGTACAAGCTGCTTAGTAAATATCCCACTGGCAAGGGATTAGGTAAGTGTTCTTTGAAAAACCTATCATCACCCGACTTATCCGAAAGGGAAACCGGACGGGGAGTGTAGCATGTCGGGAACGTCGTAAGTCAGTCAGTTACCAGACTGCCACTGAACGGCAAGATGAAACGATGGATATGAGGATGAAAACCGAATTGTTTGAACGACAGTCCGAGCTGCTCTACTTGAAGGCTATGACGTAAGGTAACTGAAATCGTCATACTGCGGTACTGCTCCGGTGTATAGGTACGGACGCAAGCAAGAACTTGCCGCAGAGCAACCATGATAAATGGTAAAGGACGGAAATCGCATCCGACAATCCATCATGCCAACAGTTACTAAGTAAGTAAACGGGGATTACCTAAACCGGAACGCCGTAAGGCTATGAGGTGCAGACCTCTGAATATCCGGCACGGTAACGGAGCCTCCGTAGTAGTCCGGGCAGGGTAACGCCCTGCACATGGCGAAGGGAGGCAGCTAATTTTCTTTAATACAATTTAATGGATAATGTGAGAGACATTATGAGAAGTCCGGAAAGAGTATTAAACAGTCTGAACGAACACAGTAAGGATTCGAGCTACAAGTTCGAACGCCTTTACCGGATTCTGTTCAACGAAGAGTTGTTCTATGTTGCCTACCAAAAGATCGCATCGAACGGAGGCAGTACGACCAAAGGCTCCGACGGTCGCAGTATCGACGAGATGAGCCTTGCCCGGATCGAAACGCTGATAGCCTCGTTGAAAGACGAAAGTTATCAGCCTCACCCGTCGCGGAGGGTGCATATCCCGAAGAAAAACGGGAAAACGCGCCCTCTGGGAATACCGGCTTTTGAAGACAAGCTGGTGCAGGAGGTAGTCCGCATGATTCTGGAAGCCATTTACGAGGGACATTTTGAGACCACCTCGCACGGTTTCCGACCTAAACGGAGCTGTCACACTGCATTACTTCATATTCAAAAGACGTTCAGCGGGGCGAAATGGTTTATCGAGGGCGACATCAAAGGGTTCTTCGACAACATTGACCATGATGTACTTGTCGGAATCCTGCGGGAGCGCATTTCAGATGACCGTTTTATCCGTCTGATACGGAAATTCCTGAAAGCGGGATACGTCGAGGATTGGACGTTTCACAACACTTACAGCGGAATGCCGCAGGGAGGTATCGTCAGCCCGATTCTGGCGAAT
>OGFJ01001865.1_pt1 | contig 12463 bp, 13 predicted proteins | sample 1570861 | NCBI WGS metagenome assembly OGFJ01 (sample SAMEA2582060, study PRJEB24529) | metagenome | biome: Human gut stool | place: China | collected 2011
CTCTTTCACTACACGACGCTCTTCCGATCTTGTGATAGACAACGGCAAACAAACGCTTCCGGGAGCTTCTATTTTTATTGAGAATCTGAAAACAGGAGTGATTAGTGACGTGAACGGTTTTTATACCTTACCCAATCTGAAACCGGGTACTTATACCGTGAAGGTAACTTATGTGGGCTACAGCCCTATCGAAATGAACATCACAGTTCCCGAAGGCAAGACATTGGAGAAGGATATTGTGATGAGTGAAGGACTGGAGTTACAAGCTGTGCAGGTAAAAGGGGCTTTTCAAGGACAGAAGAAAGCTATCAATACGCAAAAAAACAATATGGGAATCACCAATGTGGTGTCGGCCGACCAGGTAGGCAAGTTCCCGGATTCGAATATCGGTGATGCATTGAAGCGTATCAGTGGTATCAATGTGCAATACGACCAGGGAGAAGCCCGTTTCGGACAGGTACGCGGTACGAGCGCCGATTTGAGTTCCGTTACCATCAACGGTAATCGTGTTCCTTCTGCCGAAGGGGATACGCGCAACGTGCAGCTTGACCTGATTCCGGCAGATATGATTCAGACCATCGAAGTAAGTAAGGTCGTTACACCTGATATGGACGGTGATGCTATCGGTGGCTCTATCAATTTGGTGACTAAGAATTCTCCTTATAAACGTACTATCAATGCGACAGCAGGAAGCGGTTATAACTGGATTAGTGAGAAAGCCCAACTGAACTTAGGATTCACTTATGGTGACCGTTTCTTTCATGACAGGCTGGGAATGTTGCTTTCTGCTTCTTATCAAAATGCTCCTTCGGGTTCTTATGATACCGAGTTTATGTGGGAAAAAAGCGAAGACGGAAAGGCGTATGTCAATGATTACCAGATGCGTCAATACTTTGTTACCCGTGAGCGCCAAAGTTATTCGGCAGCATTTGATTTCGATATCAATGAGAACCATAAATTGACTTTCAAAGGTATTTTCAATAACCGTAACGACTGGGAAAACCGTTACCGCACGACTATAAAGGATTTGGATGAGAACGGAAAGGGAACTGTCCGTATTCAGACTAAAGCCGGTACACCCGATAACCGTAATGCCCGTTTGGAACGTCAGCGCACTATGGATTTTGCTTTGGGCGGTGAACATTTGTGGGGAGCTATCGGTATGGACTGGAACGCCAGTTATGCCAAAGCTACGGAAGAACGTCCGAATGAACGTTATCTCGATTTTCAGTTAAAGAAGCAGCAGTTTGATATGGATTTGAGTGATGAACGGCAACCGTTTGCTACTCCTCAATCGGGTTCTACCCTGACGTTGAGTGATAAATTCAGCTTAAAGGAACTGACCGAGCAACAGGAGGATATAAAAGAAGAAGACTTGAAGTTCTCTACCAACTTCAAGGCAACGCTGAATAATGGTGCCAAACTGAAGTTCGGAGCGAAAGTGGTGCGTAAAACCAAAGAAAAAGAAATAGACTTTTATGAATATACACCGATAGATGAGGATGCCTTTATGGAAAACAGTCTGCGGAATATAGTCGACCAAAGTACAGATAAGTTTATGCCGGACAATAAATATCAGGTAGGTTCGTTTGCTGGTAAAGAGTATATCGGCGGATTGAATCTGAATGACCCTTCACAGTTCGAAAAGGAGCAGGTGCAGGCAGAATTGGCGGAGAACTTTGAAGCGCGTGAGACTGTCAGTTCGGGTTATGTACGTTTCGATCATCGGTTCAGCCGTGACATCAGCCTGATGGCAGGATTGCGTTTGGAACATACTTCTCTTCGATATACCGGGCGCAACTATGACGATGAAACGGACCAGACCACTAAGACCGACCGTATGACCAACAGTTACGTGAACTTCCTTCCTTCTCTCTTGGTGAAATGGGATGTAAATGATGATTTCAAGATTCGCGGTTCGTACACACAAACTTTGAGCCGGCCCAAATATTCGGCTTTGGTTCCGAGTGTGAATATTAACCGTGGCGACAACGAGATAAAGATTGGTAACTCAGACTTGAAACCGACTCTCTCTTATAATTTCGATTTGAGTGCGGATTATTATTTCAAGAGTATCGGTTTGGTGAGTGCAGGATTCTTTTATAAGAAGATAGATGACTTCATTGTCGATCAGGTGCTGACCAACTATGAATATCAAGGCACAGAATATACTCGTTTCACTCAGCCTAAAAATGCCGGAAACGCTAATCTGTGGGGATTGGAGTTTTCTTATCAGCGTGATTTCGGTTTCATCGCTCCGGCATTGAAATGTGTAGGTTTCTACGGAACATATACATATACCCACTCACGTGTAGAAGACTTTAACTTTGAAGGTCGCGAAAACGAAAGCGGACTGAGTCTGCCGGGGTCTCCCGAACACACTGCCAATGCTTCTCTCTATTTTGAAAAAGGAGGGTTGAATGTACGCTTAAGCTATAACCATGCATCCAGCTTTATCGATGAAATGGGACCGAGCACATTTTATGACAGATTCTATGATGCTGTGAATTATATGGATGTAAATGCCAGCTATACTTTTGGCAGAAAGGTGAAAATGACGTTCTATGCCGAAGCAAACAATTTATTGAACCAGCCGCTTCGTTACTATCAGGGAACGAAAGACCGGACAATGCAGGCCGAATATTATGGAGTGAAAGTAAATGCAGGTTTTAAAGTAAGTTTTTAAATAAATGAATAATATGAATATGTTGAAGATGATAGGAAAAATAAAAGAAGTATTGACATGGGTGTGGATTGCCGTTATCGGTACGGCTATCTGTGTGAATGTATGCGCTCAGACTCCGCAGGAGTGGAAGGGGCTGGAAAGACAACTGAATTTCTATATGGCTAATGATTTGGGAAGAAACGGTTATTATGACCAGAAACCTATTGCCGAGTTAATGGGCGAAATGGCTGATGCAATCGGTCCCGAATGTGTGTTTGCTGCCGGTGACGTACATCACTTTGAGGGGGTACGCAGTGTGAATGATCCGCTTTGGATGACTAACTATGAACTGATTTACAGCCATCCCGAGTTGATGATAGACTGGTTCCCGGTTTTGGGTAATCATGAGTATCGTGGGAATACACAGGCAGTATTGGATTATACGAACGTGAGTCGCCGTTGGTCAATGCCGGACCGTTATTATACGAAAGTATTCGATAAGAAGGGAACAAGTGTTCGCTTTGTGATGATAGATACGGCTCCGTTGATTGACAAATACCGCAACGAAAGCACTACTTATCCGGATGCTTGCAAACAGGATATGGACAAGCAGCTTGCGTGGATTGACTCTGTGCTGACTGTTGCCAAAGAAGACTGGATAGTGGTGATCGGTCATCATCCCATTTATGCGGAGACTCCGAAAGACAACAGTGAACGCAGTGATATGCAGAAACGTCTGGACCCTATATTGCGTAAACATAAAGTGGATATCTATGCCTGCGGACATATTCATAACTTCCAGCATATTCGTGTGCCGGGCAGTGATATTGACTACGTGGTGAATACCTCTGCTTCTCTGAGTCGGAAGGTGAAGGCTGTGGAAGGCACACAGTTCTGTAGTCCCGAACCGGGCTTTTCTATCTTCACGGTAGATAAAAAAGAGTTGGATATGCACATGGTCGACAAGACGGGAAAAGTAATTTATACGGTAAAACGTACGAAATAGACTTAGCAATATGGGGAAAAAGAGTATATTTGCAGCATAATGTATGCTGACAACAATGAATTTACCATCTGATTTTTCCCAAAGAACCCATGAATTACTGGGTGATAATGATTATAGACAGTTGGAGGATGCCTTGCAGGACGAAGCGCCTGTGAGCATCCGTGTTAATAGTGCCAAATGTGATAGAGAGGTAAAAGGGGAGCGAGTTCCCTGGTCTGCCAATGGAATATATTTGGCAGAACGTCCGACTTTTACGTTTGATCCTTTGTTTCATGCCGGATGCTATTATGTACAGGAGGCTTCTTCTATGTTTGTGGAACAGGTGTTGAAGACCTATGTCTCGTCTCCGGTAGTGATGCTCGACCTCTGTGCAGCACCGGGAGGTAAGTCCACTGCTGCACGGGCGGTATTGCCTGATGGCAGTTTGCTGGTAGCGAATGAAGTGATGCGCAACAGGGTGCAGATTTTAGCCGAGAATCTTATTAAATGGGGAAATACGGAAGTGGTAGTGACCAATAACGACCCTTCGGATTTTGCCGCTTTGCCGGGGATGTTTGATGTCGTTTTGACGGATGTACCCTGCTCGGGTGAAGGAATGTTTCGTAAAGATGCTGTGGCGGTAGAGGAATGGAGTGCTGATAATGTGCAAATCTGCCGGCAGCGTCAACGCCGCATCTTGGCGGATGTGTGGACGGCATTGAAGCCGGGCGGTCTGCTTATTTACAGTACCTGTACGTATAATAGGGAGGAAGATGAAGATAATGTAGCCTGGATAGCTCGCGAATTGGGAGCTGAAGTGCTGGAGGTACCTGTCCGGCCGGAATGGAATATTACCGGCAACTTGACCGAAGCGGATTTTCCGGTGTATCGCTTTTTACCTCATAAGACAAAAGGGGAAGGTTTCTTCTTGGCTGTACTTCGCAAGGATACCGAAGGAGGAGAAGAGGAAAGGACAGGAGATTACTTGAAAGAGCATGCCGGCGGCAGAAAAGATAAAAAGAAGGGTGGAAGAGAGAAACAGCAGGTGATGACCGTTCCTAAAGAAGTAAAAGACTGGTTGCAGCACCCTGAAGACTATCAGTTCGAGGTGAAAGGTACCGGTATTGTTGCTTTTCCCAAAAAACATAGTGAAACGTATGCGCTGTTGCAACAGGTCTTAAAGGTCATTCATGCCGGTGTGACATTGGGCGAATTGAAAGGAAAAGATATTGTGCCCGATCATTCTCTGGCAATGACTATAGCAATGAGACAAGGAAAGTTTCTACAGGCTGAACTGAGTTATGAACAGGCTATCGGCTATTTGCGTAAAGAGGCTGTGGTTTTGGACTCTTCCGTTCCCCGCGGTTATATATTGCTTACCTATAAAAAGATTCCGTTAGGCTTTGCCAAGAATATAGGCAACCGTGCCAACAATCTATATCCGCAAGAGTGGCGTATCCGTAGCGGTTATTTGCCGGATGTGCTTAGCATGGTGTGGGACGACTGATACCTTCCGGCATCTATCAGAACGGTTTGCGAAAGGTGCAGCCGTTCTTCCATTCGGAACACCCGTAAGCTGTTTTTCCTTTGATAATCGTTCCTTTTCCACATAGCGGACAAGGTTTACCGACCCATTCATCGGCAGGCGGATTTTCCGGCTTCGCTTCTTTGGTGGCGGCTTTCGGTTTGCGGGGACTTGCTTTCCTTTTGGCAGCAGTCTTCTTGGAGGCTTCTTCTTTGACAGTTTCTTCCATGGTAGTGACGCGGCGATTGGTGTTGTCGCTCAATACGCTGTGCACTACTTCCGCTACCATTTGTTTCAGTTCGTCCAGAAAAGTGGAAGCATCATAGCTTTTCCGTTCTATCTCGCGCAGTTTCTTTTCCCAGATACCTGTCAGTTCTGCTGATTTCAACAGCTCTTCGTGAATCAGTCCGATAAGTTCCACTCCGGTGGGAGTAGCAATCAGGTTCTTGCGTTCTTTTCGGATATAGTGACGTTTGAATAAGGTTTCGATAATGGCAGCGCGGGTAGACGGACGTCCGATGCCGTTCTCTTTCAAGGCATCGCGCAATTCGTCATTGTCCACCAGTTTACCGGCAGTTTCCATGGCACGCAGCAAAGTAGCCTCTGTGTAGGGTTTGGGCGGCTGTGTCCATTTCTCGTTCAATGTGGGCAGATGAGGTCCGCTTTCACCTTTTACAAAGGTAGGCAGAGTGCGTTCTTCATCTCCTTCACGCGGTTCTGTATCAGGGTCGGTCATGCCGTCGGGCAGATTGGTCTGCGGTTTGGCAAAGATGACACGCCATCCCGGTTCCAATATTTGTTTTCCGGTAACTTTGAATTCTATTCCATCTGTTTCGCCAATCACGGTTGTGGTAGAAAACTTACAGTCGGGATAAAATGCGGCAATGAAGCGGCGTGCCACAAGGTCGAACACACGTTTCTCCATATCCGTCAGGTTGACAGGAGGTTGCCCGGTGGGAATGATGGCATGGTGGTCGGTGACTTTCGAATTGTCGAACACCTTCTTTGATTTATTCAGCTTGGTACCGGTAAGCGGAGCTGTCAGTGTTTCGTATGGTTTCAGTCCTGCCAGAATGCCGGGACATTTAGGGTAAATATCGTCACTCAGGAAAGTAGTATCCACACGTGGGTAGGTGGTAACTTTCTTTTCGTAGAGCGATTGGATAAGTTTTAATGTATCATCAGCCGAATATCCAAACTTTTTATTGCATTCTACCTGTAAAGAGGTCAAGTCGAAGAGTCGGGGAGGTGCTTCTGTTCCTGCTTTTTTAGTCACTTCTGTCACGGTAAAAGGAACATTCTTGATACGTTCCATCAATGCTTCGCCTGTGGAGAGATCAGTGATGGGAGGTATTCCTCTGTTTTCTACAGTCTTCTTGCTCTTTTTAGCCGATTCTTTTTGGTCACTTTCCTCTTGTGCCAGTTCTTCATCGCTTTTTCGGATGATGGCGGTAAAGGTCGTATCACGATATACAGTGGCAAGTACCCAATACTGTTGGGGAGTGAAGTTCTCAATTTCCAGTTGCCTTTTGACAATCAGAGCAAGGGTGGGTGTCTGTACGCGACCGATAGATAAAACCTGTCGGTTTTGTCCATACTTTAAGGTGTAAAGACGGGTGGCATTCATCCCCAATACCCAATCGCCGATGGCACGGCTTAAGCCGGCTTCGTACAACGGCTTGAAATCGGACTGGTCTTTCAGGTTTTGGAAACCTTCACGGATAGCTTCTTCGGTCAGTGATGAAATCCACAAGCGTTTCACCGGGCAGTGAGCGCCTGCTTTTTGCATCACCCATCGCTGAATCAGCTCTCCTTCTTGTCCGGCATCACCACAGTTTATAATCTCATCGGCTTTCTGCATTAAACTTTCGATTATGCGGAACTGCTTCTCTATACCCGGGTCATTGATGAGTTTGATTCCGAAACGTGGAGGAATCATCGGAAGGCTGGACAAGCTCCATGCTTTCCATGAAGGAGTATATTCATGCGGCTCCTTCAGGGTACAGAGATGCCCGAATGTCCAGGTCACCTGGTATCCGTTTCCTTCTATATATCCGTCTTTTTTGTTTTTTGCTCCCAATACATCGGCGATATCGCGTGCAACGGAAGGCTTTTCGGCAATACAAACTATCATAATTTTCGTTCTGTCTAATAGGATTGCAAAGGTAACAAAAACGGCTGAAAGCAACTCTCTTTTCTCTTTAATTTATGAGAATTTAGAAACTGCTTTCAGCCGCTATCTGTACTTGATATGCTATTTAATCCATGTACCGTCTGCTTTTATTCTCAGGTTTTCCACTTCCTCGTCTGTGCTTTTGTTTTCCAAGTCGATGATATACCATTCTTCGGATACGGGTGTTTGTACGTATTCGGCATCATCGATGGTAAATCCGGGATACCGGGCATTAACAGCCTGTTTCACAGCTTGGGGAAGTTCGGAAGCACGTACGTCCCAACTGGTTCCCACCCATGTCTTCTTACTGTCGAAATAAACGTCTTTTTCTTTATTTTCATCCCAAATACTCACTTCCATGTAATCTTTTTCTTTTTCGATATCAAGAATACGGGCATTGGGGTACATCTCTTTGATGAGGGCAGAGAAATCGTCCAAATCCGGTTGGGGAATGAAATCTTCATAGTAGTCCGAATCATTATCAACTTCAGTTCTGGTCAGAACACCTTCGGGCGAATAATATAAATCGACTTCCTGTTTGCCTTGCTCCACTTCGATTACATAAATGGTTTCCATGCCTGCTCGGGCTAGCATGTCTACATCGTCTATTTTCCAACCGGCATATTCACTTTGTTTGAAAGTCTCTTTCACCGGTTGTGGCAATGCTTCATAAGGTATATCGCTTTCCGTCATATACCATTCTGCCGACGAAGGATTATACCATGCTTCATGCGATGTTCCTTCGCTGTGGAAACTGGCAACGGCATAATTACCCTTTACTTCCCATTCCACAGACTGGGCTTGTGGATATTTGGAATTAAATGCTTCCCGGACAAGATTGGATACCGCCGATACATCGAGAGTATCATTGTCGTCGTCACTACATGCGCTGAAAGTAAATACACTGATAGCTGCAAAAAATAAAAATAACATCCAGTTCTTTTTCATAATCGTTTTATTTTTATGGTTTCTTTGCGGCAAATTTAGAGGGAGAATCTAAAAAGATTCTGAAATTTGAAGCAAATTGCAGCTTTTCGGTTATTTTTTTACCTGCTTCTCTTTATTCGTTTTTATGAAGATACCAGTCTTTGTTTTGTGCACCGGAAGATCTTACCCATTCAGCGAATCCGGGGTATGCTGTAGTGATACGTACCTTTTCTGCCGGGACAGGGAAGTCTTTTACATCCGGTAAATGGATAGCAAAGGGCATATTGTCGTTGGATACATAAAACAAATTGTGCTCAGGTTGAGAGGCATCTTCTCCTGTACTCCATAAGTTGTTGTCGGCTTTATCGGTCGGCGGGTAATTGACAAGGTGCACTTCTTTGCCTCTTCCTTGGTCTGTGCTACAGATAATAAACGGATTATAGGGCGGAATTAGTTTATTATAGTCTGCATTTGCTATTTCTATGGTCACAGTATAGGTCTTTCCTATCACGTTTTTGATATTGTCAAAGAGGAGGACAGTAGGGTAGGTCTGTCCGCTTTCCATATTGTCGTTGCCGATGAATGTGGAACGTTCAGGTCCCTCGATAGTGATACTTTTGACATCTGTATAAGTAATATTTGTCAATTGGTAGCTAAAGCCGTTGTTATAAATACCTCCGTTATGACGAGGGGTAAACTTATCGATAATTTTGGTGATTTTATTGGTTTCTAATGTTTTGTAAATAGTGGATTCATAGTCTATCATAACATCATTCATGTCATAATCACCTTCTTCCGGCCATTTATCCTCATAGGTAAGTGTACCAAAAGTCGTTTGTACATTGTCATCCGGAGTTGGAGCGTTTTCATCCGGTAAATCGGGAATTGTATTTTTTTCCACTGCATCCTTATTTTAGGGAAATCGGTAACCTCGCATCTAATTCATCCAAAACAGCCACAGATATTCAGGCTATCTGTAATGAAACTAAAAACAATATATCACATGTCAAAAATTGTTTCGATCAGATTATTTTCTTCCTGCAAAATGACGTCCAGACACAGTTTACAAAATTGGTTCAGGAAACCCAGGATTACTACCAATCCATTCAGGAAATTCAGGTTATTATATCCGAAATTGCAGAAGAGTCTGAAACCTTTGTCAACACAGTACAAAATATTCAAAACCAGATCCATGCTATTTCAGATGTTCCTGATTCCGACCATATCAGCAGTCAGGATATCTTAGAAAAGGCAAGACAAACAGAAGAAACGACACAGGAAATGTCCGTTATCGTAAATCATAACAAAGAAAATGCGTTGGAAATTAATAATATTGTAGAACGCTTTTCCTAAAAAAATAATTAATATCATATGCCAAAATAGATGTACATCCACCTGTTCAAGTGATCGTACATCTATTTTTATGTGTCAATTTTTTTCCTGATTTGATTTATCAATGAAATCTTTTTACTTCTCACTCCATATTTTTCTGTATTTCATAAAATAGTAAATACTCATGATCATACTGAGTATCTCGCCTGTTGTGATCGACAGCCAGATGTCGTATATTCCAAGCAGATTCGGCAATACCATAATGCATTGATTTTAGCAATTGTTTCTTCATCTGTTGCAAACATTTTCAAAAAATCTTTATATGACATAACATCGTCTATATTATGTTGCATTAACTGTTTATGAAAATCAACAAACTTATCCATGCCTTTGTTTTTAACACTCTGCAATAAACAGAAAATCCCATCCACCAAGTCTTTCTATCCTGTTATTATCTGCAAGTATGTCATAAGGATTTTTATTTTCTTTCCACGTATTCAGCCTGTCCTCTTTAATTTCTCCATAAAAGATTGATGACATCATAAACATCTGCCTCCGTTAATCTTCCAGTCCCCATATAACATTCACAGTATCAGAGATATCTATATCATCAGGCTCGATGTCCATATCATAGGAAGCAGACTCACATTCCTCCGGTTCACAGCACCGAAGCGACATTTCCTGCAATGGCCTTGATACAAAATCAATCTCTCCCCATGAATAATCAATAGTTATGATTTTTCCTAAATTTACTCCTGCTTCCTCGGTCAGTACAGATGCCTTTGCCTGAGAATCCTTTACTGTTGCAGCAAGAAGCTCATTCTTTGACTTATTCGATGCCGTCAATGACAACCTTCCGGAAATCATAGAATTCTACGGACACAACAGCCGCAAGATATCCTGCGACTACTATATTGATGACCGGATGCTGCTGCCAGAAAATGCAAAGGCATAGAACCTGTGATGGGTGCTATGCCTCCTTCGTTTTACGCTTTACTCGTTAACCGCACCACTTGCAATAAGTTTCTTGTAAAACGCAACTGCCGCTGCAAGATCCCTATCATCTGGATGTCCTTTAGCAACACCGCCAATCAGCTTAAATGGTCCAAATGTATCAAAGCCCTTGCACGAAAACCTTCCCACCAGATTATCATGCTTATCCTCTATAATGGATTCCATAGACTTAAAAGCCTCGCTTCCACCATATGTGCACATCAGAAAAACATTTTTATTCTCTATCAGATTGACAGATGCAAATTTAAGTACAGACTGATGAAATTTTCCATAATAAACTCCTGACGCAAATCCTATCAGGTCATAGCAAGATAATTCTTTTTCTGTTACCTGTATAGCATCTATCAGATCAACTTCATTTGTCTTGGCAATTTCATCAATAATTTTCTTTGTATTCCCATGGTGCACTGATGCATAAATAATTGCTGTCTTCATATATTGTTAGTTCCATCCTTTCCATACATCCGGCTGATATCCCAGTGTTGACTGCTTTCCATTCCTTACTACCGGAGTTTTGATTACCTGCGGATTCTCCAGAACCTTCTCCAACTTGTCCTCATCAGCTATATATTTGATAAGTGCAAGCAAATCCTTGTCTTTTCCATCCCAGTTGATCATATTATCCAGACCACCATTAACCTGAGCAACAGGATTAAATTCGCCCTTGCTCATACCTTTTTCTTTCATATCAATAAACTGATATTTGATGCCGCGCTCTTTAAAGAAGCGTTCTGCCTTTTTTGTATCATTACATTTCTTAGTTCCAAATATCTGTATATTCATAATCAGTATTCCTTTACTATCTCTTCATCTATTCCATACATAGCCTTAAAACTTTCAAGGTCTGCCGGACTTTTTATCAGCATAACCTCTTCAATCTTACCTGTTTGTATATCCTTAAAACCTGCAACCTGCTCGCCATTACAAATGCTGGCTTTGATTACAGGCTTCTTATTTTCCTTGTCATAAGACTGAACCACACTTTTCTTCTTAAATAGTCTCATCCTACTCACCTTCTCTCGCCTGTGCCATCAGCACAAGCTTCTCAAATGACTGTGCAAATCGTTCATCATCTTCACTTGTCCGCTTCTTCTGTTTCTTAATATGATTCTTGGAAGAACCTCGTCTGGCTTTCTTATTAAGGTGTCTTTCCATAAGCATCCGGTCAATATTCTCATCTGTGTACCATTTGCCAGACTGATGAATTGCATAGGCACCTTTACCAAGAGCCATTGCTGCAACACCATAGTCCTGAGAAACAACAATATCTCCTCTGTGACAAATGCTTATCAGCTTATAGTCAACAGCATCTGCCCCTGCACCAACTACAATCACTTCACTGTAATCGTAATACAGCACGTGATTGGTATCGCACAGCAATGTGGCTGGAATATTATGTTTTTCAGCTATATCTTCTACTATGTCCACTACCGGACATGCATCTGCATCTACAAATATCTGCACTAGTGCCTCTCCATTTCTTTTTGAATCCATGTCATAATTACATCTACAAGATATTCCTGCTGCACTTGGCTTAGTTCTTTTCCCGGTTGCATTTTATGCCACTTCCGGATGCACTCTCTGCAACATGTTGCAGTTGCATGCTGGGCAATAAATACCGGGTGACCACGCATTGGTGTCTGCTTGCCATCATTTGCTATATATGCCGGAGCTTCTCTTTTTGAGATAAAATCCTCTGCATGTTGTCTGATTCTCTCCAGTCCTTTTTCGTTTATGTAATCAATATCTTTCTGCTTTAGATGGAAACTGCTTCGGAACTTGAAATTGTTCAGTCGCTCAAATAACTGCTTGTACCATTCATCCTTAGTCATATCATCACCT
>OGFJ01001874.1_pt1 | contig 12402 bp, 8 predicted proteins | sample 1570861 | NCBI WGS metagenome assembly OGFJ01 (sample SAMEA2582060, study PRJEB24529) | metagenome | biome: Human gut stool | place: China | collected 2011
CTTGAGAGCGGCGGCAGCGTTGGTCAGGGTCTGGAAGGAGGGGTGGTCGCCGTTGCCGGAAGCACCGATGTTGATCTGATACTCCATCTTGGCACCGGCGGGAGCGGCAGTGATCTGGCCGTTCGCGACGGTGTAACCGGCAGCCTCGAAGTAGCCCAGGGCAGCCTGCAGAGCGGCGGCGTACTTGTCCTCGCTCTTCATGTCGGAGGTGTAGATCTCGTTGCCGTCCACGTCGGTGGAGTAGGCGATCTGGTAGCCGTCGTCGGTGACGGACGGGGCAGCCCAGGAGGTGTTGGAGATCGGGTAGTTGATGACGGTGGCGGTGTCGCCGTAGTAGGAGTCGATGCCCTCATCGCGGTAAGCGGCGATGACGGTCATGATGGCCTTGCGCAGGTCCTTGGAGGCCTGGGAGGAGGGGTCGCCGCCGACGTTGACGTTCTTGGCGCTCAGGGCGATGTAGCCGTAGCCGCGGTAGTCCTTCAGGCGGGTGGTGATGACGGGGCCGTCCTCACCCTCGGCGCCGTTGATGTCGGCGATCTGGTCAGCAACCTCCAGAGAGTAGGAAGGATCGGAGATGTCGATGGTGCCGGCCTGAACGCCGGTGATCTTATCGGCCTCCTGGGTCTCCTTCATGTTGACGTGGGCGACCTTGGGTGCGCCGTCAAAGTAGGAGGGGTTGGCATCCAGATAGACAACGCCGTCGCTGTACTTGGAGAAGGTGAACATACCGGCACCCATGGGAGCGCTGGTCTTGGCGCGGACGCTGCTCAGGTCGCCCTTGGCAAAGCCGAAGGAGTTGTTGTCGTAGTCGTACAGGCTCTCATCGCCGTAGTAGTGCAGCGGGGCGATGGGCATCTGCAGCTGGTAGATCATGGTGGTGGACAGCTCGGTGGTGGTCAGCGTCATGCTGTAGTCACCGGTCTTGACGATACCGGCCACAGAAGCAACGGCGTCACCGACGTTGACACCGGTGGTGGAGTAGGCGTAGACGTCCTCGGGGATCAGGTCAGACAGGGCGGTACCGGCGGTCTCGGCCTCCATGGCAGAGAAGTTCCAGTCGTAGTTCGCGCCGATCAGCTCGAACATATCCTTCGCGGTTGCGCCTGCGGGCAGCTCACCCAGGTTCCAGGCGGAGGCGGCACCGGCAGCATCGTTAGCGTCGGCGGCAGCGCCGTTCTCAACGCAGTAGTCGATGATCTCCTGGGCAAACTTCACACCGCCGTCGTTGACAGCGTCCCAGAAAGCCTTCTGCTGCTCGGCAGTGAAGTTCGTGTTGTCGGTGTTGTCCTCGCCGGCCTCAGCGATCAGCTTGGACAGCGTGGTCATGGAGTTGCGGTACTCGTCCAGACCAACGATAGGGGTGGAGTACATGGTTGCAGAACCATCATACGTAGGATCGAGGAAAACATACATCGAGAAGATGACGTCGTCGATGGTGACAGGCTCGCCGTCGGAGAACTTCAGGTCCTCGCGCAGCTTGATGTCATAGGTAACGGTGCCGTCGGCGTTCTCGGTGACAACGCAGTCGGCAGGGCCGTGGTAGGTGTAGTCAGTGCCGTTGTACTCGCGGGTCTCGCCCTCGATGCCGTTCAGGACCATCTCACCCTTACGGTCAGCGCCCAGCAGGGCGATCTGGGTCAGGTCGATGACATCCTGGTCAGAGGCAGAAGCGGCGAAGAAGGGGCTGAACTTGCTCTCAAAGCCGGTCTCGGCCAGAACGAGCGTACCGTCGGAAGCGGCAGTGGTGGATGCCTCGGCAGTGGCCGTGCTGTTGCTCTCACTGGACGCAGTCGCAGCGGAAGAAGCAGCACCGCCGCAGCCTGCCAGCATGCCGACGCTGAGAGCGGCAGCAGATGCCAGTGCAATGGCTTGCTTTGTGTTTTTCATGTGGTAAAACCTCCTATAAATTTGCCCTCACCCACAAATCAATGTTGCGCTCCCCAAGAGCGCAACACGAGAAAGGGGGGATCCCCCTCTCCGCACCCTGTATCTCTTTACAGCGTACACTTGTCGATAATGGCTTAGCTTATAGGATACCTTAAAATTGACAAAAAGTCAACCATAAATCACACTTTTGTTGCTTTTTGTACCTTTTGCCGAATTTGAGAGGAAAATTTTGTAACCCCCAAAGTCTTTTTCCCCCTGTGGGAAGACTTTTCCTGCTCATCTAAAAAAGCGTGCCCTGCGTTTTTCTGCGGAGCACGCTCTATTATAATAATGTATAATTATTCTTCTTTTTCCCACGGCATCCGCTTGAGGAGCCACGCAGCAGCGGCAAAAACAGCGCAGGAGAGCAGTTCAAAAAGTATAAAAACACCTTGCATTCCCCAAAGCAGCTGTGCGTCCGCTGCAAACGCAGCCACCCCCTGCCCCGCGGAGGCAGCAGCGCAGAGTACCGCTGTCGCCCTGCATAAAGAGGGCAATTTTTGTGCGGTCTGTTCGTGGATATAAGCCCGCACACGCGCGCCGCCACGGGTCAGCCGCACCAGCAGCACCACCGCATACAGCGCCAGCACCAGTGCCGCCATGTAGGGCAGCAGCAGGTACACAGGTGCGTGGGCCGTGGCCCCGGGCAGTGCGCCCGCGCCGACGGTCAGCGCAGCCCCGCCGCCGCAAAACAGCCACAGCAAAGCCAGCACCCTGCTGTGAGGGTGCTCGCCCGCATAGCGGTAATGCGCGCCGCGATACTGATAATTGCCGTTCAGATCCTTTTCAAAGTCGTCGAGATAGGCGCGCTTCTTTTTCTTCTCGCGCTCGCGGTCCGCCATCAGACGATCCCCGTCAGGTCGTAGCTGTCCAGCCACGCCTTGGCCGCCTCGCTGACGCCGCGCAGACAGCTTTCCTCAAACGGCGTGGTCAGGCCGGCGTTTTTCAGCAGTTCGGTGAAGGTGCGGCTGCCGCCCTGCTTCGTGTAGGCCATGTAGTGGCTCCACGCATCGGCGCGGTCCTTTTGCAGCATCGCCCAGAACTGCAGGCTGACGGTCTGGGCCAGACAGTAGTCGATGTAGTAGAACGGGCTCTGATAAATGTGCATCTGGCGCTGCCAGTACTCACCCGCGCCGTAGAACGGGATCTCGCCGTCCAGACGCATCCAGGGCTGATAGATGGCAGCCAGCTTTTTCCATTCCTCGTGGCGCTGGGCCGGGGTCAGCTCGGGATGCTCGTAGACGATGTGCTGGAAGTGATCCACCATTGTGCCGTAGGGGATGAAGGTCAGCGCACCCGCCAGATGGCTGTAGCGGAACTTGCGGGCATCCGCGCCGAAGAAGCCATCGGCCCACGGCCAGGCGAAGAACTCCATCGACATCGAGTGGACCTCGCAGGCCTCCATGCTGGGCCATACGTAGGAGTACGGGATGCGGTCACGGTTCATGTAGGCGGCAAAGGCGTGGCCGGCCTCGTGGGTCACGACCTCGACGTCGTGCTGGGTGCCGTTGAAGTTGGCAAAAATAAACGGCATTTCGTAATCGCCCAGGCCCGTGCAGTAGCCACCGCCCGCCTTGCCGGGGGTGGACAGCACGTCCATGAGCTGGTCGTCCAGCATTTTGTTGAAGAACACGCCGGTCTCGGGGGAAAGCTCCTCATAGAACTTTTTGCCCTGCTTGAGGATGGCGTCGGCGTCGCCCGCCGGGCGGGGGTTGCCGCTGCGGAACATCAGGGCATTGTCGGCTGCGTTCATCGGGTACTGCTTGCCCAGCCGTCCGGCCTGCTCGCGGTAGATGCTGTCGGCCAGCGGCACGATGTACTTGACGACGGCGGCGCGGAACTTTTCCACATCGGCCTTCGTGTAGCAGTTGCGGCCCATGCGGTAGTAGCCCAGCGTGGTGTAGCCCTCATAGCCGAGCTTTTTGCCCATGGTGTCACGCAGGTGGACGAGCTGGTCGTAGAGGCCGTCAAACTCGGCCCCGTGCTCTTTGTACCATGCGCCCTCGGCCTTCCAGGCGGCCAGACGGCGGGCATCGTCGGGGTCGTTCTTGAACGGGGACAGCTGGCTCAGCGTGTAGACGCCGCCCTCAAACGGGATCTGCGCCGACGCGATCAGCTTGCCGTACTCGGTGGTCAGCTTGTTTTCCTGTGCCATCTCGTCGAGAATATCGGGCGAGAACGCCTTGTCCGCGATCTCGGCGTTGACGAACATCAGGTCGCCGTACTCGGCGGTGAAGTCAGCGCGGAACGGCGAATCGAGCATCGCGCGGCTCCAGGCGTTCTGGCATTCCTGCAGCTGGGGAGTGGCCTCGTTCCAGAAGTTCATCTCCTCATCGTAGAATTTGTCGCGGGTGTCAATCGTATTGCGCACGCTGGCCAACTGGGCGAGCGTGTCCACATGCTTGTTGAGCTTTTCCTCCTCCAGAAAAACGGCGTGGGCCTCGGCGTAGGTGGCAGCCGCCTTGAAGCGGGCCAGCAGGTCAGCAAACTGCTGCTTGACGGCGTCCAGGTCGGGGCGTGCATAGGGCATTTCCGAAAATTTCATAGTGTAGCTCCTTTACGGACAGTTTTGTCTGTATTATAGCACAGCGGCGGGCAAAAAGCAAAGAGGCGTAATTTGCATTTCTGTATAAAAATTCTGCGTTTTCATCTTGCAAATTTGGCGCATGTTGAGTATAATAAGGCTAGTAATATCATAATGAAGGGGAGAATTGAAATGCCGATCTCTGAACCTACCGCCGTTTTTTCCATCCGTGATGACCGTGATATGGAGATCAAGCAGGCGGTGCTGCAGGTGTACCGTGCGCTGGAGGAGAAGGGCTACAACCCCATCAATCAGCTCGTCGGCTACATCCTGTCGGAGGACCCGACCTACATCACGACCTACAAGAACGCCCGCGCCATCATCCGCCGCATTGACCGCGACGACCTACTGCAGGCGCTGGTCCGTGATTTTGTGAAGCACTAAAACAGTAGAATGTAAAAGATCTCCCGCGTATCGGTTAGGATACGCGGGAGATTTTTTACTTCAAAGCCTTCCCCCAGAGGGGGGGGAGGTGGCCCCGCAGGGCCGGATGAGGGGCGAGTTTGCCGCGACTTCCCGTTTATGGGGTATAATGGCAAACCTGCCCCTCATCAGTCAGCGGGCGGGGCCGCTGACAGCTTCCCCCGAGGGGGAAGCCTTTTTACTCTGCGAAAAAAGCATTCTGCACGGCGTTGAGGACGGCGGCACGGCCTGCGGTAAAGTTCACGCCGCCCTGCAGATAGCAGGTGTAGGGCGCGCGCAGGGGGCCGTCACAGCTGATTTCAATCGTGCTGCCCTCGGTAAAGCTGCCGGACGCCATGACGACCTTGTCGGTGTAACCCGGCTCATCGGCAGGCTCGGGGCTGGCAAAGCTGTCCACAGGGCTGTTGTGCTGGATGCCCGCGCAGAAGCCGGTCAGCGCGGCGGCACTGCCCGAGTCAAAGCAGGTCACAATGTCGTTGTGGTCGGCGGTGTAGCGCGGCACGGGATTGACGCCCGCCAGCTCCAGCAGACACTGGGCATAGATGGCGGTTTTCAGCGCCTCGCAGACGACGCCCGGCGCGTAGTAGAAGCCGAGGAAGGTATCCCGCAGGCTGTCCTGCGTGCAGCCCAGGTCCCCGCCGATGCCGGGCGCAGTGAAGCGGTGGCTGCACTTTTCGACAAGGTCCTTACGGCCCGCAATGTAGCCGCCCGTAGGGGTGATGCCGCCGCCGGGGTTCTTGATGAAGCTGCCCGCCATGATGTCCGCGCCGAAGGCGACGGGCTCGGCGGTCTGGGTGAACTCGCCGTAGCAGTTGTCCACGAAAATCACCGCGTTCGGGTTGGCTTTGCGGGCGGTGTCCGCGACCTTTTGAATCGTGGCAAGGTCAAACGCATTGCGCTGGGTGTAGCCGCGGCTGCGCTGGATGTGTACCACCGTGGCGGTCCTGGCCTTCTCGGCGATCAGGTCATAGTCGGGGGTGAAGTCCGGCAGCAGCGGGCACTCGTCGTAGTTCACGCCAAACTCCCGCAGCGTGCCGCAGCCCTTGCCCGCCTCACCGATGCCGATGACGCCTTCCAGCGTGTCATAAGGGCGGCCCGTGGCGGCCAGCAGGGTGTCGCCGGTGCGCAGCAGACCGAACAGCGCGACGGTCAGCGTGTGGGTGCCGCTCATGAATTGCGGGCGCACCAGTGCGGCCTCGGCCCCCATGCAGCGGGCAAAGACCTCCTCCAGCTTGTTGCGGCTGTCGTCCCAGACGCCGTAGCCGCTGGACCCCCAGAAATGCCGTGCCTCGACGCCGCAGTCGGTGAAGGCGCGCAGCATTTTGAGCTGGTTGTAGTCGCGGATCTCCTCCACATGGGCAAACTGCGCACGGCAGAGGTCGAGGGCCTTGCGGTCCAGCGCCAGCACTTCGGGGCGCAGGTCGTAAAATTGTTCGATCATGTAGTATTCCAATCTGTAGTATAATGTTGAATTTTGCCGATTTGTAAAAATCCAAGCTGTGCATAAAAGCCGCACAGCGCCGGGAAGCAGGCGAACCGCACCGCGCGTTCGGCGGTCAGCTCATTCGCCAGCCCGACAATCAAATACCGCGCTAGGCCCCTGCCCTGCCACGCGGGGTCGGTCACGCCCGCGGCCATGTAGCTCTCGGTATCGCTCTGCTCGTAGCAGCCCACCGTGCAGACGGGTCTGCCGTTGTGCAGCAGCGCGCGGCAGGTGCCCACCCCGTGGGCCAGCGCCGTGCAGGCCGCGGAGTAGAACTCGTCGGCCTCGGCGTCGCTCTCGGCAAAGACAAGGCGGCTGACCGGCAGCATCGACGGCGCTTTGTCCGGGACAAGCTCCGCCGGGGGCGCGGGCGGCAGCGGCAGGGCACGGCCCTTTGGCAGCTCCCACAGCGTCAGCGGCGCGGCAGGCTGCCAACCGGGCAGGGTCAGCGGGCGCTCGGTTCGCAGGGTGTCGGCGTGCAGAAAGCGGAGAAAGCCCGTCAATTCCTCGCGGGCGTCCTCCCCCGCTTCCCCGCCGGGCAGCGCACCGCAGAGCACCGCCGACCCGCCGCGCAGCTCCAGCACCGCGGAGCCGGGCAGCAGGTAGAACGCCCACCCGCTGGCAGGGTGGTTGCCGAACAGGTGCAGGTGCGTGCCGAGGGCGGATTCAAAGTAGGGCTTGTGGGCGATGCGGCGGAGGAATTCGGTTTGAAGCTCGGGGGTGGAAGCGGATTGAATCATAGGGGTCCTTTTTCGGGTCAAGTTACGGGTGGCGGGCAGGCGGCAGAGCCCTCAGCCGCTTACTTCAAATTCTTCACGATATTCTTATAATCCCGTCCTCTGACCTCAAAATTCGGGTACAAGTCAAACGACGCGGAGGCGGGCGAGAGACTGACGACATCGCCCGGTTTGGCGGCACCGCGCGCCAGCTCGACGGCGTGCTGCATACTGTCGGCGTGCAGGATGGTCAGGCCGCTCCCGGCAAAGCCATCGCACTCGCGGACGGCCTTCTCGATGCGGGGGCCGGTAGCGCCCATCAGCACCAGCGTCTTGACGTGGGCGAGGACCTCCGGGGCCAGCGGCTCATAGGGGATCTTTTTGTCGTAGCCGCCCGCGATCAGGATGATCTTCTGGTCAAAGCTGCGCAGACCCGCAATCGTGCGCGTGGGGCTGGACGCGATGGAATCATTGTAGTAGGTCACGCCGTCCAGCGTGCGGACCGGCTCAATGCGGTGCTCGACGCCGGTGAAGGTCGAGCCGACCTGACGCATGGCTTCGATGGGCACGCGGCCCCAGACGGCAGCGCAGGCGGCCAGCAGGTTTTCCACATTGTGGAGGCCGCGCAGTTGAATCTCCTTGCGGGGCAGGATCGGCGTCACAACGCCGTTCTCGGCATAGCAGAGCGTATCGTCGCTCTCGCGCAGGAACGCGCCCCTGTCGGTCTCGTGCAGGCGGGTGAACCAGACCTGCTCGCCCTTGCAGTCCTTCTCCATGCCGCGGGTGATGTCGTTCTCAAAGCCCAGCACGGCGCGGCAGGGCGGGGTCTGCCACAGCAGAATGTTGCGCTTGGCGTCGATGTACTCCTGCATATCCTTGTGGTGGTCGAGGTGGTTGGGGGTCACGTTCGTGACGACAGCCACCTTCGGGCTGCGGCGCATGCTGATGAGCTGGAAGCTGGACAGCTCGACGACGGCCACAGCGTCGGAGGTCACGTCGGCCAGCTGGGGCAGCAGCGCCGCACCGATGTTGCCGCCCAAAAAGACCTTGCGGCCCGCAGCCTCGAACATCTTGGAGATCAGCGTCGTCGTCGTGGTCTTGCCATCGGAGCCGGTCACGGCCACGATCTCGCAGGGGCAAAACTCAAAGAAGAGCTCCACCTCGCTCGTGACCATTGCGCCGGCTTTCAGCGCGGTCTGCAGTGCGGGCTTGTAGTACTCATAGCCCGGCGTGCGCATGATGATGTCCTGCCCGGCGAAGCCGTCGGTATAATGCTCGCCCAGACTCAAATTCACCTTCAGGCGGCGCAGCGTGTCGGCGTAGTCACCGAAGTCGTCCAGGCTCTTTTTCTGGTCGCAGAGCGTGACCTGCGCGCCCAGCTCGACAAACTGCTCAATGCAGCGCTTGTGGCTGACGCCCGCACCGATAAAGGCAACCTTTTTGCCCTGAATAAGCTCTTGCAGCTGTTGGATCGGCAGCATAAATATCTCTCCTCTGGCGTAGTTTCTACTTGTATTATATACAAAATGCCGTATTTCTGCAACAAAATTCGGCCCGCCAAGGCGGACCGAAGGAAAATCATGATTACTGCTCGCCGCCCATGGGGATGCCGTGCTTGTCCAGCAGGGTGCGGATCTTGGTCATCGGGTCAATGATGGAGGAAACGCTCTTGTCATGGTTGATGGCGGCAATGAAATAGGCGGTGTACTTGGAGACGTCCACGTCGTAGTACCACTCGCGCTCCAGCAGTTCGGGCTTGCGGTAGGTCAGGTTCGTGCCCAGAACGGCCTTGATGATGCCGTCGTTGTAGGCCTTGTCGAACTTCTCCAGACCGGCGGTGAACAGCGGGAAGGTGCAGCAGGTGAAGATGTTGCGGGCACCGCGCATCTTCAGCTCGTAGGCGATGTCCAGCATGGACTCGCCGGAGGCGATGATGTCGTCGGCGATAAAGACATCCTTGCCCTCAACGCTCTCGCCCAGATACTCATGGGCGACGATGGGGTTGCGGCCGTTGACGATGCGGCTGTAGTCGCGGCGCTTGTAGAACATGCCCAGGTTGCAGCCCAGCACACTGGAATAGTACATGTTGCGGTTCATGGCGCCCTCGTCGGGAGAGACGATCATGAAGTTATCCTTGTGGAAGGAAACGTCCGGCACATGATGCAGCAGGCACTTGAGCACCTGATAGGTGGGCATGACGTTGTCGAAGCTCATGGTGGGCACGGCGTTCATAACGCGGGGGTCATGGGCGTCAAACGTGATGATGTTCTTGACACCGACGTCGCGCAGCTGCTGCAGCGCAAAGGCGCAGTCCAGGCTCTCACGGCTGACGCGGCGATGCTGACGGCCGCCGTACAGGCTGGGCATGATGACGCTGATGCGGTGGGCGCGGCCGGCAACGGCCTGGATCAGACGCATCAGGTTCTGGAAGTGGTCGTCCGGGGAGAGATGGTTCTCATACCCGAACAACTGATAGGTAACGCTGTAGTTGCCCGGATCGACGAAGATATACAGGTCGTCGCCGCGGGTGGACGCCTTGACGAGACCCTTTGCGTCGCCGGACTGGAAACGCGGGCAGTCGGACGGGATGATGAAGGTGTCGACATCCGTGTTGCCGACCTCGCGCGCCCAGCGGACGAGGTGACTGTCAACGAGTTTGCAAAGCTCCTCTGCGCCGGGGCAGGCAATCAGACCGAGATCGGCGATTGCGTCCTCTTTGGCAAAGAAATCACGCGGGCCAAGATTCTGTTCAGCCATTACAGGTACTCCTTACTTCCATCTTGTGTTGTCAATACCACAGGGGCGCGGCGTGCCGCAATGCCCCATTTACTAGTATTGTAGCACAGCGGCGGCATAAAATCAGCCCTGCAAGGCAAGAATTTCTGTATTTTCGACATTTTCCGCGGTTTAAACATTGTAAGCCACGCAAGTAGCAAAAAATTCTGGCGGATTTTACAAAAAATTTGCAAACGGACATTTGGCAGGAGGGTTGCCGGGTCTTTTATGGGGCGGAGGTGCACAAAACGCGCCCGCCGGGTTTTCCTCGGCGGGCGCAGTGCGGTTTATGGGTATTTACTTCTCGTTCTCGTCCTGGACCTTGCGGGGGGTCAGGCGGACCTCCTGGACGCGGCGATTCGTGGCGCGGGTGACGGTGCCGTCAAAGTCGCCCCAGATGAACTTATCGCCCACCTTGGGCAGACGGCTCAGTTTCTCCTGGACCAGACCGCCGATGGCGACGGCGTCAATGTCGTCGTCCTCCTTGATGCCCAGCTCGTCGGCGGTGTCGTCAACACTGGCGCTGCCGGAAATCAGCCAGCTGCCGTCGGACTGCTGGCGGACGTCCTCGACCACGTCGTCGTGTTCGTCCCAAATCTCACCGACCAGCTCCTCGAGAATATCCTCCAGCGTGATGATGCCCGCCGTGCCGCCGTACTCGTCGACGACGACGGCCATGTGGTGCTTGCTCTCGCGCAGGGTACGCAACAGCGCGGAAATCTGGGTCACGCTCGTCGTGTAGAGTGTCGGGCCGATCAGGTCCTCCAGCTTGACATTTTTGTCATGCTTCTGCAGGGCCGCAAAGCAGTCCTTCTCATGTACGACACCGATGATATTGTCAATCGTATCGTGGTAAACCGGCAGACGGGAATAGCCGCTCTCGGCAAAGCGCTCGGTGACCTCGTCCATCGGGGTGTCGTCGGCCACGGCCACAACATCCACGCGGGGGGTCAGCACATCCTGGGCCTCGACGTCGTCAAACTCGATGGCGCTGCGGATCAGCTCACTCTCGCGGTTCGTCAGCTCGCCGTCCTTCTCGGCCTCGCTGACCATGGTCACCAGCTCACCCTCGGTGATGGTGTCCTTTTCTCCGGTATCAAACCGTTTGGCAAGGAACTTTTTCCACGCACCGAACAGGGCGTTCAGCGGTGTAAAAATCGTGACCAGCGCACTTAGCGCGGGGGCAAAGCCCATGGCCAGAGTTTCGGGCATTTCCTTGGCCATGCTCTTGGGGGTGATCTCGCCAAAGGTCAGGACCAGCAGGGTCATGACAATCGTCGAGACGGTAGGGCCGTAAACGCCGCCGACAAGGCGGGTAAACAGCACGGTGGCAAGAGAGGACGCACCGATATTGACAATGTTATTGCCGATCAGAATGGTGCTGAGCAGGCTGTCGTAGCGCTCAACCAGCGCCAGCGTGTGCGCTGCTTTGGCGTCGCCGTCCTCCGCCTTGCTCCGCAGGCGGATCTCATTCAGCGAGTTATACGCTGTTTCTGCCGCCGAGAAAAATGCAGACAAACCAATCAGGATTATCAGTGCGACGATCATAAATATACTGCCATCGTCCATTGGGGAACTATCAACTCTTTCTGTATGATATTTATGTGTAGAACTACACATTTTATCTATTATAACATAGATATGCACGCAACGCAAAGGGTACGCCGTCAAATTTGTGTAAAAACGTGTTTTTATCTAATAATTTATAATTTCTTCGGTTCCTTCTTTGCAAAGAAGGAACAAAAAAGACCTTGCGGCGGGCATACACTGACGGGACGCCGAGGCTGCCGCCCCCTGCTGCATCATTTTTTGCTCTCCCGCAGGATAAAAAGCCTCCCCACAGCGTGGGGAGGTGGCCGAGCAAAGCGATGGCCGGAGGGGCTTTGCCCGTTCTCCCCCGGCTTACAGCTCCACTCTCATGTACACCAACTCCTGATAGTCCCCGTTCCGCTTGCGGAACCCGCGTGGGTTGCGCCCATACTCCACAAAGCCCAGCTTTTTATACAGCGCAATCGCCCGTGCGTTGTCCGCTACCACGTCCAGCTCCAGCTGCAGATACCCGGCCTGCCGGGCGCAGTCGATGCACGCCGCTGTCAGGGCATAGCCGATCCCCTGCCCCCAGTATGCCTGCAAAATGCCGATGCCAAATTCCGCACGGTGCACCAGCTTGCACGGCTTGCCCACCGCGCTGATGCCCGCCGTCCCGGCCAGCTGGCCGTCCACAAACGCCAGAATTTCGATCTCCCGCGCACTCTTCGTTGCCTGGGCCAGAAACTCCGCTTCCTGCTCGGCAGTCATGCTGCTCTCGTCGGGGTAAGTCAGCAGGTATTCCGTCTCCGCGTGCGTTTTGTTGAACACTGCCAGCGCAGCTTCCCCGTCTGGTGCGTCACCATTGCGCAGATAAAGCTCGCTGCCGGTTTTGGTCGTAAGGATTTTGGTGTATTGCATCGTGTTCCTCCTGTATTTATATGCTGTTATCGGACGGTACAAGCGGG
>OGFJ01001889.1_pt1 | contig 12355 bp, 10 predicted proteins | sample 1570861 | NCBI WGS metagenome assembly OGFJ01 (sample SAMEA2582060, study PRJEB24529) | metagenome | biome: Human gut stool | place: China | collected 2011
CCGCGCCGTTGGGCCCCAGCAGTCCGTAGGCCGAACCGCGCGGGATGTCGAGCGACACGGCGTCGAGCGCCGTATGGCCGGAGTAGTGTTTCGAAACATGTTCGACCCGCAATAAAAAATCCTCCATTTGGCGATAAATTTCGACAAATATAGCGAAAATCGCCGAATATCGACCGCATACGCAGCGCGACATCCGCTCCGACACGAAAAAAAATGCGACTATCGATCGCACGGCCGAAAAATGCACGAATGCATCGATTCGGCGGCGATGGCATCGAATTGGCGACAAATCATCGTCCGAATCCCGCAACCGGTCTATAATCCGACATTTCAGGCCGATACGATTCGGAAGAAAAATTGCGCGGAGATTTGCTCTTTTTAAAACGAAAACGTATTTTTGGAGACAACAAACAAAATGTTCCACTCTTAAAATTCTCTCTCATGATTAAAAAACAGACATGGATGGCAATCCTTGCCACAGTCGTGCTCCTCGCAGGCGTAGGTTGCGGGGATTCGACCGAAGAGATCGATCCCGTCAAGGGGGGGGGTACCGAACAGGAGGGCCCTGAAAAGCCCGAACCCGAGAAACCTGAACCCGCACCGGCATTCGTGCTTATGCTCTCCGAGGCCGAAGCCATGAATTTCCGCATCTCCGTCGAGTCCGATGATCCTCAACGCAACTACTTCGTCGGCATCACCACACGCGCCGATTTCGACCGTTTAAAAACTGCACAGGCCGTAGCCGAGACCTTGGTCGAACTCGAAAAAGGATACGGCACAATCGACTGGACCACCCCCGACGATCAGCTCATCTACCGCGGCAACAAGACGATCGATGCCGGCAGGATATGGAGCCTCAAACCGAAGAGCGACTATGCCGTGGTGGTATTCGGCGTTGGTGCCGAAGGTGCAATTACGACCGACGTTTTTCATGATTTCATCTCCACGACTGCCGTCATGCCCTCCCAAAACAGGCTCTCCGTCAGCGTTGCCCCCGAATCCGCCAACGTCTCGGTGACGACCACCAATGCCGATCCCTACTTTCTGGACTGCATCGCCACCTCGCGCATCGAAGGATACCCGACTGACAAACTGGCCGAGTTTCTCATCGGCAGCTACGGATCCGCCATCAGCGAGTGCATCGAGACGGGCGACGTGACACGTGATTTCACCCGTCTGCTGGAAGAAGACACCGACTACTGCGCCGTAGCCTTCGGCTACCTGGGCGGTTACCCCACGACCGATATTGTCGTCGTCCCCTTCCATACTCCGGGCGGCGAACTCAAACCGCAGGACTGCACCTTCTCGTCAACGGTCGCCGACATCACGCTGCAAGGGGCCACCATCACCATCAAACCCTCGAATCCCGCTACCCCCTATTTCTGGCAGGTCTACAACACGACGCTTATCGAAAGCTACCGCAAGGGAGCCGGCGTCGCACAACTGATGGCCGACGGACTGGCAATTATCGCCGAAGCGCTCTCCGAGCAAGCCGGCATCGAGATCACGCCTGAAAAAGCGGCCGGCATGGTCACCAAAACCGGAAACGACAGTTTCGTCTACACCACACTCGACCCTGCTACGGAATACTGCGTTATGGCCGTAGGACTCGATAACAAAGCCCGCCAGACGACCGAAGTCTACATCTCCCAGCCCTTCAAGACGCTTGCTCCGGGCGGCGATGTCTTCGCCCCTATGGAGTGTACGATCACCGTCAACGGCATGACCGACGACGGTTTGAGCGTCACGGTATCTCCCGCCGACAAGCAGATGACCTATGTCGGCATGGCCGGTGAAGCCGAATATTACGCCGAATTCGCATCTGACGCGGAGTACCTGACCGATGATCTGCTGCTATGGACCGAAATGGCCGCCGGCGAACAGATGTCCCTCGTAGAACTGCTTACGGAGTACGGTTTCTTCCTGCAAGGCGATCAAACCTATATTTTCCCCGAAAATTTCACACCCGGCAATCTCTACTTGGCATATACATACGGACTGAATCAACAGGGAGAGGTGACCGCCGGAATGCAGAAAACCTTCTTCACGATCGATGAGCAGGGAAAAGCGCATCCTGCCGCCGCGCCGGCCGTGTCGAATGTCCGCAAGCTGCACAGATCCGACCTGCACCATGCCGCATACAGCTACATACCCGATGCTACCCGGCCGGCCTCGCCCTTTCTGAACGCATGGACGAACATCGCGCCCAAACGCACCGTCGGACTATTCGAATAAAATTCCCTCCCGATTCCCGCAGCCGAAAACGAAACTCTGGCTGCGGGAATTTGTTTTTCAGGAAAAAACGCTATCTTTGCCGCACGAAAGCAAGCGCCGAGGGGGCCCGCTGCAACGCGGGCCTGAGCGACGCCCGAGGTAACAACTAAAAAACAAAAAATTTATGCAGACTCTCAAAATCGAGGCAACTCCGCGCGCCGACTTCGGCAAGAAAGCCAGCCGCGCCATCCGCCGCGAGGGCCAGGTGCCCTGCGTCCTCTACGGAGGCGGCGAGACCGTATCGTTCAGCGTAGACGCCAAAGCGCTCAAACCGCTGATCTACACCCCCAACTCCTATATCGTCGAGCTGACGATCGGCGGCAAGACCGAAAAGGCCGTGATGCGCGAAGTGCAGTTCCACCCCGTGCGCGAGGAGATTCTCCACATCGACTTCTACCGCGTGCAGGAGGGCAAACCCGTGGCAATCAGCATTCCGGTGCGCCTGACCGGCAACGCCGAGGGCGTGAAGGTGGGCGGCAAGCTCGTCCTCTCGACCCGCAAGATCTTCGTCAGCGGCCCGGTCGACAAACTGCCCGACGAGATCACCGTCGACGTGACGACGCTGGGCGTGGGCAAGACGATCTTCGTGGGCGACCTCAAATCGGACGACCTGAAATTCCTGACCCCCGCCACCACGGCCGTTTGCGCCGTTCGCGTAACGCGTGCTTCGCGCGGCGCCGCAGCGGAGGCCGCCCAGTAGCTGTCGCTCCGGAACCGAAACGATTGTCGAAACCGATAAATTCCGGACGATGAAATACCTCGTTGTAGGACTGGGGAACATCGGCGCCGAATACGCCGACACCCGCCACAACATCGGATTCAAGGTGTTGGATTGCTTAGCCGAGCAGTCCAACATCGCTTTTACGACGGGCCGTTACGGCGCGACGGCCGAACTGCGCTACAAGGGACGCACGCTCGTGCTGCTCAAACCGTCGACCTACATGAACCTCTCGGGCAAAGCCGTCCGTTACTGGATGGAAGCCGAGAAGATCGCGCCGGAGAATCTGCTGGTCGTGGTGGACGACATCGCACTCCCTTTCGGGACGCTTCGGATGCGGCCGAAAGGCAGCGCCGGCGGTCATAACGGGCTGAAAAACATCACCGAGCTGTTGGGCACGGAGGCGTACGCCCGCATCCGTTTCGGCATCGACGGCGATTTCGCCCGCGGGCATCAGGTGGACTACGTGCTGGGGTCGTGGTCGGACGAAGAGCGCAAGGCGCTGCCCGAGCGGCTGAAAGTCTTCGCCGAGGCCGTTCTCTCTTTCGCCACGATCGGCGCCGAACGCACGATGAACCTCTACAACAAGCGGTGACCCGCCCTCGTCGTCATCCGTAAAAATCCCCGGCTCGCAAGGAGCCGGGGATTTTTATTTTCCGAAACGGATGCTACCGTACCCGCACCAGACGCGGCTTGGCGGCAGTGGCCGGAGGCGTATCCGAACCAGCCTCGGTCAATACGCGGACCGACGTGAGCGGCGTGGTAATCACCCCGTCGGCCGTACAGCCGTAGGCATAGACCACATAACCGGTCGAAGCCCACAGATTCTCGGCCTTCATTTCGATGTCGCCCGTCAGCAGCTCGTCGGAGAGCGTCCGGCCCGCTTCGAGGTTGTATTTCGTCCAGAAGAGGTCGTCGGCCGCATACTGCATGTCGTTTTCGAACTCATAATAGGTCGCACTCTTGTCGAGGTGGCAGATATAGGTCAGGTTCTTGTTCGACGGCGTGACCTTGATCGAGAGATTCTGACGCGATACCGTCACGTCGAGGTCGAACGTGCACTCCTCGGTCGGCGTGAAGGCCGGCGTGCGGAACTCCTTCTTCGCCACATCCGTGCGCAGCTCCTTGCCGTCGACGCCGAAGGCGATCAGGCAGTAGTCCGTCTCGGCGACCAGCGGACGGATCGCCTCGTTGGCCAGTTCGTTTTCGCGGATCCAGGCGCGCGGAACGACCTGCCGCTGCGTACCGCAGGAAGAAAGATCCGTCCACTTGATCGTCGTCGGATCATCCATGTAAAGCTCGTCGTAATAACGAGTCTCATACTCCTTGACATAGGCGGCGGCCACCTCCGCGTCGGTCAGAGGCTGCCCCTGCCCGCCGGTGAAGGCCGACTTCTTGACGATGCCGTGGAAATAGTGCAGGTCGTCGCTCGGCACCACACTGTACCCGGCGCCGTACCACGTGATGTTGTCGACCGTGACGCGGTATTTGGTATTGACCACCACCGGCGTAGTCGTCTTGAAGGGAACCTTCATTACGGCGGTATTGGGTATCAATGCGGTTCCTTCGCTGTTTTCCTCCAATCCGAAGGCGATCAGATAATAAGACGCACCGGCCGTGAGCGGCGTCGCCTCAGGCGTGGTATAGGTAGCCGTTCCCTTCGACATCAGCGTCTCTTTGTAATAATCCCACATTCCATACTGAACATAGAAATCGAACATCGCTTTCAGTTCGGCGACGACGGCCGCCTCGCCCTTTTCATCGAACGTCTCGGCATCGTAAGCCGAAACATAGTAATAGATCGAAGCGTCCTTCGGCGTGACGGTCGCCGTGACGCTCTTGTCGGTCACCTCGGTGATGTCGATCGTGAAGTCGTCGCCCTCGGTCACGCCGGTCTGGCTCTTGTCGACCACGACACCCAACTTGGCCACCGAGCTGCGCTCCGCACCGTCGAAATAGATCACGGCCACCGTGCCTTCGGCCTCGAAGCTCGCAGCGTCGGCCGCCGGAGCCGTCACGCTCAACACGTCGTCCTTCAATGCCACGCGCCATCCGTCGGGCTTGGTGAGAATCGTCTCCGCCACGCCGGCGCTCTCGATCTCATAGGTCTTGGTCTCGCCGTAGACGAAGGGTGCCACATCGGGAGCCTTGCGCAGGATCAGGTAGAAATCCATCCGCTTCGCGACCGTGATGACCGACCCGTCGGTCAGCGTGAAATAGACGTTGCCGTCGTCCTGCGTCACGGCGCTGAAAAACGAGTCCTGAATCGACGATCCGTCGTCCGTCACGGCCTTCACCGGCTCGCCCGCGGCATTCGTGATCCGCTCCCACGTATCTCCGCCGTCATAGCTCGCCACCCAGTAACCCTCTTCGTCGACCGACAGCCGGGGGGGGTAACTTCGGCCGTCACGCGCAGTTTCTGCCCGTCGACTTCGAGGATCGTCGTCTTTCCGTCGATCGTCTGCGCCCAGTAGTAGACACCGTCCTCCTCCTTCACGCCGATCACCGGAGCATCCTTGCCCGCGGCGCCGTCCTCGCCGTTGGCAATCACCGCTTTCGTGTCGTCCGAAAAGTAGATCGTGTAGCTTTTGCCGTCCGTGCCCGGCTCGACCTTCACCACCGAGACATTGCTCTCCAATTTCCTGACCAGCGCATCGATCGTCGTGATTTCGCCATTGAGCTTCGTCAGCTGCGTTTCGAGTTTCGCGACGCGATCCCGCAGATCGTTCAACCCCGTGCGAAGCTCCGTGTCGTCGTAATCGTCCGAGCACCCGCCCAGCACCACGGCCGCGAGCGTCAGACCCCATAGGATAAAATGTTTCATAAACAGTTGAGTTAAGTGAATAAATAGGGTTTCTTTCATCTCTTCGCAGACAGTATCCGCCCAGCAGGCAGCAGGCCGCCGAGGGCGATGAGCCAGCCGCCCTCCGGCTCCGGCTCTTCCGATAAAGATACGCTTTTTTCCGCAGAGATGCAAACCGCACGCCGGCAGCATGTTCCGGCACGGAATAACGATCCGAACATTTTAAGCCACAAAAGGTTGCATTCCATCGGGAAAATCCGGGGAAAGCCTTCATTCCGGCAGAAAAATCCCCGAGAAGCATTCCGAACCGATTTCCCCGAAAAAGCGTACGGCCGCGGCTGCGCACTGTTCTCCGGCATGGATTTTTCGGGAGGAACACCTTCGCCCGGAATCAGTGGCGGCGCAGCGAGACGTAACGTTCGATCTGCCGATCGCACTCCCGGCGCAGCTCCTCCAACGTCCGGCCGTAGGCCGGATCGGAGGCGAGATTGACCGCCTCCTCCGAATCGGCCGCCAGATCGTAAAGCTCCTCCCGACCCGGGATGAAGCGGTAACGCATGTATTTCCACCGCTCGGTGCGGATTCCCTCGCTCGAAGGGATTTCGTCCAGCTCCCAGAGATGTTCGCACAGGAACGCTTCGCGGTCGGCGGCCGGCGCCTCGCCGCGGGTGTAGCCCAGCAGGCTGACGCCCTGATAGGCTTCGGGCACGGCGACGCCCGCCGCATCGAGGATCGTCGCCGGAACGTCGATATTGAGCACCATGTCCTCCACCTCGCGGGGGTCGCGGCCGCGCGGGTCGTAGATGAGCATCGGCACCCGCAGCGAACGGTCGTACATCAGCCATTTGCCGGCCAGCTGCCGCTCGCCGAGGAAATAACCGTTGTCGCCCATGAAGACGATGATCGTATTGCGGTCGAGCCCCCGCTCGCGCAACACTTGCCGGATAGCTCCCACCTCGCGGTCGACCTCCGAGATCATGCGGTAGTAGCCCTTGACGCTGTGCTGGTACTTCTGCGGCGTATCGTAGCGCCACGTCCAGCGCACGCGGTTGTAGCCCCTGCGCACCGCCTCGGGCAGCTCCTCGAAGTAGCGGTCGTCGGCCAGCAGCGGCGGCGCGACGGTCAGGTCGCGGTAGAGCGAATCGGCCCACGGCTCCCAGAAATACTGCTCCGGTGCGGGATCGTGGGCATGCGGGGCACTGAAACCGAGCGACAGACAGAAGGGCTTCGACGGATCGACTTCGCGCAGGAATCGCTGCGCCTCGTAGCCCGTATAGCGGGTCAGGTGTACCGTATCGCCGTCGATCGTCTTGTAGAAATAGCCGCGGCGGTCGGGGAATTTGCCGCGGCGGTCGTAGAGGTCGGCCGCGTCGAAGAGCCGCTGCGCACCGGGATAGGTGACGCCGAACTTCCCGAAATAGGCGGTCGTATAGCCGCTCGCACGCAGCAGGACGGGATAGGACTGCTGCATGTAAGGCTCTTTGAGCGGGCCCTGCCGGAAGGTGTAGCCGTGCGTGCGCTCGTACATGCCCGTAAGCAGCGACGCGCGGCTGGCGGCGCTGATCGGCGTCGTGACGAAGGCGTTGCGGAAGCAGACCCCTTCGCGGGCCAGCGAGTCGATGTGCGGCGTGCGGACGATCGGGTTGACGTATCCCACGGCGTCCCACCGCTGGTCGTCGGTCAGAATGAAGAGGATGTTGGGGCGCTGCGCGGGGGCGGCTTGCTGCGCCTGCGCGGCACCTGCGGCCAGCAGCGGGCCGGAGCAGGCTGCCAGCCAGTGCAGAAGGAGGGCTTTATCGGTCATCGGCCAGAGTGTCGAAGTCGGGGTGTCACTTTTCACCGCGGGCGCGCAGGAAGGCGACCAGTTTGCGCACGGCGCGCCCGCGGTGCGATACGGCGTTCTTCTCGTCGGGCGACATCTCGGCGAAGGTACGGTCGCAGCCGTCGGGCACGAAGAGCGGATCGTAACCGAACCCCTCGGCTCCGCTCTCCCGTTCGACGATGCGCCCCTCGACGACCCCTTCGAAGAGGTGCTCCTCGTCGCCCACAAGCAGCGAAATGACCGTGCGGAAGCGTGCGCGGCGGTTGGCCACCCCCTCCAAGTTGCGCAGCAGCAGGCGGTTGTTGGCCGCGAAGTCGTGGCCGTCGGAGGCATAGCGCGCCGAATGGACGCCCGGCGCGCCGTCCAGCGCCTCGACTTCGAGCCCCGTATCGTCGGCGAAGCAGTCGAGCCCCGTACAGGCGCGCAGGTAGTGCGACTTCTCGGAGGCATTGCCTTCGAGCGTCGGCTGGTTTTCGGGAATCTCCTCCTCCACGCCGCACATGCGCGGCGTCACCAGTTCGTAGGCGTCGCCCAACACGGCCTGCACCTCGGCGAGCTTGTGGGCGTTGTTGGTTGCGAATACGATCTTCATGAGCGATGCGTTTAACGCGGGATTTCGAGCTGTTGCAGCTCGAAGTCGACCGCAATCTTGTCGATGATGAGTTTCACCAGCCAGCCGTTTTCGCGGAAGAACTCGCACCACGCATCGTCCAGAAGCGTGCCGTTGGTCTGGATGCTGTTGTCGATCTGCCGTCCGTCGGCGTAACGTCGTTGCAGTTCGATCACGCGGCGGTAGAAGTCGCGCGAGCGCAGCAGGGTTTCGCCTCCGTGCCATGCGAAGGATACGGCGTCGCCCGCCTGTGCGGCGATGTAGTCGCGGATGAAGCGTTCGAGCAGTTCGTCGCTCATCGTCTGCGCGGGTGCGGCGGGGTAGAGGTTGCTCTTTTCGAGGTAGTAGCAATAGGTGCACCGCAGGTTGCAGCGCGCACCCGCGGGTTTGGCCATTACATAGAAGGGCCGCACGTATTGCCGGTATGAGAGTATTTCGTCCATTGCGGTGTCAGCGTCGGTTTGTCGCACCTCCCTTCGGAGGAGCTATTCGGCCGTCCGGCCCTTCGCGGCGAAGACGGAGCCTTCGCATGCGGTCGGCCTGCCGGTCAGACTTCGGGGATCTCCATTTTGAAAAGCGGGTTTTCCGGCTCGGTATGCGAGGCGCGGATGAACTCCCACATCCGGGCCACCACGTCGGGGTGGTCGGCCGCCACGTCGTGCTCTTCCAGCAGGTCGTGCCGCACGTCGTAGAGTTCGAGCTGCGTATTTCCCTCCTTGACCTTGCGCAGCAGCCCTTTCCAGTCGCCCCAGCGCACGGCGACCCATCCCTTGCCGCCGGGGAATTCCCAGTAGAGGTAGTCGTGTTCCTGCTGGCGGCGCTCCTTGCCGCGGATCGTGGGCCACAGCGAGATGCCGTCGGTCGGGGGCGTTTCGACGCCGGCGATGTCGCACAGCGTGGGCATCACGTCGGGGAAGTAGCCGACGTGTCCGTTCACGTGCGGCCGCTCGATGCGGTCGCCCCACGCCACGATGAAGGGCATCCGGATGCCGCCTTCGCGCAGCGACGATTTGCCCCATCCCTTGCCGCTGCGGAAGGGATGCGCGCTCTGGAACCATTCGGTCGAGGAGCAGGAGTTCGACGCCGGCCCGTTGTCGCTCGTGACGACGATGATCGTGTCGTCCCAGATGCCCAGCCGCTTCAATTCGTCCACCAGCCCGCCGACCTGCCGGTCGAAATAGGTGATCATCGCGGCGTAGGTGGCGTGCGGCCAGCGCGAGGGGAAATACCCCTTGCCTTCGATCGGCGCTTCGTCGCCGAACTTCTCGCCGTAGTACTGCACCATCTCGTCGGGAGCCTGCATCGGGCTGTGCGGGATGGGCGTCGTCCACATCAGGAAGAAGGGCCGTTCGCGGTTTTCGTTCACGAAGCGCAGCACGCGGTCGTACATGATGTCGGGGCTGTACGTCTGCTGCGTATATTTGTCGTAGCTGTGCGGGTCGAGCGGATCGGCGCCCTCGTCGAGCGGCGTGCCCGGGGGAAGCAGCTCGTTCTCCAGATAGATGCGGCGGTCGTTCTCCCAGAGGAAAGGCGGATAGTAGCAGTGCGCCTGTCGCTGGCAGATGCAGCCGAAATATTCGTCGAAGCCCATCTTGTTGGGCGTACTCTCGGTGGCGGGGCCGCCGACGCCCCACTTGCCGATCATCGCCGTGCGGTAGCCGCCCTGCCGCATCACCGAGCCGAGCGTCGGCGTGCCCGCTTTGAGCGGGGCCTGTCCTTCGAGCGTCGAGTCGCGCAGCATCGCTTCGTGGTTCCACACGTCGCCGCGCGCGGTCATCTCGTCGTTGGCGCGGATCTGGGCGTGTCCCGTGTGCATGCCCGTCAGCAGGCCGCAGCGGGCGGGCGACGAGAGCGGAGCGGCCGAATACATGTCGGTGAAGCGGATGCCGCGTGCTGCCAGCGAGTCGATGTTGGGCGTTTCGATGCGCGTCTGGCCGTAACAGCCGAAATCGCCGTAGCCGGCGTCGTCCATCAGGATGAAGATCACGTTGGGCTTGCGTTCGGGCATCTTGTCGCATGAAACGGCCGTCAGCGCGGGGACGGATGCGGCCCCCAGGACGAGTGCGCGGGAGAGGGTGGAAGTTTTCATTTCGGGTTTCTTTTTCGGGAAGTTTTTAGTAGTCTTGTTGCTTTTCGTTTGCAAATATAGTCTTTTCAGGCAGAAAAGAGCTTCTCTTCCCGAAAACTTATAATTTTCTCACCGACCGGCAGACGATCAGCGAAGGCGGCAGACGCCGTTGCTCCTCCCCGCCGGTTTCGCCCGCGATCCGTTGCAGGAGAATTTCCATCGCCTGTGCGCCGATCTCGTCGCTGGGCTGGCCGACGCGGGTGACGGCGGGGTCGAGGTAGTCGAGGTAGTCGTAGTTGTCGAACGAGACGAGCGAGATGTCGTCCGGAATGCGCAGTTTCATTTCGCGCACGGCTTTGAGCGCACCCAGCAGAATCGTGTTGCTCAGCGCGAAGATGGCCGTGGGCCGCTGTCGGACGTGCAGCGCCCGCAAGGTCTGTTCGTACCCGTTGCGGATCGAGAACCCGTCGCCCGTGACGCGGGCGTAGGCGCTCAGCCCGTTGTCTTCGAGCGCCTGCCGGTAGCCCCGCACGCGGTCGGCCGACGGGATCGAGTGGCGCACGCCCTGGATGCAGAGGATCCGCCGGTGGCCGCGGTCGATGAGGTGCTGAGTCGCCTCGCGGCCGCCTCGCAGGTTGTCGGTCACCACGTAGGGCAGCGAGGTCTTCGCGAAGTGGCGGTCGATGCAGACGACGGGCGTCTGGTGCGCGGTCGCTTCCAGAAAGGCGGGGTCGTCGCCCGCCGGGGCGATCAGGATGCCGTCGACCTTGCGCGACAGGAGCGAACGGACTCCCTCGCGTTCGTTGCGTTCGTCCTCCGACGTGTCGATCAGGATGACTTTGTAGCCCTTCGCCCGCGCTTCGTGGACGATGATGCTGGCGATATGGGCGAAATAGGGGTTGTCGATGCTGGGGATCAGCAGACCGAGCGTGTCGGTACGGCTGGTGCGCAGCCCTTTGGCCAGCAGGCTGGGCGTGTAGTTGCAGCGTTCGGCCTCGCGCGCGATGAGCGCGACGGTCTTCTCGCTGATACGGTATTTGGCGGCCTGTCCGCTCAGTACGCGGGAGACGGTCGAAACCGAAAAGCCGGTGCGTTGCGCGATGCTGATGAGGGTCTCTTTCGACATAGGCGGGTCTATTTCGAGACAAAGTTAGAAAAATATGTGAAAAACAGGGCCGCGATTTTGTTTTTTTACTTTTCGTTTTTACTTTTGCAGAACTTGCACAAACGTTTGCGTTGAAGCTGGACGGCTGTTTTGCGGGGTGATGACCGCGGTTGTCCGCACGCCGGATGCGGAGCGTTTGAACCTGAAACTTTACTAACTAACCGATTTGTTCGATTTATGGGAAAAATAGTGGTGATCGGCAGCGCCAATACCGATTTGGTGGTGAAGACCGACCGGATGCCTTCGCCGGGCGAAACGATTCTCGGCGGCAGCTTCATGATGTCAGGCGGCGGCAAGGGGGCCAATCAGGCCGTCGCGGCTTCGCGGCTGGGCGGCGAAGTGACCTTCGTGGCGCGCGTGGGGAACGATCTGTTCGGCGAGCGTGCGCTCGCGGGCTACCGCGCCGAGCGGTTGGACGTGCGCCATGTGACGCGCGACGCAACCGTGCCGTCGGGCGTGGCGCTGATCTGCGTCGATGGGGCGGCCGAGAATTCGATCGTCGTGGCCCCGGGCGCCAACGAGCGTTTGTCGCCGGAGGACGTCGACCGGGCAGAGGCTGAGATCGCGGCGGCGGATTTCGTCGTGTTGCAGCTCGAAATTCCGCTGCCTGCGGTGATGCGTGCAGCCGAGGTGGCCGAGCGGCACGGCGTGCGGGTGATCCTCAATCCCGCCCCTGCGGCGGCGATCCCCGACGAGCTGCTGCGGCGCTGCTACCTGCTTACGCCCAACCGCGGGGAGTGCGCCATGCTCACGGGAATGCCCGTAGCCGATGCGGCCGGTGCGGAGCGGGCGGCCGATGCATTGCTGGCGCGCGGCGTGCGGCACGTGGTGGTGACGCTCGGCAGCGAGGGTGAACTCGTCAAGGGGGTGGAAAGCTACGAACGGGTGGCGGCAG
>OGFJ01001890.1_pt1 | contig 12346 bp, 7 predicted proteins | sample 1570861 | NCBI WGS metagenome assembly OGFJ01 (sample SAMEA2582060, study PRJEB24529) | metagenome | biome: Human gut stool | place: China | collected 2011
TATGAAGATTGTTACCATTATTTGCTAAAACTCTCTCCATTGTTGATGAAAAATCTCAAGAGGTCTAAAAAACTTCACCAGCTTTTCAGAAAACTTCACCAGCTTTTTCAAAAACTCCACCAACTTTTTTGAAAACTTCACCAACTTTTTTGAAAAGACCAAAGTGTTTTGACACGAGCAAAACGCCTTTTGAAAACACTTTCTTCCGAGTTTTCCTACTGATTGAATGAATGAACCGAACCCCGAAAGAAAATTGATAAAACTTCCTTTCACGTTTCACAAATATCGTAAACCACCTGTTCATAGGGGTTTCCGCGTGAAAGCAACAAATTTCCTCTTAGCAGCTTCTTTCACGCAAAAAGCCGATGAATAAAGGGTTTCAGTTGGTGAAACGTGTGAAAGCAACTTGTTATCAACTTTTTCGTGGAAAACATTTTTGTCTATTTAGACAGGACAAGAAAGCGACTCTCTATGTTTACAAATATATTTGCGCCATACTATCAAATACAGCTTAAACAAAAAAAGAGCACCCCGAAGGATGCCCTTTTATATTAGCTAATCATTAAGATGAATGATTATTTTTTCACAGTCAAAGAAACTTTCTGAGCAGGAAGTTCAACACCCCACTTATCAGTAATGTTCAAGTCGAATGTGATAGTAGCTCCGTTTTGGATAGCTGTGTTCGGTTTAAGAGCAATTGTCCAACCTACCAATTCGCCATCAGTCTCTGTACCATCTACAAGCTTACCATCTTCAATCTTCTTATAAACCGGAGTTACATCAAATGCACCTGCATTTTCACCTGTAGCAACCAATTTGATATCATCAATTCTTGTATCCATTACATCCTTCTGAGCAGCAGGTGTATCATTAGTTTCAGCAGTAAATGAGTTCAATAACTTGTATGCCTTGTTGAATGCATCCTTACCGGCAACGTCTGCGCTCAAGAATGAGTCTGAACCGGTTGCAAGGTCAAGAGTAGTCTTGCTTACAGTGATTGTACCATCTTTAATCGGGCTTTGACCTGTGATATAGATAGTTTCAGTAGCAGCATTGTAAGTTGCATTTTCAAAGTGCTTGTAAGAAACTTCAAACTTCTGAGTTTCAGTATACAACTTATCCAGAGGAATATTAACTGTGCTACCATTAACTGTCCATTTATCTTTGTCTGCTTTTGCTGTTACAGTAAAGTCTACTGCTTTATCAGCATTGTTATAAGCTGTTTTTACATCATACAACAGATTTTCTCCGGTCGGAACAGCACCATAAGCAGCCAGCTTATCACCATCAAAGTACATCGGAATTCTGCTTACAGCAGATGTCGGGTTAGTCAATGTCAACTCTACAGTTGCAGGTAAAGTCAATGTCTTAGACTGACCGTCTACATCATTACCAGTAACAACAAACTGAATCAAAGCACTATAAACATCAGCAGTTACATTTTCCTGTTCAGGGTCAACAGTAATAGCCAAATAAGCTGCCTCACTTAACTTAGTTGCAGCAGTTTTCTTATCTGATTTAACTAAAGTAAAGCCACCCAATTCAGTATCTTTAGTAATTTTCAAATTAGCCGGAGTAGCACCATACTTCTTGCTAGAAGTCAACGCAAATCCGTTAGCAGGAGTATTGTTAGCAACAGTCTTATAAGTGAATGCATCAGCATTATTCCATACAATCTTATCACCGGCAGCAGTTACAGAAGCAGCCAAGTCAGCCAATGGCAAGTAAACAGTATTCTTTTTTGTATCAGTTGACAATACATGAGATGCCTTCAGAGTAACACCTGCTGTTACAGCAGCCTTTTGAACAGTTACTTTCAAGTTTGCAGATTGAATACTATTTTTGGCAACTGAAGCACTATTAGTATATTTCACAGTAAAGATAATTTCTTTACCATAAGCAGCTTCATTAGAGATAGTGAAGTTAGTACCATCGATAGTAATGCCATACAAAGATTTCAAGTTTTCATCCAATGACAAAGCAATATCTGAAACACCCTCCAACTTAGTAAGGAATGCTTGAGCAGCGGCATTGGGATTTGCAGAAGGATCTGCAGCATAACCTTTACCAAACAAGCTGTAAGTTTCACCTAATTTCACATAAGTATTATCCTTAGCCTTATAATTATCTGTTGTCTTACCTTGAGTAATATCAGCAGCATTTTCCAAACCGGCTTTATATTCAAAAGCTGTAGCAGCCTTACCACAAACAACAGCAAGTGCATCATCTTGGCTGATAATACTACCTTTCTTAATATCGGCAACTGTCACACCTTCTTTAAGAGCAAAGTGCAAAGTATAAACACCGTCCATAGCAGCTCTCTGCAAAGCACCCTTAGGAGTAGAAACTACAGCCTCTTCAAAGATGGTAGCACCTTCAGAATTTACCAAGTTGAACTTCAAATCAGCCGGATCAATATTAGTCGGTGTAACCACAACATTTACAGCCACACCTCTTGTACCATCTTCATTTAATGCAGAAATAATTGCATCCTTCGGATACTTAACTTCTGAAACATTAATCAATTCTTTGCTGCCATAATACACAACATTTTTTTCATTAAGCAATGAAGCTTCATCTTCTACAACAGGCACAGCAATAGCAATAGAAGTTACCAATGAAGAAGCAGAAGGAACTTTCACTTCCTGTTTGTTACCGTCTTTATCAAAGATAGTCAGTGTAAATCCATCAGCTTCGCTACCTGCAACGCTAACGCCGGAAACGGGAACACCTGTAGATTTGTAGGTTCCGTCTTCCTGCAATACAGCCCATACACCATCCTGCATAATGATAGATGGTTTTGTTTCGCTTGTGGCAACCTTCAGTTCTTGAGGTTCATCGTTGATATACAAAATACCATCTACAACCTTCACAACATCTCCACTACCTGTTTCGTCATCCAAAGTGATAGTTACAGGATCACCCTGATTGAATGTAAAGGTAATGCCATGTCCGTCAGCTGTTTTTGCAACTGAAGTAACATACTTACCGCTACCAACGAGATCCTGCAAAGCCTTGATTGCATCAGCATTTGCAGTGATTTGTCCCTGCAAGTTCTCGATGTCATCGTCGTAATCCTTACAAGACACAAATGTTCCTGTTGACGAAACCATTAAGGCTCCGAACAGGATTGCACTTAAAAACTTTTTGTTCATAATAGAAAAACTTTAAATTTATAAATTTAAAAAACTAAAATTGGTTATACATATTAGTTATTGATTGGGCACATAAATCCCTCTGTTCATGCAAAAAATAACGTTTGGGAGATTCGCCTGCTATCTTACTAAAAGCTGAATAAAAAGCACTTCGGGAAGTAAACCCACTCTTTTCCGGGACTTTATCCAACGAGCATTTATTACTGCGAAGCAATTCCTTGGCATACTCTACACGGTAAGTATTCAGAAGTTCTTTCAAGTTACACCCAAAATACTTGTTCACTACATTGGAGAGATAAGTCTGATTCGTATCGACCAGCTCGCTCAATTTCTTCAAAGAAAGAGTGGCATCCAAAAACACCTGACGAATTTCCAATTGATAAAGGATACATTTATATATATAGCAATCCACTTTCCTGCCCACTATTCCCTGTCCGGCAAACTGTTCGTCCCAATGACGCTCGGCTGCCTTGAAAAGCAGGTCTTTCTGCCTTTCGGAACGTAGGGTGCTCTTTTTGCGTTTTAGAAACAGGTATTCCATATCTTATCCTTTACTTTTGTCTTAGTTTGCGGGCTCTCGAAACGCGGATTTACAAGCATTTTTATATAGATTCGCGAAACGAAAATCGGTGTATCTCTTAGTAAGAGATACACCGACCTAAGTAAAGCATCAGATTATCAATATATTAAGAACTGTTTTTTAACTTTTAGAATGCTAAAGAATGAAAAAATAAAATCTTTTTTCGAGCTCACACCCATTTTTTTTGCGTAAAAGTGTACTAATTCTCAAAACTTTGCTTATTTTTGCAGCGGAATGGTAGATCTCTTACTAAGAGATACACTTTTAGTTAAAATTTCCAATCATCGTAAATATCCTCATTTCCAATTATTTATATTATCACTTTTCTATCAAATAAGGTATTCATTAAATTTCATTCACATTTCAACCGACTCTAATTTTGTTTTAATAAGTTGAAAGAGAGAGAAAAAAAGGATATGCAAGATTTTTGAAAAGAAGAACTTATATGAAAGTCCTATGCGGACAGCATTTGGAAAAGCATATACATAGAAAGTCTTTTGTCTCAAATAAAACCGCATTATAACAATCGACAACTAAAAACAAAACACGTATTAGCGCATCATTTGAATATACGCTAATACGTGTTTGGATTACAAACCCGAACGAAACGTTCTGTTATTGTCTATAACGATTTAATACGTTCGATAAGTGAATCAATATCTTCGTCCGTTGTGTCCCAAGAAGTGACTAAACGCATCTCATTCATTGCATCATTCCAAAAATAAAAATGATAAAACTCCTGCAACTTATCCTCTTTCTCACGAGGCATAATAAAGAATAACTGGTTACTTTCCACCGGCTGGGTAAACGTTACATCCGGCATGGCTTGCAAGGCATCAGAAAGTTTTGCAGCCATTTCATTGGCGTGTCGGGCACACCGTAACCATAAGTTATCAGTCAGGAAAGCAGTGAATTGGCAAGATATATACCTCATCTTACTTGCCAACTGACAAGCCTGCTTACGGGCATAACGGGCTTCTTTCATCAGGTCCGGATTAAAAACCACCACACACTCAGCCCCCATCAGACCATTCTTTGTTCCCCCCAAAGTCAGGGTGTCTACTCCGCAAGCTCCCGATATCTCATCCAAACTGACTCCCAATGCTGCGGCAGCATTGGAGATGCGTGCACCGTCCATGTGCAGTAACAAACCGTGTTCGTGTGCAAACGTTGTCAAAGCGCGTACTTCGGCAGGAGTATAAACAGTGCCGAGTTCTGTACATTGGCTGATATAAACTGCTCCCGGTTGAGAATGGTGTTCCACACCAAAATTAATCATATAAGGTTTCAGGAGTTCAGGTGTCAGTTTTCCATCGGGAGTGGAGATAGTGCGCATGAAGCATCCGGTCGCCTTGCTTGGCGCTCCACATTCGTCTACTGCAATATGTGCAGTGTCGGCACAAAATATAACATGATAAGGGCGAGTCATCAGTTGCAATGCCATCGTATTGCTACCTGTTCCATTAAAGACGAACAACGGTTCACACGGATGTGTAAACTGTTCTTTTACTTTTCGGGTTGCCTCTTCTGTCCAAGGGTCATCACCATAACCGAAGGCATGGTTTGTGTTTGCCGCCATCAGTGCTTCCATTACTTGAGGATGTACACTGGAATTGTTGTCGGATGCAAAACTTCTCATAATAGTAGAATATTGAATTATAATTTTCGTGCAAAGTTAACTTCTTTCTCTTCAATAGACAATGAAACAGTATTAAAATACATTTGAAAAGAAAGTATTACGCAGCTGTATCATTCATGTAATACCGACAACCGACCTTTGCACTGAATTAAAAAAACAAGCTAAAGAATGATGAATACAAAGAAGAGAGAGTTTGGCCTTATAATCATTTTCTTATTCCTGGCCATATCTATTCAAGCGGCTGTATTACGAGGAAGCGTGACCGATAAAGTGACAAATGAACCACTAATCGGTGCAGTAATACAAATAAGCGGCACTACTACAGGAGCAATCACTGATTTGGACGGTAACTTCGAACTGGCCGGATTAAGAAACGGAACATATAAACTGATGGTATCGTATGTTTCTTATAAAACATTGACTTTAGAGGTATCTGTCAATGGCATGTCAGAAATAAATATAACATTAGCACCTGATAACCAGCAACTGGGAGAAGTTGTGGTAGTGGCAGAAGCCAAGAAGAATACAGAAAATGCCCTGATTACCCAGCAACGCACCAGTCTGGTGATGCAAACCGGTGTCTCCGCACAACAAATTACCAAGACACAAGACAAGGATGCTTCCGAAGTGATTCGCCGTGTGCCGGGCATCAGTATCATTGAAGAAAAGTTCGTAATGGTACGCGGCCTTTCGCAACGTTACAACAATGTGTGGATAAACAATAGTGCCGTGCCCAGTTCGGAAGCCGACGCACGCGCCTTCTCCTTCGATATTATTCCTTCCTCACAACTGGACAATATGCTGGTTGTAAAATCTCCGGCTCCCGAATATCCTGCCGATTTCAGTGGCGGCTTTATTTTAGTTAATACCAAGGATGTTCCGAACAGTAACTTGTTTAACATCTCAGTAGGAGGAAGCATGAATGATCAGACTCATTTTAAAAACTTTCAATACAATAAAGGAAGCGGTACGGACTTTTTGGGATTCGACAACGGATTGCGTAGCTTGAATGGCGGTATCAACGCGACACTGAGACCGATGAATAATGGTTACGACTTGCTCAACAACGGACTGAATAATGATTGGAGCATAAAGAACCGCAAGCCTATTGCCGACCTCAGCCTGAGCATGAACATCGCCCATCGCTGGGTGAGTGAAAGCGGTCGCACTTTAGCTATGCTGGGAGCCGTAAATTATAGCAATACCTACAAAACATATCTGAATATGGATAATAATCTGTATGGTGCCTATGACATCACTCACGACCGTTCCAACTATTTGCGCAAGGGAGTAGATGACCAATATAATCACAATGTACGTGTGGGAGCCATGTTGAACCTCACTTATGTGCCGGCAAGCGGAAATAACCGTTATGAATTCAAGAATATCTTCAACCAATTGGGAAAAGACCGCTATACTTATCGCAAGGGAACGGATGCACAGAGCGATTATGAAGAGAGTGCAGAGTATTACTACCAGAGCCGTACCACCTACAGCGGACAGTTTACGGGAAAACATACATGGAGTGACACGGATAAACTGGATTGGAGTGCCGGATATTCTTATGCCAACCGGAATATGCCCGACCGCCGCCGGTACAACACGGTACTGAACACAGATACCAATCAATTGGAAGTAGAGAATCTGAATGAAATCAATCGTGAGTTCTCGCGTCTGAATGAACACATCCTGTCGGCCAACATCAATTATCAGCATGATTTCACATTCGGTGATTTCACTCCCACACTCAAGATGGGAGGATATACGGAGTACCGTACACGTAAATACAATACGCGCCTCTTCATTTACAGTTGGAAGAACGGTTTACCTAGTAATTACCGTGTGATGAATGTACCTGACGAATTGATGCAGGACAAAAATTACGGAGAAGATAAATTATACCTGCTGGAGCAAGTGGACTGGCGAAATAATTATGAAGGAAACAATATGTTGGGAGCAGGCTATGCCGGTGTAAATCTTCCTTTCGGAAAGTGGAACATATACGCAGGCGTCCGTTTCGAACACAGCCGAATGGAATTAATCAGCAATACACAAAAGAACGAAAAGAGTCCGACCAGTGTCTATTACACTTACGATGATTTCTTTCCATCGCTTAATGCCGCCTATCGTCTGAATGAGCAACACCAGTTCAGATTGTCGTATGGACGTACTGTAAACCGTCCCGAATTCCGGGAAGTCTCTTCTTCGGTGTATTACGACTTTGATTTGGCTAGTAATGTACAAGGCAATTATGACCTGAAAGCAGCTTATATTGATAATATTGACTTGGGATATGAATACTATCCCAGTAACGGTGAGCTGATTTCCGTATCATTATTTTATAAGAAATTCAAGAATCCGATAGAATGGACTTATACCGTAGCCGGAGGTACTGACTTGATTTATTCTTATATCAATGCCAAAGGAGCCGATAATTATGGCGTAGAAGTGGATATACGCAAAAACTTAGATTTCATCGGCATGAAAAACTTCAGCCTCAGCCTGAATGGTGCACTGATAAAAAGTAACGTAAATTTTGAACCCGGTTCTAAAGAAGAAGACCGTCCTATGCAAGGGCAATCGCCCTACCTGGTCAACGCGGGACTCTTCTATCAACAGCCCAAAAACGGATGGAATGCCGCCATACTCTACAACCGCATCGGTAAACGCATTATCGGTGTAGGGCGCAGCCTGGGCAGCGCAGGCAACGAAGTACGTGTGCCCGACTCATATGAAATGCCACGTAATGCCATTGACCTGAGTGCCTCTAAGAAATTCGGCAAACTGGAAGTAAAAGCCGCTATCCGCGATGTACTGGCCGAAAAGGTGTCTTTCAAACAATTTGAAAATACAGGAAATGGTGAAGTGCAGCAAATAACCCGCCAGTTTAAACCGGGACGCAGCTTCAACGTAAACATAAGCTATAATTTTTAAAACAAAAAATATTTCATTCAGTAACTAACCAATAAATGAAAATGAAAACAAACAAGTTTATGACTTATGCTCTCTCGGCCATGATGCTGGGAAGCCTGGCTGCTTGCAGCAGTGATGATTCCGAACCCGACAATGGTGGAAACAGTGGTGGTGAGACAACGGACACGCCTTATGTATGGGGAACTGAAGGCTCAATCAAGACGTGTGATCATTTGTTGTTCAATGAGGATAAGTCTGAAAACAAAAAAGGAACAGTAATAGGAAATGGTGACCAGGAATTTGTATTCAAAGGAACCCAGACCCTTGCCAAAGGTACATACCTGTTGAAAGGATGGGTTTATGTGGGAGCAGGTTCTACATTGACCATTGAACCGGGAACTGTCATCAAAGGTGATAAAGACACACAAGCTGCCCTGATTATAGAACCGGGCGGAAAACTGATAGCCGAAGGAAAGCAGGATGCTCCTATCGTATTTACCTCTGAAATGCCGAAAGGACAACGCAAACCCGGTGATTGGGGCGGTTTGATTATCTGTGGTAAGGCAAAGAACAATCAAGGCGTGCTGAATCAGCAGATTGAAGGGGGGCCCCGTACCAAACACGGAGGGGATGATGACTCCGACAATTCCGGTATCATCCGCTATGTACGTGTGGAGTTTGCCGGTTATCCCTTTATGAAAGATAAGGAAATCAACGGCATTACGTTCGGCTCGGTCGGTAGCGGTACTACCATTGACCACTTGCAGGTTTCTTATTCCAACGATGACTCTTATGAATGGTTCGGCGGTTCTGTAAACTGTAAATATCTGGTTGCCTATAATGGTTGGGATGACGAATTCGACACAGACAACGGATTCTCCGGTAAAGTACAATATGGCTTGTCTATCCGCGATCCGAGAATTGCCGATACATCACAATCAAACGGATTTGAATCGGACAACTGTGCCGATGGTTCTCTGGTTTCTCCCTATACAACGGCAGTATTCAGTAACATTACTTTTATCGGCCCGCTCGGACGTGATGCCGGATTTACCAATGATGAAAGCTATATCAATGCCGGCAGCTTCAACCCCAATAACGGTTCAGCTCTCGGGAAGTTCCAGTCAGCGATGCAAATCCGCCGTTCCAGCCGTTTGAATTGCTTCAATTCTGTAGCAGTGGGATATCCTGTCGGTTTGATTATTGACGGCGAGAAAGGAAACACGGTAGAACAAGCACAAGAGGGCATTATCAATTTGCAAAATATTTGGTTTGCCGGTATGACAGTCACCGGTTCGGATGCCAACAAAGTGTATGATGACGTGCTTTATGATGCAGTAAACAAAACTATTATCGATGCCGGTCAGGAGTCCTATTCTTCCAGCTTCTTCAAAGCACAAAAAGGAAATAAAGTACTTGCCGACATGAATGAACTGAACTTTAAAGACGGACGCGGCATCGGTGTAAATTATATGCCGAATGCAAATAGCCCGGTACTGACTGCCGCTTCATTCGACAATGCTCTATTAGACAATGGATTTGATAAGGTAGACTACATCGGGGCATTCGGTATAAATGACAACTGGCTGGACGGTTGGACTAACTTCGACCCTAACAATACAGACTACTAATACACTTTTTTGAAAACACACAAATAGCTAGTGATTTTTACGGAGATTCTATGGGTAAAGTCGTAGAATCTCCGTATTTTTGTATCCAAACCTAAAAACATTTAATATATATACCTATGTATCCATTAAAATTTAACCCCATTCTAAAATCCACCATCTGGGGTGGTGAAAAGATTATCCCGTTCAAACATCTTGCAACCGAACAGGCACAAGTAGGCGAAAGCTGGGAAATCTCGAATGTTCCGGGCGACGAATCAGTAGTTGCCAATGGTACAGACACAGGCAAAAACCTGAGTGACATGGTAAAAGAATACAAAGGAGCATTAGTAGGTGAAAGCAACTATCAACGTTTCGGAGATAATTTCCCTTTGCTTATCAAATTCATTGATGCATGCGATGATCTTTCCATACAAGTTCACCCCGATGACGAACTTGCCAAGAAACGCCACAACTCAATGGGAAAGACAGAAATGTGGTATGTAATCGATAATGCAGGTGGCAAAGCTCATCTTCGTTCCGGTTTGAAAAAGAAAATCACCCCTGACGAATATGCAGCAATGATTGCAGACAATACAATTTGTGATGCTTTGGCAGACTATACTGTTCAGCCGGGAGACGTATTCTTCCTGCCTGCCGGACGAATCCATAGCATTGGTGCCGGATGCTTTATTGCAGAAATCCAACAAACATCCAATGTAACCTACCGTATCTATGATTTTAACCGCAAAGACAAGAATGGCAATACACGCGAATTGCATACCGAGCTGTCGAAAGATGCCATCGATTATACAGTGGAAGAAGACTATCGCACCAGCTATACGCCGGAACAAAACAAACCGATAGAATTGGTAACCTGTCCCTACTTCACCACTTCTGTATACGACCTGACGGAAAATATGACTATGGATTACAGCGAACTGGATTCTTTTGTAATCTATATCTGTATGGAAGGTTCATGCACGGTAACTGATAATGAAGGTCATTCGTTGGAAATTCAGGCAGGAGAGTCTATACTTTTCCCCGCTACCACTAAAGAAGTAAATGTAACGGTAAACGAACATGTGAAATTTCTGGAGACTTATGTATAATCCAATTTCACCGATGCAACTATGACTAAAAAAGAACTTATGCGGAAAGCCATCGAGCTTTCCATTGAGAATGTCGCAAACGGAGGAGGACCTTTCGGAGCCGTCATCGCCAAAAACGGAGAAATAATAGCAACAGGTGTCAACCGGGTAACCGCTTCGTGTGACCCCACCGCCCACGCTGAAGTAAGCGCCATACGCGCCGCCGCTGCCAAGCTGGGAACATTCGACTTAAGCGGATATGAAATCTATACCTCCTGTGAACCCTGTCCTATGTGTTTGGGCGCCATCTATTGGGCACGATTGGATAAGATGTATTATGCCAACAATAAAACGGATGCAAAAAATATAGGTTTCGATGATTCATTTATCTATGATGAACTGGAACTGAAACCGGAAAACAGAAAACTTCCTTCTGAAGTTATGTTACGCGAAGAAGCTATTAAAGCATTCGAAGCATGGAGTTCTAAAACAGACAAGATAGAATATTAAAGAAATGGGGGTGTGTCAAACATTGATAATACCATATTTTGCTAGGTTTCAGTTTTGACACATTCCCATTTTCTATACAAATAATATTAATTACACTCTTTATCAAATCCTATTTCTTTCATCAACTTATTATATTCTTCTTCCTCACGGCACAACGGCTTATACCAAGTATATTTCAGTATAACAGTTGTCGCAATCAGTATCAGAACAGATACAATAAAGCCCAGATTTCCGCGCACAACCAAGTACATCGGTACAATAGTCAGACAACACTGCCACACAATACCAATGGTAACATTAAATGCGTCACGCTTAAAATTCTTATTACGAGTCACTTGCGGATAGCGCGCTATTGCCTTGTCGACAATTGGTTTCCACCATCCCCACGGACGAACGCGAATATAGAAATTAATCAGAGTGTCTTCATCTGTCGGAGGAGCAGAATAAGTTCCGACAATACACCCTATCAGCGAAATACCAAATAAAACAGGGAAGAAATAGAGCACCAATCCATCAGGGACTGTAAATTTCATCACAATAGCGGCAACCACACCTGCTGTCATACCCCAAAAATAACCTTCTCCATTGAAACGCCACCAATGCCATTTCAATACATTGGCAGCAATGTAGCCACCAAACAGGGCACCCACAATCCACTGGAATATCTCATTGATATCTTTTAAGAAGAAGCCCATAACCGTGCTGATAATCACAACCAGAACAGAAATCAAATAACTGGCACGAATCTGTGTCTTGACAGTAGCTTTGGGGTTGATATACTTCAAATAGATATCATTTACTACGTATGCCGGAGCTGCATTGACGGTAGATGCAAAAGTAGACATGAACGC
>OGFJ01001898.1_pt1 | contig 12292 bp, 4 predicted proteins | sample 1570861 | NCBI WGS metagenome assembly OGFJ01 (sample SAMEA2582060, study PRJEB24529) | metagenome | biome: Human gut stool | place: China | collected 2011
ACAAACCTAAAAGACATCCGTTCCGGGGCCATGGGGTGGTTCCCCACGCAGGGCCTAAAAATCAGCCGAACAACGGCCATGTACACCCAAAAAAATTTATTCCCCAATAACCCACCATAGGGGGAGGGCCAAACCCGGCCCTCCCCCTGTGTATGATGGATTATCCCTCTATACCCTATTGGTGAATTGTAAAATTGTTTTGCCTTGCGGCGGGCGCATCAGGCGCGGTTCTTCTTTTTCAGGCTCAGCAGCACGCCAACACCGGCCACAACCAGCAGCACGCCAATGCCGCTGAACAGCAGGGTGCCGAAACCACCGGTGGTGGGCAGGTCAAAGCCCTTGCGGTTGATGACGGTAACCGTGATTGTAGCAGTGTCAGTAACGTCATTTTCCTTATCATCGGTAAACTTCGTTGTTTTCTGATCCCAATCATGCTTTGTCAAAACGCCATTTTTGTACTCAAAGGTTTCATTCCAAGTCGTCTTTTCGCTGATGTTCAGCGTAACCTTGACAGGACCCTTCAACAAGTTATAATGTTCAGCGGTCTTTTTCTCAACCAGATAGTAATCACCATTGGCCAAACCGTCCTGGTAAATATCACCATCACCATTTGTTACCAATGTATCATTGTTTACTTTAACCCATACATTTCCTTCATCAGCATCGGGTAATCCATATGCTTTCACTTCTTCTGCCTTCAAAGCCTTATTCCCAGCGTCCGCTTGCGGAACCTGCTTATACAGATCAAACTCTACGTAAGGCAGATTTTTTTTATCATCGCCGTCTTTATGCACATGAATTTTAAAGCTATAAACAACGGTATCGTCATGAATCTCGCTGTTAGAGCCGTCATCCGGCAGACCATCGACATTAATCTTATTGGTATACTTCAACTTTGCAGTATTGTGATTACCATCTTTCGGCGTGCTAGCAGCAGCCGTCATTTCGGCAGTATAAGAAATCACAATATTCTTCCCTGCATAATTTTCCATAGCAGCAGGGGTAAATGTAATCTTAAAGCCATTTGCAGGAACATCTTCACCCGTGGCAGTAATCGTATATACCGCTTCATCCACAGCACTGCCATCGCAGGTCAATGTAGCATTCTCATCATACTTCAAGTTGTTAGGCGTATCCGTTACTTCAAAGGTGCTAAGCTTCGTAATGTTCTTAGGAACACTTACCGTAATCGTATACGGAACATGGTCGCCTACGCTGTAATCTGTATCTTCTGTTGCGTTATTGTCTTTATCAATTACTTTCTTTTCCAAATCCGGCTTTTCATTGATAACTTCAATGGTAACATTTGCTTCCGTTTTGTTACCATACGTAATCTTGCCCTCGCTGTCAACTACAAACACAATCGGAGTCTTATCAAGAATATAACCAGTATCTGGATCATAGCTCTGTTCGATAAAACGGTAGGTACCCTGAGACAGACCGCTTACAGTAATCTTGCCATCAGTCGTCTTTAACGTTCCAAGATCTTCATCCGTTTGCTCATTTTTGGTTACTTCTTCCCATGTTTCGGGATCATCTTTTACCTTCTTTTCAAGCTTGTATGTAACGCCATTCAGATTCTCTGGAGTTCCACCGCCCACGCGGCCTTTTTTCTCCAAGGTCACTTTGCCGTAGGTCGTTGCATTTTTAGGGAATACATACACATCGTACATCCACTCTGCCTTATTGGTTGGATTTGCCATAGGAAGCGATACCAGGAACGGTTCAACCGGGGTCGTTACCTTAGCGGGGGTTTCAGTTTCGATAATAACATACAAGCCAACCGGCAGGCCCGTCTCGCCATCGCCAAACTTTACAATGCCATTCTTGCCCGTCTTACCAGAGTCGTGTGGCTTATTAGCATAAGCAGCACGAATCTGACCATTCTCAACATAAGTGTTGATGTCTACCTTCTCTGTGCTCTTACCATTATAGTACTCGACCAGTTCATCCGCAGTCTTTACCTGATAATAGGTAAAGGTTGCACCTTCCAAGTCTTTTGCATCTGTGGGCACATTGCTCTCGTCTCCTGCTACACCTGTGCCAACTTTATCCTCGCTACCATTATATTCATACTTATGAATCGTGATGGTACCCTTTGCATCTTTATCAATAGCGCTAGCCAGGGGAGCTGTGTTTGTAGTCTCACCTGTTACATCATCTGCCATTGCTGGCATGGCGCACAGGCTGAGGGCCAAGGCGGCGCTCAACAGGCCTGTGAGAAAACGTTTTGCTTTTTTCATTTCAGTACCTCTTCTCTTAAAAGAATCATCATCGGATGGGCGGCGAAGCCGCCCGGCTTAGGGGTTCTGCATCAGCACGGCGTGCAGTGCGGGGCGCTGTAGCGGGGAAACGCTGCCGCGCCGCCCGCACTGTGCCGTGAAGAAAAAAGGAGGAAAAACTGGGCCGCTTGCCCACTTGGCTTAAGGTGCATCTGAAAACAAAGGAAATAACGGATATTTCGCAGCCACAAGCAGGATGTAAGGCAAAGAGCCACCGGAATCCTTTCCGGATCCCAAGGCTTTTTAAGCCTTAACGCAACATCCGGCTGCGCTTATAGAAACAGGCGATATTTTCCGCTTTTCAGTTACACACCCCGGCTTATGACTGCGCCTGCCGTAAACGGGCGCGCACTGGCGGGCAGGCCCTGTACCCTGGGGGTTGCTGGGTTTCCGGGGGATGGTTAATGTCGCCGGCCCCCTTTCCTGTTGTAGCGGAATGTGAATATCAACAGCCCTGCCACCGCCAGCGGCATGCCGATCAGCAGCCACAGGCTTGGCGCGTCTGCACCCGTGTGGGGCAGCTCAGGCGTTTTACGGTTCAGAACGGTAAGGGTCAGGGTGTAGGTGTTATTGGCGCCCGGCTTAAACTTGTTTTCGTCCTCAATTGCCAGTCCATCAATATAACACTTGCCGCCTTGGGTAAATTGGATCTTAATTGGCTGTGCCAACAGGTTGTACCCCGGATGTGCCTTGGTTTCCGTCAGGCGGTATGTACCGGGTTCCAGATTTTTGAACGGGTTCTGGGTTATCTTGCCGTCCGCTCCGGTTGTACCGGTAACGAAATCTGTCTTTGTGCTATCGAATTTGTAGTTTTTATCTACTACCCACTGCGTTTTTCCTTCGGTTGTTGTTTCTTTCAGCTTTTCCAGCTTGAACTCAACATCTTTCAAGAATACTTCTTTGTTATTTTCGCCATTTTCCGCGTCCTTCTTGATGATATCCAGTACAAACTTCGGGTTCTGCAGCTTGTTGGTCAGCACAATCTTGCCGCTGCCGCCGGTGATGGTTCCATCGGGGGTTACTGTGGCTGTATTGCCTGTTGAGCTGCCCGCGCTGTTCGTTTCGCTGTTTTGTGTTGCTTTAGCCGTTACAACATACGTATTACCGTTAATCGTAATGGTTCCGTCTGCCGCTGCCGGGGTAAAGCTGCCATCCTTTACCGTACCTTCCACAATGCGGTAAATATAGTTATTATCCGCGCTGCCGTTAATTGGGTACTGATCCAGGTTGTTAAAGGGATACAGCCAGCCGTTATCTGTATGGTGAACCGTAACATATTTGCTGCCCGAGGTCGGGTAGTCAACAACATCCCACGGGGCATCCTCAGCACTGTTTGCCAGGCGGCGCTGGAGCTGGATGTAAATCTCGTTCGGCTGGTTCGTTGTACCAAGGACCGTATCATTTGCATCTTTCCAGAGCTTGTCGAACTCAATGTTGATCAGTTTGCGCTTGGTGTTGGTAAAGATTGCGGTAACTTCCGGATCGTTCGGCTTTTCGCTCGCCACAATCATGCCTTCCACCATGGTGTTTTTGATCACATGGGCTTCATTGCCATCCGGAACAGTTACGCTTTGCAGTCTGGAACCATCTTGCGGTGTAACTTCCTCGATGGTATAGCGGGTGCCAACGGGGATGCCGGTGATGGTTCCGGTGCTTTCGCCCTTGCCCATATCAATCGTAACGGTTCTTTCGATGGGCTTTTCTTCCAGACCCTCACCGCCAACATCATTAAAGGTAACTTTGAAGGTGTAGATGCCTTTAATGTTCTCATCCTCACCATCTGCGGCCTTCTTTTGGATTTTCAGCCCGCCGGTTTTGACGGTGTTGACGTATTTTACCTTTAGCTTTGTCAGTGTGGAGCTTGTTTCGTCCGGGTCCTTATAGGAGCGGAAGACGATGGTGTTGGCTTCTTCGGGCTTTTTGCTCACCTTGTAGCCATCATTCTTTACACTATCGTCATAAACTTCCGTTCGGCCATCATCGGGGCCTCTGGGGGGATCTTTCTGCTCTTTTAACGACCTGTCTTTCCCGAATGTTACGGTCTTTACATTTGATATGTCCTCTGGATTCGTCGAAGTAACCGCCTGCCCGTTCTCGTACACGGTCCATGTGGTGTCGTACAGGCTTGGGTTCAGTTTCTCTTTGAGCGAAATGTAGCTGCCGCGGCGGAACTGGTCGCTGAAGGTAACGGTTTCTCCATCTTCCAGAACAAAGCGTCCGGCATCGTCCACCAACTGGGTGTCGCTGTCCTTGTTGGAGGTGTACTGTGCGTTTTCGGCTTTTTCCAGCTGACCGCTTTTGGCGGAGCCGTAATCCGGGATGTCCTTCTGATCGGTTGTAAAGCCGGTCATCGTACTTGGCACCGCTTTGGGAATGAAGGTAAAGTTCCTGAAATAGATGTTGCGGCTATAGTTATCGCCCACGCGGATGGTTTGGACGTTGTCGTTAAAACCGCTCTGCTCTTTCATCTTGTGCAGGTCCAGCTTTACGGTGACCCATTTGTCTGTCTTCACTTCGACCGAGCCATACGTTGCGCCGTTAATGCCTGATGTGCCAAGGCTGCCTTTTTGGACGCCTTTATCATCCAGCAGTTCCAGATACAGGTTGTTGAGGGAAAGTCCATCACCATCTTTTTGGGAAACGTAAACCTGGAACGTAAGGAAGCGCATTTTTTCGATATTGATGGGTTCATTCAGCGTCAGGATGCCATAACGTTTATCACGCGCTGCACTGACGGGTTCCGTATCCATATAGCGTGCGTACCAGTGAAGGACCTGTTCGGTATTTTGCCCGGTATCTGGCTTGGAATCTGGCCAGGGATTTGTAACCGACTCGAAAATGTACTCATCTTCCTTTTCTTTGGTTGCGGGTTCAATCTTGCTCGTAGCCAAATTCACCACTTGGGACGGAGTACCGCTTTCATCCGGGCCAGCGGCATCTTTTGTTCCATAATGGGTTGCCTGGTTCTTGATGGTGAAGTTGAAGATTTTCTGGTTTTTAAAGCAGTTTTTGAAGTCATCATCAGTAACGTTGGTCAGATCGACTTCTTTTTGAACCTGCAGCTCGTTATTATCCGGGAAGTTGAACGCCACCGCCATGTTGGACTCCCACATACCACGTTCCATGTAGTACATGGTAAGGGTGTGCTTTTGGCCTTTGTCGAATGTAAGAGTAGTGCCTTGCGCGTAGAAATCGATGTCCTCGCCATTATATTTTACGGTCTTGGCAGGACTTCCATTTTGGTTACTTTCTGGCGTTCCGCCTTTTTTGACCTTACTGACATAGGCTGTTACACTATTTTTTTTCTTTCCTTCTTCCTCTTTCTCGCCAAATTCCAGCAGGCCGGAAACCTTACCATGGGCACCGCCAACGTCAAGCGCCAGCTTGCCATCAATGAATACCCAAACGTCATCGTCACCGGAGAAGAAGAACTTGATGCTGGTTCTTCCCTTTGTTCCATCTGCATTCTTTGTTTCAACTTTGCCGTCATCCGTCAGGGTAAAATCCATCTGCAGCTTGGTGCCAAAGCCGTAATTGTAGGTAGAAGCCACACCAGGGTCTGCTGTTTCATTGAACGGGAAGTAGCCATATGTGATTTTTGGGGTCTCGTTCGATGTCGAACCCGTATTCTTTGAAGACTCTCTGTTACTGGTACTTTGGAGAAAATATTTTGAATCCGGATTTTGTCCCGAATCTTGTTTTAGATACAAGGTTGTATCCTTGCTGTCAAAGCACCAATAATCAACGTCCAGCTCATTACCAAAAAGATTTTCCACTTTAGTAAATGGGAACTTTACATTCTCATACACTTCACCAAGCTTTGCATTTTTACTATTCTCTCTTAAGAGGAAGTCTTTGTTAAAGTGCGGTTCTACTATTTCTGTACCTTTCAGCAGCGGTTCACCTGTTGCTTTACCGTTGGATGTTGTATTCGCAACCAAGCCCTGATAGGCATAGTCATAACGTGTACCCACTCCGTCTTCATTGATTGTGGAGTTATTGATTGCCATGAAGCGCTTTTCATCTTTGAAGTCGTTATTAAGCCCCCAAAGATTCAATGCAGCACTAATCGCATCAAACCTATATCCCCAGTTAGAATAAGAAGGCTGGAAATGTCCGGTATAAATCGGGTATTGGGCATTTGCCTTCTTATAATAATCGCTCAGCGCCTGATCAAATTCACGGAAGGTTACCCAGTTGCGGTAACTTGCTTTATTAGATTCATTGTACTTATATGTATCACGGTTCTTGCCATTCAACTCGTAATCTGTATAATAGTCATACAGCGTACTGGTAACATACTTTGTGTTTGGTTTTTCCGTAAATTCAGCGGGGTTAATATCTACTACTTTAGTGCCAGTCTTCTTCCACTTTTCGGCATCACGCAGGGTACCTTTTTCAGCCCAGTAGCCTTCGCGGTTGCCACCTTTATAAATTACATCATCGCTGGCATCCGCAAAGAAACACGGTTCGGAAAGGTCGGCTGGGATGTCCATCATGACCGTACCATTACCGTTATCGGCTGCGTTTTCGTTCTCAACTGCCCAAGAAGCAAAACGGATTTTTGTATAACCTTCCGGCACTTCGTAATACCAGATGTTGGTGTCCTTTAGTCGCTTCATCTCCTGTTTTGTTATAGGAACCTTACCATCGCCCGTCAGATAGCACCAAAGCTTACCGTCCTTCGTCGGCATGCCACATCCAATCGCGCCATGTGTTTCACTTGTTTCATTCTCATAAGAAAGCCCGGAGAAAGTTGCATCGAAGTAAATAACTTGCTTGCCTTGCTTGCCTTGCGGGGTTCCCCAGGTGGATTGGTTATTTACATTATAAGTAAAGCAATATTTTTTGCTTGCGTTATAAAGGAATGTATTTTCGTCTGTTCCCTGTTCGTAGAAGTTATAGCTCTCACTTAACGGTTTGCTACCATTTTCGGCAAAGAATTGAACAGAAGAGCAGGCACTTGTAGGAATTTCAAAACCCTGCTTTTTGTCTTTGGCAACATCACCGATCTTTACCGTTTGAGTTGCCGTTGTATTTCCGGAAGAATCTTGTTCCGTAAATACTGCGGTTACATTTGCCAGGTCAGAATCACTCAGGTTTTCAAAGACCATCTTCTGGCTACCAAAAGCGGTGTGGCCAGCAGGGTCAGGTAATGCTGATGCATTTGCCCAGTTGGCATCATTCCAAGCTACATCACCATTTTCGCTGTTTGCATCGCCATCATAATATTTGTCATTAAATACCTCAACTTTTACAAAATTGCTCTTTTCAGGTGGAGCTTTTACTCTTACTTTATGGCTTCCATCTAAAGTAAACTGCATCCAGACATATCCGCCCCAGGGACATATCGTCTTGTCGCCATTTATTTTATAAATGCGTTGGCCTTTGGAAGTAATTTTGTCGGGAACAAGGGACATTAGCTGTTCGCCAATCTCTCCGTCATCTGCCAGGCTGCCATTTCCGCGCTTTGCATTAAAGGTAATTGTAGAATTTTTTGTTACTTCCCAACTGCTCGGGACTGCAAAGTAAACGGTAAACTGATTAGATTGTGTGCTAACCCCCAGCGCCCTATCCATATCTTCCGCTTCCTCGGCGTCCATCTGCGGCTGTTCGGTCGGTTCCGGGGTGGCGGTGGGGGTCACGGTCGGCACAGGGGTGGCCGTTGCGGTGGCTGCCGGTTCCGGGGTCAGGGTGGGTTCTGCCGCGGGCTCCGGCGTTTCGGTCGGGGCGGGCTGCTCCGGCCCGGCGCTTTGTTCCGGTTCCGGGGTGGCGGCGTTCTGCTCCAGCGGAGCGGTATCCTCCCCGGAGGCCGTTCCCGGCTCATCCTCCAGCAGCTCTACTTCGTCAGGTGCGTCGGGCAGAGGATCCACCTTGGCGTATACAGGCAGGGCCATTGCCATAACCAGGCAAGCGGTGATAAGCAGCGCTGTCAGCCGGCGCGCCCAACCTGTTGTGTTGTTTCCTGTTCTATTCAATCTGCTCACCCGCCTTTCGCGCTGGCTTGATGGAAGCACATTGTTCCACAGGGGATCCCTGTGAAACAGTAAAAGAAGCCAGCTTCTTTTACTTGCGCAACCGTTGCCATGTTGTTTTCAAAAAAAAACCGCATCGAGTTTTCTCATTGCGCATTTACTTTTTATTGTTAAAATATAGCACCTTTACACCAGAAAGGCAATACAATCCACGCAAATTCCTGTTTTTCAGCATTTTTACTGATTGCGCTTTCCTCCGATTATACAATATGTTCAAAGCCTTTGTATAATTTATTTCTAATTTTCTTTTTGGCCGCGGTCATTTTATATACTTTGACCGCGCGTTTTATGATCCTCTGCGCACGCAGAGCGCAACTTTGCAGCAAAATTCGCCTTTTTTGTTGCGTTTCCCTGTTTTTGCGCAATTATTTGTTTCGCATGCGCCTGTTTGCGGCGGGGCCTGGCGGCTGGGTGGGCGCCTTGTGGGAGGGATGGCAGGTTTGCGGCGCACGGTTCCCGTTTTTTTTGCGGCGCGATGGGTACACCGCGCCCCTGCAAACGGTTTGCGGTGTTTGCGGCGGCGGGTGTGTGTTTGGTGGATTGCATGCCCGCCAACGGGACGCCGTTCTCCCTTTACAACGGGGTGCGGGTTTGCTGCAGATATGCCATTCGCTTTTTTGTTCCCCCTGCCCCGCCCCTGATTCCCGGTTCCCCCTTGCCGATTTCTATTTGCGCCAGCTTCTGAGGTGCATCTGAAAGCAACGAAAACAGCGGATCTTTCGCAAGCACAAAATCCGGCTGCGTTTACTGAAACAGACGAGCTTTTTGACGTTTCGGATAGATCCCGGCTCCCAGCTTTCAATCTATCCTGTGTAAACTGCAACCCCTCACGCGCCATTCTGTGCGGCACTTACCTTATAATAAGGGGGTGCTGCCCTGTGTAAATTTGCAACTGATCTATTTGAAGCAGCTGTGAGCTGTTGCAATTTTGCACAGGGTATTGCCCGCATTCTGTGCCGGACATTCCCGAAACGTGTTGGAAAAACGCACAGGATTGCCTTGTTTCCCTATGCCGCTTACCGTTGGAAAAACGCACAGGTTCTCCCCGGAACAGTTGCATTTTACACAGGGTATTCCCGCTCCCCTGCCCCGCCGTGACCCGCGTACCTGTTGGAAAACCACACAGGATAGGCCCGTTCCCCGTGTTGCAATTTACACAGGTTTGGCTGTTTTTGGCTTATTTGCAACTTTACGCAGGTTGCTTTCCGCACAGGAAAATGGTGGTGGAATGCACAGGCTGCAGTTGGTTGAACACACAGGTTTGCGTTGTTAAATTACACAGGCTCTACCTATTACTAATATAGAACTAAACAACTAAGCCATAATAACAACCAGAGGTAAGCCGGGAGATGGGGGAGAACGGGAAAAAAGTGGTGTTGCCATTCCATCAGGTTACAGAACCCTGAAACAGCAGGACAGAAAAGCACAATAAAACCCTGTGTAACCTGCACCCGGGTTGCAGCCCCCACAGGATATATGGCAAACCAAAACGCAGGTGTTGCATTTTGCACAGGGTAATGGCGGTGAAACCCTGTGTAAATTTGCAATTCTTGCGCTGGATAACAGGATGTGCTATAATGTTTAGCATGATGTGCGTGACCACCCGGGATACAGCAACCGATATAGGAGGCCCCTGCTTATGGCGGCAAGTAAACAGAAAAAAGATGATCCGTTTGTCGTTACGTTTGAAGAACGCGGGGACCAGACCATCGTTCGCAAATCCAATGACCTTGTACAGATGACGCGCAACAACCTGACGCTGAGCCAGCAGCGCCTGATGCTGCATATTTTTTCGATGATTAAGCCGGAGGATACGGACCTGCCCTCTTATGAGCTGAGCATTTATGATTTTATCAAGATGACCGGCATGGACCCGCACAGCGGGGCGCTTTACAAGCAGGTGCGCAAAAATATTGAGGAGCTGGCCAACGCGCCCATCCAGTGGATCAAGAATAACGGAACTTCCACGGTGGAAACATTCCGCTGGATTGATAAAGTGCGCATTGATGAGGGCCGCGCGCGCATGACCATCACGCTGGATCCGGTGCTGAAACCGCACCTGGTGCAGCTGAAAACCCTGTATACCACCATGGATGTGACCTACACCATGCTGATGCGGTCCACCTATTCCATCCGCATTTACGAGCTGTGCAAGAGCTACCAGAGCCTGTATCTGAAAAAGAAAGCGGCCGGGGAACCGTTGGTATGGAACCTGAGCATGCTGTATGAACAGCTTTCGTATACGGCCAACCGATGGTCGGATTTCCGCCGCCTGGCACTGGAAAAGGCAAAGGCGGAAATTAACGAAAAGACGGATATTATTTTTAATTACGATGTGTACGAAAAAAAAGGGCAGAAGGTTCTTTCGCTGGTGGTAACGATTGACCCGGTGGATGACGCCGCTGCACAGGCCAACCTGGACAGCATCAACAGCACAGTGCGCAAAAAGAGCAAAAAGAAGGGCCGCCCCACCGTGGCGATTGAGGATTCGCTGCTGGATGACCCCAGCGTGATCACCTTTGATTATGTTTCGGCGCCGGAAACAACCATCCCCTATTCCTTTGGACGCCACCGCACCGAGCTGCGGGAGGAAATTGTTGTGAAAGCGCGCATGGATCAGCTGCGCGCGGAGATTACGCCCGAAGAGCTGCACGCGGTGGAAGTGATCATTGATGTGTTGGCAGATGCCTGCTGCACCATCCAGGCAGGCGATGGCGAGCAGGACGGCGGCAACAAAACGGTGTTTGGAAAGATGAATGCCATCATCCTGGATTGCGGCGGGCTGACCAGTTGGCTGGCCGGTGTGGCACCCCGTTATGCACAGGAGATCATTCCCCGGTCGCAGACGATGCGCAGCCCGGCGCGGTACCTGAACAAAGTGCTGCGCGAGGATATGGATAACTATCGCATTTATATTTTCCGCAAGGCAAAGCCGGCAGCAGAACCCAAAGAGGAGCTGTTGGAAGCGGAGTACCATGTGATGGACGAGCCGGTGCAGCAAACGATGCCGGAGCCTGAGCCGCCCAAGGTAGAGCTGATTCCCGAAACGATTGTAAAACGGCAGGATATGCGAAAAGAGTTTGCAAAGTTTGTAGATGATGGATACCTGGAAAAGACGTTGACGAGCGGCCAGCGCGGCGCTTACCACGAAATTTACCGCCACCTGGCAGCGCGGTGCGTGCCATCGCCTTCCAGCCTGCGCAATGGGCTGAAAGACGAAATACGGCTGCATTACCTGACCTGCATGAATGAAGTGATTGAAAAGTATGGCAGCCTGACCCCATTGATGGAAGCTATGGCGCATGAACTGGACTTTGATGTGTTCTGGGCAAAGGCCGCCAAGGACCCCAACGTGAATAACCCGATGGGGCTGTTCTACCACATTATTGAAGAACGCGCGTTGAACCCGATCGGCACCATAATGAACGACCAGGCACAACGGCAGAAGGTTGCCGCCAAGGAAAAAGGTGAAAAAGATAAGTGGCACAACGAAAGCTGGATGGATGCTTTTGAGGAAGATATCCCGGATGACAGCGAAGAGTAATTGAGATGAAGCGGAGCGGAACATCCGGGAGCGCTATAATAATAAGGTAAGCAGCGGCTGGCAGATTGCTGGCCGCTGCTTTTTTGTTTGGGTGCAGCTGAGAAAGGGAAATATCCGGCGTTTTTTGATTTCAGATAGACCTTGGGATAATAGGTGAGAATGAAGGTACGTGAGCGGGAATGCCTGGATGAAGTGAAGAAGGATGGGAAGGAAAAGCGGCAGAGAAAAAGCGTGAACAGCAACGAAGAGATGCCTGCATAATATTCGTCAAAATATCCGTTGACACACGCGAAGCATATGATATAATAGAAGCTATAACAGCAACGAAGAGATGCCGCACGGCATGGGGGTGGCCATTTTTGTAACCCGCGGTTAAGGCAACACCGCACAATTCCCGCCTTACGGCTTAAGCACCGCTCCGGCAGCTGCGG
>OGFJ01001901.1_pt1 | contig 12271 bp, 10 predicted proteins | sample 1570861 | NCBI WGS metagenome assembly OGFJ01 (sample SAMEA2582060, study PRJEB24529) | metagenome | biome: Human gut stool | place: China | collected 2011
AATCATTATCATTACAATTTGCCCCGTTTTTAAATTTAATATAATTATATTTTGCCCCGTTTTTAACATTGCTATTCACCAAGTCTGCCCCGTTCATCAAAAAAATCCGCAGGTACGCTCTCACATCCTGCGGATTTTTCATCTCAAAATAATTATTTTACAGTAGAAACAATCAGGCTCATTTTTCCCTTCATCTCGACTTTACCATATCCGTTTGGAAGAATAAAGTGATCGCCCTTCTTCACCGGACTGCTTCCTACGATACCATCTCCCTCTAAAACGGATACCAGAAGGAACGGATACTCCTGCTCAAATTCCATCGTTCCATTCACATCTGCCTTAAAGATCGTGTAATACTTGCAGGAATACAGTTCATTCAACTGATTCTCCGGAAGATTTAATGCAGATTTTACACTGTCATCCACTGATTTAGCCGGAACCGTGATCACATCAATACTCTTTTCTACATGCAGTTCCCTCGGCTTTCCGTTAGAGAGACGGTCATAATCGTACACACGGTACGTGATATCACTATTCTGCTGTGTCTCTAAGATCAAAAGACCACCCTTAATTGCGTGAACAGTGCCCGGATCGATCTGGATAAAATCACCTTTTTTCACCGGTATCTCACGGATAAACTCTTTCCATTTTCCCTGATGGATCATATCGGAAAGTTCTTCTTTCGCCTTTGCATTATGACCGATCACAAGTGTTGCCCCTTCCGGCGCATCCATGATATACCAGCACTCTGTCTTTCCAAAAGAACCGTTTTCATGTACTTTCGCATAATCATCATCTGGATGTACCTGAATACTTAAATCGTCTCTTGCGTCAATAATCTTCGTGAGAAGTGGAAAACGGTCACAGTTGTAATTGCCGAACACTTCCGGATGTTCTTTCCATACAGCAGATAACTTCATGCCGGAAAATGCGCCGCTTCGAACGGTTCCGTCTCCGTTTGGATGTGCGGATATGCCCCAGCACTCGCCGATGTCATCACCCTCTACCGGATAGCCGAACTCCTCTCTTAACTTTGTACCGCCCCAGATATTGTGCGTACATACCGGGTCTAAAAATAAAATATCTTTATTTGCCTGATTCATACTAAGTATTCCTCCATTCGTTTCTATTACTTTCTGATACCAGAATGCCGAATCCTTTACAATGCGCTGCTGCGTTGTAAAGTCTACATAAATGATACCAAAACGCTGTTTATATCCATCGGACCACTCAAAATTATCAAGAAATGTCCACAGGAAATATCCCCTTACATCTGCACCTTCATCGCTTGCACGCTGCATGGCTCCGATATAGGAATCCAGAAACGTGATACGGTTTGGATCATGCACCCTGCCATCTGCGCTGATATTATCATGACAGGACATGCCGTTTTCCGTGATGTAAAGCGGCAATGGATAACGCTCTGTCAGAAATTTTATACCATAATAAAAAGCTTCCGGCGTTACCGGCCAGTCTGCTCCTGTCTTAGGAAATCCCGGTTCACGATCCACAAATTCCGGTTCACCGTTCTCTCCTGCACGGACATAGTAACCATTGTATATATTCTGTCCCATAAAATCAAGTGGCTGATGGATCAGCTTCATATCTTCTTCCGTGATCTCTGGCAGATACTGCGCAAATTTCTCCAATCCTTCTTTCGGATAATGCCCTAAAAATACAGGATCCGAAAACCATGCTACATTCCAGGTCCAGTTATCCATCGGATTATAGAAACCAAAATATACTTTTTTCGCAGCTTCAATGTCCTCCGGTTTATCCGTATAAGGATAAGCGACACCTCCGGTCGGTGCGTATCCGACTTTGATATCCCGGACTGCATATTTGCGCAGATTGATGACAGCCTGACCATGCGCTTTCATGAGGTTGTGCGCGATCTGGAATGTATCTTTTGCCGACAGCTTTAATCCCGGTGCATGCACACCGCTTAAATGTCCAAGTCCAACCACACATTGCGGCTCGTTGATCGTGATAAAATACTCACAGAGATCCGAAAAATGCTCTGCCACCACTTTTGCATATTCCCCGAACCAGTCTATCACCTCTGGATTTAACCAGCCTCCTCTTTCATAAAGAGCCTGCGGAAACTCCCAGTGAAACATGGTAATATATGGCGTGATCCCATTTTCTTTCATACATGTGATCATATCACGGTACATCTGGATTGCTTTTTCATTGACACGTCCGGTTCCTTGCGGCAGAATACGTGCCCAGTTTAATGAAAAACGATATGCCTTGATGCCAAGATTTTTCATCAGCGCATAATCTTCCTTATAATGATGCATATGATCGCAGGTTGTATACGCATTCTGATTCTCAAAAATCCTGCCTGCTTCCGTAAATGCGTCCCAGACGTTTTTTCCTCTTCCATCGTTTGCGTCAGTTCCCTCTACCTGATAAGAACTGCTCGCAACACCCCAAACAAAATCATCCCGAAACATATTTTCTTTTCCTTTCCCAATGAGCTATTTTTCAGAGGAACCAATGACAGAAACCAGATAAAACGGCACCGCATCATCCTCATGTGTCTCTACCAGACGGACTTCCACCTTATGTACTTTATTTTCTCCATGTTCTAAGATAGTGTCAAGCTCTAATTTATCGCCCCATGTTTCATCAAAGTTTGCATCCAGACGAACTGCATGATCCGTTTCCCCATCTACGATGATCTCTGCGACCGGTGCCGGAAGTTTTACGGATTTCCGGTACTGCACCGAAACATTACAGCCTTCAATATCAAATGTGATCGAATCACCTTTCTTTGAAGCAGTCCATCCATGTTTGAAACAGTCCGTGATATCTCTCTGCGCAGATGTATCTGCCACAAATCCACTGCAGACTGCCTTTTCATCGTTGTTCTGATGACGGATGGATTTTTCATAAGTATTTTTTGTAAGAGGTGCCGGATAATCCGGTTCACTCAGTTCCTTTACATCTTCTGTTCTTACTTTGTCCAGAAAATAGGTAATAACTGATGCCACAAGTGCATGTCCGGCATCATTCGGATGCAGGTCATCCGGTGTGATATCACGGTTTTCAATATGTCCGCTAACAACCTCCGGATAGATCGTGCTCTGCATGCTGACAGCCGGAAGATCATAATGTCTTGCAATACGTCCGTGCATCAGTTGGGCATTTCCACCATTATTGTAAAATACATTATGCACCAAAAGAACTGCCGGTTTTGTTTTACTGGTATATACCTTGCGCACCAGTCCCTCATATGTTTCCATAAAATGCTCCGTGCTCTCATCATTGACAGAAAACTCAATGATCACAAAATCCGGCTCCTTCGAGAGCAGGTCATCTTCTGCACGTGCCACACCAAATTGTGATGTCGTTCCACCGATTCCTGCATTAATATAAGTAAAATCTGTCTGTGGGAATGTCTTTTTCCACCACTCATAAACATGATATGCATAACAGAGTTCCGGTTTGGTGGAAAGACTTCCCTGGGTGATTGAACCTCCTAAGAATGCAATGTTTAATGGTTCGCCGGCTTTTGCGCGGTCCATAACTTTTTTTAAGCGGTATAAGTTGCCGTGGTTGGCAATGCCGTTTTCGTATTTGATCTGATATTCCATGTTGATGTTCTCCTTTTTGGATATTTTGGGGGCGAAACTTGTTTTAGATTCATGAACGTTTCGAGCTGGGGAGCAATTTGTTAATCACCAAATTTGAATACACTCTATTTGGTTTCAGCATCATATTTTGCAAATGACATGTTTTACTAATCTTCCCAGATTTCATCTCCGAGTGATGTAATATATGCTGCAAGTTCGTCCGACATCTGCTCTGCCTCCGGGATACGGATATGTCCAGGTGTGCCGGAGCCATTTTTCGTGTAGAGGAAGTGATGAACTCTGCTACTTCCAATACGGGTGCAGACTTCATCGATGGAGCGATCCCAGCTTTTATCATGACACAGGATCGTGGTAGCTAAAATGATCTGTGCTTTTGGATATAGTTCCATCAGTTTTTCGATAAATGCCTGGTAATGTTTTCTCCAGTTTTCGGATTTTTCACTGTCGTAATCTTCTGCCATATAGTCTACCGGATGATTATCGTTTTGTCCGATCGCAACAACGACTACATTCGGGATATATTGGGAAAAATCCCACTGTTTTGTCGGTCCGAGATCCGGGTGGTATTCGATCTTATCATAGCAGGATTCAACACCTTTATAATGAGGTGCGGCAAACCAGCCGGTATCATCTAAAAGTGATATTCCACCCTGTGACGTATCATGGATCTGTGCATTTAATTTGCGCGCCGTCATCCATGCATAGGAATACCAACTGTTTGAGTATTGCCCATCATGCTCCGGGTCCGGTTTTCCGGCATATTCCACAGCCTCTGAAACCTCTCCGCAGGAAACACTGTCACCGAAAAATTCCATTTTTCGTTTTGGTTTTTCCGGCAGTTCCAGCACTTTAGCTCCATCATCGATCTCAAATCCGTAAAATGTAAATGTATGACAGGAATCCATCCTCTTAAATAAAAGCAGTTCATGTGTTCCTTCCGGCAGGTTCTCCGCTAAAGTATAAGTCTTTTTCTCCTCATCGGACGATAAGGTAAAACGCTTCTGTTCCCCGTCTATAAAATATCCCAGCTCATTCGTCCAGCAGGAACGGTGGTTTACGATCACTGCCTTTAAGGATGTTCCGGTAAATTTCATTCTGATCGAACTGCACGCATAGACAAGAACCGGTGCAAGTCTGTCATCAAAATCAATTCTTCCACTGTAAGATAACATTTCATTGTCTGGTTTAATTAACATATTCTGATTCCCCCAAAATTAAATATATAATAATTGCACATGATGCAAATATTTCACTTTCATGTATGATCAGTTACGCAACAAGGCTGCCGCAATTTTCATTGCACCTGGCAGCCTGTGTTACAATAAATTTTATAATATTAAGGATGAGCAGCAGCTCTTTTAGCGTCTTCCGATCTCGGTATCTTCCGGAGTTACAACGCTGTTTTCCTTGATGTAATCAATGATATCATCAAGTTCTGTGAATGCAAGACCAACATAACTGTCTGCAGCACCGTAGTAGATTGCGATCTTTCCTGATTCAGAATCATGAATCGTTGCGCATGGGAAACATACATTCGGAACAAATCCGCGCTCCTCATACCATTCTTCCGGTGTAAGTAAGAATGTCTCACAACGATATTTTACAATAGATGGATTGTCAATGTCTAAGATTGCTCCACCGATAGAGTATACATAGCCATTGCAGGTTCCGCTTACTCCGTGGTAGAATAACAGCCATCCTTCGGATGTCTCGATCGGAGCAGCACCGCCGCCGATCTTTAAGGACTCCCACCACTCAGAGCCTTTGCCCATTACATGTCTGTGTTTGCCCCAGTATACCAGATCCGGGCTCTCACTTAAGAAGATGTCACCAAACGGTGTATGACCACTGTCTGACGGACGGGAAAGCATCATGAAGTTTCCATTGATCTTTCTAGGGAACAGCACGGCATTACGATTGAATGGGAGGAACGGATTCTCAATCCGTGTAAACGTCTTGAAATCTGTTGTTTTTGCCATGCCGATTGCTGCTCCGTAGAAATCCTGACACCAGATGATATAATAGGTGTCTTCTACTTTTACAAGTCTTGGATCATATGCATAGATTGGCATAAATGGATCGCCGTTTTCATCTACGAATGGAATCTTGTTTTCTTCAAAATCCCAGTGGATGGCATCTTTGCTGTGTCCAAGATAAATATATGGAATACCATTGGTCTGCTCTCCACGGAACACACCGATGAAAGCATCACCATATGGCATAACCGCACTGTTAAAAATTCTTGCAACACCCTTTAACGGATTTCTTCCGATAATCGGGTTTTCACTGTATCTCCAGATCGGGGCTCCGTTCTGAGATCCTTGTGGTCTCTCCTGCCATGGTACATTTGGTACCGGAGCTGTCAGCATCTTTACTTCACTCATAATCAACTCTCCTCTTATTTATGATTTTTTAAATACTCTAAGTTCTTCTTAATCAGGTCGCATCTCTGCTGTACACACAGTACACTTCTTCCCGGATCCTGTGGGGTGTTGAATACGTAATCAATCAGACGGTCAATCGTTGTAGTCGCCACATGCATTCTTGTATCAGAAGAAGCATAGTAAATAAATACTTCGTTCTTATTGTTTACGATTGCACCGTTGGTAAATACAACATTGGATACATCTCCGACACGCTCCTCACCTCTTGGTCCGATTAACAGTCCGGATGGCTCTGCAATTACCTTGGACGGATCATTTAAATCCGTGGCAAATGCATAGATCACATAGCGCAGACCTGCTGCAGTATTTCTTACACCGTGTGCAATGTGAATCCAGCCGCGGTCTGTTTTGATTGGAGTCGCACCTGCACCGTTCTTTGCCTCGGTAATGGTATGGTACTTACGGATGCTGGTCATCTTCTCTTCGTCAATGACTGCATGTGTGATGTCCTCGCAAAGACCGAATCCAATACCGCTTCCGCTTCCGGTATCAATGAAGTCATCCATCGGACGGGTATAGAATGCATACTTTCCATCCACAAATTCCGGATGCAGCACGACATTTCTCTGTTGCGGGGAACGAAGGGTCTTTAAGTTTTCCAGACGCTCCCAGTGCTTTAAATCTTTTGTGCGGACAATTCCTGCTGCTGCAACGGCTGCAGACAGATCGTTTACGCTGGTGTCTTTGCTCTCGGAACAGAATACGCCGTAAATGTATCCGTCCTCATGCTGTGTCAGTCTCATATCATAGACGTTTGTCTCCTCCGGACATACATCATCCAGAAGGATCGGGTAATCCCAGAAACGGAAATTATCAATTCCGTTATCACTCTCTGCCACACCGAAGAAAGACTTTCTGTCATTTCCCTCGATACGGGCAACCAGATAATACTTTCCGTTTAAATAAATTGCTCCGGAATTCATGACTGCATTGACTCCAAGACGCTCCATAAAGAATGGATTGGTTTCTTCGTTTAAGTCATATCTCCAGGTGAGCGGAATCATATCTCTTGTAAGAACGGGATTTACATAGCGGTCAAATACACCGTTATAAAAATCGCTTTTTTCATTTTTTCGGGAAAGCAGCTTCTCCTGCTTTGCCAGTTCTACATAATATCTTTCATGCATTATTTAAAGTCTCCTTATTACTTCCATACACATTCTTCCGTTATGATACGGACATTTCCAGGGTTCTACGATTGGACGGTCAGCAATCGGACTTCCATCCGGATTTACTTCCCAGAACCATTCAGAACCGGTTCTCTTGTCAATTACATGTTCTTTGATGAATTCCCATTCTGCCTCAGATGCTTCCAGGAAATTCTCTTTCTGCGGATGCTTCTGGTATTCATTCAAAAATCCAATGACCGTCTCTGCCTGTACCCACCAGACCCGGTGGTCATTCACTTCTCCTTTACAGCATTCATTTGCCAGAGAATGACCGTCAAAAGCAACCTTATATACATTTTCCGCAAGTGTTTCGGTAATCGGGGACATCTTTTCTTTGTAATGTGCATCCCCAAGTACCTCTACTCCACGATCCATCAGCCATGCTGTCTCAATGTCATGACCATAAGAATACAGATCAATGATGGCGTTGTAGTTCTTGTCAAAGAATACTTCCTGTCTCTTAAGTTTCGGATTGTATACCTTATCCGCAAATACATCCATAATCCACTTTAACCGCTCTCCCACCTCTTCATCATGGGAAACCCGGTAAAACTCCGTGTAAGCCTCAAACACATGAAGCAGTGTATTCATGGTTTTTTCGGCAAGCACACCATTTTCCGATAGCTTCTCATTGGATTCCGGCTGGAAGTCTTTGGTAAATGCTTCCAGATATCCAACCTCATCCGTACATTTGCTTTCAATAAGAAGCTGCAGTTCTTTGGCAAGCTTTAATGCTTCTTCATCCCCGGATGCATCGTAATAGGAAGAAAGAGCATAGATGCAGAACGCCTGATTATACGTATGTTTTGTTGTGTCAAGTGGCTTTCCGTCATAGGTCATAGACCAGAAGATTCCACCATTTTCTTTGTCAATGCAATGATCACGCAGGAACTCATAACCGTGTCTTGCCTCATCCAATAAGGTTTCATCTTTCAGAAGGATATACGCATTTGCAAAAAACCAGGTAATTCTGCTATTTAAGATACAGCCCTTTTCTGCTGTTTTGTCTACGTTTAAATCATAGTCCATATATCCATAGTAACCACCATATGTATCGTCTCTTAATGCCTTCCAGAAGGGAATAATCCCTTCTGTCAAATGCTTTGTGACTTCTTCTTTCATCATGCTCTTATTCATGCCGATACCTCTTATTTTTCTAAAATCATTAACCCTTTACTGCACCTGCAGTAATTCCACTGTAAATCTGTTTCTGGCAGCAGACAAATACGATCAGCGCCGGAAGCAGGGAGATAATAACACCTGCACAGATCAGATTGTACTTGCTTCCCATTGGTCCTACGAACGTGTAGAGGGAAAGTGCCATGGTACGGATCTCTTTTCTCATCAAGTAAAGGTTTGCTGCGTAGTATTCGTTGTACACACCAACACCCTTTAAAATACAGGATGTAACAATTGCCGGTTTCAACAGTGGAAGCATAATCTTCCAGTAAATCTGCCAGTAATTTGCGCCATCAATGATAGCTGACTCATCCAGAGAGATCGGAATATTCTCCATAAACTGAATGAAGATGTACATAGAGATAACATCTGTACCACAGCTCATGATGATGTATCCAGCCAGACTGTTTACAAGGTGTAAATCTGACATAATCTGATATACAGTAACCTGCATCGCTACGGCTGGAAGCAATGCTGCGATGGTGTAAAGATTACGGATAAATGCATTACCCGGAAATTTAAAACGGTTTAATACATAGGCAAGCTGGGAACCGACAATTACGGATACCGTAAGTACAACAATCATGACGATTACAGAATTCAAAAATGCACGTCCCATATTTGCCGTCTTAAATGCATTTACAAAGTTGTCAAAATTCAGCCAGCTTCCCGGAAATGCCATAACATTGGTATTCTGGTACTCGGCATCTGTCTTAAATGCCGTTGTGATACAGGAAACAATCGGAATGATTGCACAGAATCCGAAAAAGATCAGCGATGCATATTCCACTATCGTCCAGATAATGCTTCCTACGGAATAATGTTTTGCTTTTTTACGTTTTACTACTGCTGTATTACTCATTATTTCGCCGCCCCCTTCTTCATTTTCTCCTGTTTTTTGATCTGCTTAATCACCTGTTTTTCTGCCTTCAGCCGGGCTTTCTTTGCCTTATAGGATTCATCCTCCGACGCGGCATCCCTGAACACATATTTAAAGAACACATTCTGTAAGATCGTACAGATAAAGATGATCATCAGCAGAACAACAGACATTGCCGATGCCAGACCTACTTTCTGGCTGGTATGTGCGATCTTGTTCATAATTACGAAATACGTTCCTGTTCCGTTTGCACCGGTGGTGATTACGAAAGGCGCCTCAAACGCACTTAAGGAACCGGTGATGGAAAGGATAACATTTAATGTAATAATTGTCTTGATACTCGGGAGAATAATGTGTTTAAACTGCTCCCATTTATTTGCACCATCCAGGGACGCTGCTTCGTAGAGTTCGCTATCCACAGACATCATGGCACCAATAAACAGTACCATATTCTGTCCGGTATACCGCCATACGGAAGTCGCCGTCAGGGACCAGTTGTTTACACTCTGATCCTTTAACCAGTATGGAAGATTTTCTAATTGAAACCCACACCACTGCAGGATTGTATCAAATACGAATCCTCTGGTGAAGAAGAATTTAAAGATAAAACCAATGGCAATACCACTGATGAGGTAAGGGAAAAACATCAGCCCTTTGAAAAGATTTCCACCCTTTACCTTAAAACTTAAAATAGTAGCCAGATAAAGTGCAAGTACAAGCTGAATAATCGCACCTACCATATAATAAAGACTGAGCTTTAATGCTCCAAAGCAGTCATCCCTGCGAAATACGTCAATATAATTTTTAAATCCGACAAATTTTCTCTGATCTACCGGAGTTAAATATTTCATCTTATAAAAACTGAATTTTACCATCTCGGCAAAAGGCAGATAAGTAAATACAAACAGCAATAACAGCGGAATTGTCATAAATGCCACACAGATGATCACCTGCTGTCCTTTTCTGCTTTTTGCCCATTTTGTAAAACTGAATGGTTTTTTCCCTTCCATATCCACAATTCCTCCATCCATTGTCTTTTATCCGGGAAGGGGAACCTCCCCTTCCCTTTTGTGGAACTATATTACTCAGTTACTTCAATTCCGTTTGATTCCTGTGCATCAGACCATGCTGTGTTCCATTCGTCCATGATCTCATCAAATGTCTTATCGCCATTGGATGCATGCTCAATGATTGCCTGGATTTTACTGTCTCCACCTGCGTTAATATTTAACTCAGACTCTGCATTCATCTCATTTAAGAAATCTTCCTCGCCAGCTAATGCAGGTTCATCCTCTAAGAATGTTACGCCATCGAAGGAAAGTTTTGTATCTGTGCTGCCGGCTACGATTGGAAGTCCATCCTCGTTGTATGAGAAACCGGATTTTTCTGTCATCCATTTAACAAATACCATAGCTGCTGCTTTTTCATCATCTGTTGCATTTACATTGATACCATAAGAGTAATCAGCACCTGCTGATGCATACTGCTCACCATTTACAGTAATCGGGAATGGCATATAACCGATATCTGCGCCATTTTCACCAGCTGCCTCCATCTGAGGATAAGCCCATGAGCCAAGTACCATACAACCGATCTCACCATTGTTGATCATACCTTTACAGCCCTCCCAGTCAGTTGTTGCAAAGTCATCTTCGATCAGTCCGTCTGCAACTGCATCATAAAGGATCTTGTAAACTGCATATGCATGAGTGTCATCGCCATAATTCTGGAATGGATCTTTTGTATGAACAAACTTCTGATTCATATATGTATTGTCGCCTGTTGCATTATTTCCAATGTAAGCATCCCATGCTCCCATTGTCCAGCCTGCTGCATAGTTTGTGTAAAGTGGGATTGCATCTGTGTTATCTTTGATTTTCTGTAATGCATCGATAAATTCTTCCGGAGTCTTTGGAAGTTCTGTAACTCCTGCTTCCTCAAATACTTTTTTATTGTATACGATACCCTGTGTAGTTGCTGTAGAAGGAACACCGTAAACCTGTCCGCCATACTCCCATGTAGTTGCATAATTGATCTGGGTCTTCATGGTATCAAGATCACCATATGAAATAAAGTAATTACTTAAGTCTGCCTTATCAACCGCCGGGATCATCATGACTGTCTCATAGTCACCAGACTGTAAATGCATCAGAGCATCATCTGCATAGTTGGTATCGGTTGTAAGTTCAACTGTAATATTTGGATACATTTCATTGAATGCTGCTAAATACTCTTTCCATGTTGTTCCGTTATAATCGTCAGATTCAAGATCTGTTCTGTGGTTGAATAATGAAATTGTTGCTGTCAGATCTGTATAATCCTCACCAAGTTTGATGTCTGCATAGGATAAAGATCCGTCTGTGGATGCTGCTGCATCACTGCTCTCGGTAGCTGCTGCATCATTTGTTGCTTCTGCACTGTTATCAGAAGCTGCTCCGTTTGTTGCTCCCCCATTGTCTGCTGCATTGTTTGAACCGCCGCATGCTGCCATGCTCATGGTCATAACTGCTACTAATGCAACTGATAAAACCTTTTTTAATTTCATAGAATTTTCCTCCTTTTGATGTTTGTTACTTTGTTTTGTAACTTAATTTAATTATATATAGTTTTATTTTTTAGTCAACACTTTTTTCTTGTTTTTTAACCTTTTTAAGGCTTTCATTGTGCATTTCGGCACCACAAACAATTCTATTTATCGATTTTTGCGCCCTTTTTCACCTTTATTTTTCATTTATTTTTGTTATTTAGCTTACTTTAGGCTAATTTGTACAATTAATTATTTTTTATATTAAGCTATGTTTTTGATTATTTAACTAATTACTTATTTCACCACAGCGTTATCTGCAGAACATCCATAACTTAACAATATAAAATGCTCACCAAATGCTGGTTTGTGGTTAGCTTGAGTTACCCGGCGAAGGGTGGTTTTGCAGGTCTTTGAGTGGCAAATTGCATCAAGCCGGGACTGTTTTGTTCCGTTGTACGAAAATAAGAAAG
>OGFJ01001902.1_pt1 | contig 12269 bp, 11 predicted proteins | sample 1570861 | NCBI WGS metagenome assembly OGFJ01 (sample SAMEA2582060, study PRJEB24529) | metagenome | biome: Human gut stool | place: China | collected 2011
AGCAGCTGTTAAACCGTGCCGTGGCCGGGGATGCACCTGTCTACCATGCGGCAGAGGGCAGCAGAAAAGAAGAAAAAGCAGAGGGTGGTTCTACCGCACACATGATTTACACACACCTGATGAGCGGGGTATCCCACATGCTTCCGTTCGTTATCGGCGGTGGTATCATGACAGCGATTGCATTTCTGATCGATACCCTGCTTGGCTATGGTGCAACGGGTGGATCGGCATTCGGTTCCTGCACCCCGTTATCCGCATTCTTCAAATATGCCGGTGGTCTGGCGATGGGACTGATGGTTCCGGTACTGGCAGGTTACATTGCATATTCGATTGCTGACCGGCCGGGACTTGCGGTAGGTTTTACAGGCGGTTTGTTAGCTTCGAGTGGTAATGCACTTATCACCGGATATAACTGGGCAGATTCTACGACTGGTTTCCAGAAATTTATCGCAGATTTTGCATTCCAGGGAGCCAACGGTGGTAACACGGTTTCCGGTTTCCTCGGCGGAATTTTAGCCGGATTCCTTGCCGGATTTATTGTACTGTTCCTGAAAAAAGCGTTTTCAAAACTGCCGGCTTCCTTAGACGGAATCAAGCCGACACTGATTTATCCGTTACTTGGTATTTTAATCATCAGTATTCTGATGTGCTTTATCTTTAACCCGCTGATCGGACTGATCAATACCGGACTGAGCAATGGACTGACCGCAATCTCCGATGCAGGATACATCACCGTACTTGGTCTGATCCTCGGAGCAATGATGGCGATCGACATGGGTGGTCCAATCAACAAAGCCGCTTATGTATTTGGTACCGGCGTACTGGCAACTGCAAGCCAGATGCTTGAAAAAGGTGCACAGCCAGGCGACCCGGCGGTGCAGGCATGTTACATTGCCATGGCAGCGATCATGGTCGGTGGTATGGTTCCTCCGATCGGAATCGCGCTTGCCTGCCAGTTCTTCCCGAAGAAATTTACAAAGGAAGAACGTGGATCCAAGGTATCCAACTTCGTTATGGGTGCTTCCTTTATTACCGAGGGTGCCATCCCATTTGCAGCAGCAGATCCGCTGCACGTAATTCCATGTACCTTGGTTGGTGCCGGAGTTGCCGGATTTTTATCCGCACTGTTTAAGTGCACACTGATGGCTCCACACGGTGGAATCTTTGTATTTGCAACGGTAGGCCATCCACTGTTATACATCCTTGCATGGGCTGTCGGCTCTGTTATTACAGCCGTAATGCTTGGCGTAATCAAAAAGGATGCAGCATAATAAATCCATTTGACAGGAGATACACACAAAAAGCTTCCTTCGGAAACGGAGGAAGCAACAACAAAAAGAAAAGGAGAATGATCATGAAAGAATTTACGTATACCATCAAAGACGAGCAGGGAATCCACGCAAGACCTGCAGGAGAACTGGTGAAAGCCGCAGCCGCATATCCATGCAAAGTAACCATCAGTAAAGATGGTAAGGAAGTTGACGCCAAGAGAATCCTTGGAGTTATGGGACTTGGTGTAAAATGCGGACAGGAAATCGTCTTAAAGACAGATGGAGACCAGGAAGAAGAAGCAATTGCAGCACTTGGCAAATTCTTAGAGGAGAAGCTGTAAGATAGGTTTTTAGAACTTTTCGCAGAGAATGAATCAGGAAAAGGATGAGGTGACGCTATGACAATTCAGGGCAAAAGCGTATACAGCGGGGTGGCAATCGGCCGCCTTGCCATTTATCAGAAATCAGAAAATCAGGTGAAGCGGGAGAAAATAACCGATATCGCAAAAGAAATCAAACGTTTTGAAGATGCCAGGGAGACAGCGAAACAGCAGTTGGCGGGACTTTATGAAAAAGCGTTAAAGGAAGTCGGTGAAGTCAACGCTGCAATTTTTGAAGTACATCAGATGATGCTGGAAGATCTCGATTACGTAGAATCTATCACAAATATGATCGAAGGTCAGCAGGTAAATGCAGAATATGCCGTGGCATCCACAGGAGATACGTTCTCCGAAATGTTTGCAGCGATGGATGATGACTACATGCGCGAGCGTTCAGCAGATGTCAGGGATGTGTCTAATCGCGTGGTTTCCATTTTACAGGGCAACGGAGGAAATGGTCTGGACGCCGATGAACCAGTGATTTTACTTGCCGATGATCTGGCACCAAGTGAGACCGTACAGCTTGATAAATCGAAGGTGCTTTCTTTTGTTACCCGTCATGGCTCCACCAATTCCCATACCGCGATTCTGGCCCGTACTATGAATATTCCGGCATTGATCGGAGTAGATTTTCCGGAAGACGTCAATGGAAAAATGGGTATTGTGGATGGTTATGAAGGAAAAATCATCATCGATCCACCGGTATCTGTGATGGAGGCTTATCAGAAGAAAAAAGCAGAGGACGAAGAAAAGAAACGTCTGTTGCAGGAGCTCAAAGGCAAAGAAAACATCACAAAGGATGGAACAAAAATTAACCTGTATGCCAACATTGGAAGTGTCGGGGATGTGGCATCGGTACTGGCAAATGATGCCGGCGGTATCGGCCTGTTCCGAAGCGAATTCCTTTATCTGGAAAGCAAGGATTATCCGACGGAGGAAGAACAGTTTGCAGCATACCGCAAGGTAGCTGAGGCAATGGCAGGAAAGAAAGTCATCATCCGTACACTCGATATCGGTGCGGACAAGCAGGTGGATTATTTCGGACTCGACAAAGAGGACAATCCGGCAATGGGTTACCGTGCGATCCGTATCTGCCTTGACCGCCGCGAGGTATTCAAGACACAGCTTCGTGCACTGTATCGGGCAAGCTATTACGGAACCATCGCCATCATGTTCCCGATGATCATTTCTGTCACAGAGGTACAGACGATAAAGAAGATCATCGAGGAAGTGAAAAAAGAACTGGATGAGGAAAAGATTCCGTACAAGGATGTCGAACTTGGTATTATGATCGAGACTCCGGCAGCTGTCATGATGTCCGAAGAACTGGCACAGGAAGTGGATTTCTTCTCTGTCGGAACGAATGATCTGACACAGTATACACTGGCGATCGACCGGCAGAATCCAAAGCTTGATAACATTTATGATTCCCATCATCCGGCAATCTTAAAGATGCTGAAGATGATTGTAGACAATGGTCACAAGGGTGGCTGCTGGGTTGGTATCTGTGGAGAACTTGGGGCAGATACCACGCTGACCGAGACCTTCCTTCGTATGGGATTTGATGAGCTTTCTGTCAGCCCATCCATGATTCTGAAGGTTCGACAGGAGATCCGTTCGCTGGATCTGAAAGCGTAAAAGAGTGGCTGACTTTAACAGCCGATACAAGGGAGTATTTTATATAGTATAGAAAAGCGGCACGTGTTGTGCCGCTTTTTCATTGATCAATTGTCAATCACATGATGGTTTAACCATTTCCGGGAGTGGAACCGGATGGAGAAAATGATCGCGCGCAGCGTCCAGTCGGAAAACATGCCGATCCAGACTGAGATCGGGCCGAATCCCCATACCCGGCAGAGATAAATGCACAGGCTTACACGGCACAACCACATCGTGCAACAGGAGGTGATCATGGAGAATTTTACGTCACCTGCAGCGCGCATACCATAGGGTGGGATGAAGGAAAGTACCCAGGAAACTGGCTTTACGATCGTGATGAAGCTTATCATGAAAAAGCACAGTTTTGCGCTGGCAGGTTCCATTCCGGCAAGCATGGTAATCGGTTTGGTCAGTGCAAAAACGAGCAGGCAGCTTGCGATGATGACTGCCTCTGACAGCCAGGACAATTTCTTAATATAATAGATGGCCTCATCTTTGCGCCCTGCACCCAGGCACTGACCGACCACGGTCATCAGTCCGATTCCGATACCTATGGCAGCAATACCGTTTAAGTTTTCCAGAATATTGGTCATTGCCTGCGCAGCAATCGCTACGGTTCCAAGTGTGGAAACCGTAGACTGGATGGCAAGTTTACCGAACTGAAACATACTGTTTTCGATACCGGACGGAATTCCGATCAGCAGAATTCTTTTGATCAGGTTCCAATCCGGGCGGATGGCAAAATAGTTGCGGATGCAGATCGGTTCATTGTTATTGCGCAGCTGCCAGATGACAACGACCGCGCAGAAAATACGTGAAATCAGGGTAGAGATTGCAGCACCTTCGACACCCATACCCAGTCCAAAAATCAGAATCGCATTTCCACCAATGTTCATGAAGTTAGAAATTACGGAAATAATCATAGGATTTCGGCTGTTATTCTGGGAGCGCATAATTGAAGCACCGGCATCGTACAGTCCGATAAACGGAAACGATAACAGGGTAAAGAAGAAATAGATCTGGGAGTTGGTCATGACATCGCGTTCTACTTTTCCAAAAATCACATGCAGCAGTGGATCACGGAAGATCAGACAGAACGCAGAAAGAGCCACGGACAGGATGACCATGACAAATAAAACCTGCCTTGCAGAGCGGTTGGCATCTTTTTTGTTTTGGCTGCCGAGATATTGGGAGCACAGGATTGCACCTCCGGCGGAAAGCGCAGACAGTGCCTGAATGACAAGAATATTGATGGAATCCACCAGAGAAACGGCGGAGATGGCTGCAGATCCGACGTTGCTGACCATCATTGTGTCGGCGGTTCCCATTAAAGAAGAAAGCAGCTGTTCCACAATGATGGGAATCAGTAGCTTTCTTAATTCAAAATTGTTATATAAATGTTGTGTGTTATCGCGCATAAATAAAATCCTCTTTTCTACCCTCAGATGTTATTTTATCACGATATTTTTCAATGGAAAAGGGGTTATTCGATTACCAAAAGCAGAGCCATCTTAAACTGCTCGTCTGCGGTCACACTGTGCAGACCATCTTTCTCAAAACGGAAATTTTCTCCGGCTGAGATTACATGATCCCTGCCCTCATAATTGATGGTTGCTTTTCCGTCCAGTGCGAAAATAATCGCATTGCCTGGTGCGCGATGTGGAGTCAGCCCGGTTCCTTTGTCGAATGCCATGAGCACAAACTTCATTGTGTCGGTGCTTGCTACATCAAGATTACTGATGCTTCCTTCTTCATAGGAAATCAGATCCTTTAATTTCATTACTTCTCCTGCTTTTACCAAATTGTTCATAATAGCCTCCTGTTTGATAATGATTTCTGTGTAAATAGCTCCGGTGTCGCTTTGCACACCGCAGAGTGTGCCACCTGGAATGACCAGCAGATCGCCTTTGACCAGGTCTTTGTTTGTCGCATCGGTACCGATTAGAAACGTACCTTTGCCATCTCTGTCGTTCTGTTATTACAGAATTAGTTTTTTGAAATTTAAAAAAAATATACAATATAAAATGAAAAATGTCTGTTGTTATAATCACAATTTTGCGACTTGACAAGTATGGCTTTTTAATCATATTCTAAAATTATAGCAGAACATTGCAAAACGAGAAAGGAACAATCATGGAACAACATAAAACCGGCACACTTTATCTGTGTGCCACCCCCATCGGAAATCTTGAGGATATTACGTACCGCGTACTGCGGACACTCAAAGAGGTGGATCTGATTGCGGCAGAGGATACGAGAAACTCCATCCGGCTGCTCAACCATTTCGAGATTAAGACGCCGATGACAAGCTATCACGAATACAACAAAATCGATAAGGCCTACCAGCTTGTCGCAAAAATGCGTGAGGGTAAAAACATTGCATTAATTACAGATGCAGGGACACCGGGCATTTCCGATCCGGGGGAGGATATTGTGCGCATCTGCTATGAAGAAGGCATTCCGGTCACTTCGCTGCCGGGCGCAGCCGCCTGCATTACAGCACTGACCATGTCAGGACTTCCGACACGCCGGTTTGCATTCGAGGCTTTTCTCCCGAAAGATAAGAAAGAGCATCAGGCGGTACTTGAGGAGTTAAAAACAGAGACGCGCACGATTATTATTTATGAGGCACCTCATCATCTGGTGAGGACTCTGCAGGAACTGCACGATACCCTCGGCGGAGACCGCAGGCTTACCATCTGCCGGGAACTGACGAAGCGTCACGAGGAAAAACTGCAGATGACACTGGCAGACAGTCTATCCTATTACGAAGTCAATGAGCCGCGTGGGGAATATGTCCTCATCATTGCCGGCCGTTCCCGCGAAGAGATGAAAAAGGAGGAACAGGCCGGATGGGAAGCACTTTCCCTGGAGGAACACACGGCGCATTACGAGTCCCAGGGGATTGACCGCAAGGAAGCCATGAAACGTGTCGCAAAAGACCGTGGGGTCAGCAAGCGCGATATCTATCAGGCACTGTTAAAATAAAAAAGATCAATGGAATTTATTTTAACTGATCCCGCACGGTTTCTTCGAGAACGGAAAAAGGCGAAGGACCGGTGCGAAGGATTGCTTCGTGAAATGCAGACACCGAAAAGCTTTTGTTTTCGAGCGCAAGCTGTTCACGCATCTGGCGGAATTTCAGATAACCAACATAATATTTCAGGTAGTTGCCCGGTTCTTCGAGGATCAGATCCGTGATTCTTTTTACCGTGGCAGTATCATCCACGCCGTATTCGCTCCAGAATGCGGCGATTTTTTCTTTTTCCCATCCAAAGTAATGAATTCCGATATCGGCAGTGGCATAGAGACTGAGCGTAGCTGCCTGGTTGTGCTGTAACAGGGAGGCAAGATCCGGGTCAAGTCCGGCATAATAAAAAGCCTGCATTTCGGTGTAGGTTGCCCAGCCTTCGGTGTAACCAGGATAGTTGAGGAGGGAGCGGACTTCCGGAGCACCATAGGAGGAGGTGCAGATGGTCTGGTACAGATGACCGGGATATCCTTCATGCGCAAGCGTTGTAAAGTAATAGATATCCGTATCATTTTTAGCATCGTTTATGTAGATCCGGTTATGTGAAATATCATCAATCGGAGCCGTAATATAAAAGGCGGGAGCCAAGTACTCACTGAGTGCCGGATCAACGTGGCAGATTTCCACTTCTGTCTGTGGTGGTGCCGGGAAGTCAGTAAGGATTTCTTTTTGCAGCCGGGAAAGCATGGCATTTTCCTCTTTCAGGGCAGCATCGGGTTTCGGAGACTGGGAAGCAAGTTTCGGATTTTTTTCCAAAAGATTCTGACAGAACGTGAGATCTTCCCGCCGGGCTTTGGCAATCTGGGAAAACAGATCTTCCACGCTGTCATCACAGCCCGTATCTGCAGACACGACCGCCTCGTAATAGGCTTTTCCTTCCGGGAAGTTACAAAGCCCCCAGTTGTTATGTCCCCGTCCCAGCAGCATGGTAAGTCCTTTGATCATCTGGCGGTAAGCCGGAATGACATGATCACTCAGAACTTTGGAATGTTGCTTCAAATAAGCATTCTTTTGGGTATCCGTAAGCCCATCCATGGCATTTAACCGATTGGAAAACGTATCGATCAGAAAATTGTCATCGGGATGTTCGGTGAAAACTTCACACCCTTCAATGACTTTTAAGCAGGCTTCATCGGACATGAAAAGTCCTGCATCGGCTTTCTTTTGTTCATAATCTAAAATCCCTGAAAAATAAGTATCCATCTGCGACAACAGTCCGAGATAATCTTTAATATCTCTGGTATTGCGGAAAGTATACTCTGCCAGAAGCACAGGCAGCTGTGAGGTGACACCACCGGAAGGGGTCAGAGGTTCATCGTAATAGGGATAGGCAGCAAGGTTCTGCTGGCGTGAAATATAATCGGAGAGCAGCCTGCAGGTTAAGCGTTCTTTTTCTTCGAGAGAGCGGTGAGCATATTTTTTGAGTTCTTCCGAAAGTTTTTTGAGCTGTCTGGCCTGGTTATGAGGACTGTCACCGGACAGACTGCCAAGCGTGATCTCATAAGAGCCAATGCCGGCAGCTTTTGGATCTTTTAGCGTAAAGTGCAGATTCATGGTGTTGGATTTCATCTCTTCGCGAAAAAGTGTGGTACAAAAGTCAGAAAAGGAACCGGTACTTTTTCCGGCAGGGGAGAGGATGGCTGCATAAATAATGGAGAGAACCGCAGCCAGAAAAATACCAACGGAAAGCATCCGGTGTTTTTTCAAAAGATGTTTCATACCAGAAACTCCTGTAAGAAAACTTAAGAAAATTTATGCGGGGAAAGCCTGGGCTATGCCTTTCCTTTTGGGTTTATCCGGTAATTGCAAAAGGAATATGAAAAAAGCAAAGCCCATACAATGATTTAAGAACACAAACAGGAGGCGCGGATGAACTATTTATGGGGTGGAATGATTCTTGTCGGAGTGGTGTATGCTGCAATGACTGGAAATCTTGGAGCAGTGACCGATCAGGCACTTGCTTCGGCAAAGGAAGCGGTAAGCCTTTGCCTGACAATGACAGGTGCCATGGCATTCTGGGTAGGACTTATGAAGATTGCGGAAAAAGGGGGGATGGTAAACCGCGCGGCATCTGCACTGAAACCGATATTACGTTTTTTGTTCCCGTCAGTTCCGGAAAATTCTACAGCAGGCAGATATATGGCAACCAATATGGTGTCCAATTTTCTGGGGCTGGGCTGGGCGGCAACCCCGGCAGGAATTTCTGCCATGAAAGAGTTAAAGCGGCTGCAGAAAATGTCAAATCAGGCGACAGACGCGATGTGTGATTTTCTTATTATTAATATTTCTTCCCTGCAGCTGATACCTGTGAATATTATTGCGTATCGCAGCCAGTATGGAGCCGTAAGTCCGGCTGCAATTGTAGGACCGGCCATTATTGCCACCAGTATTTCCACGTTGGCAGCTGTCATTTTTATCAAGCTCCGGCAGGCATTTGGGAGGGTGGAAAAATGAATCTGATTCTGTACTTATCCGAGGCAGTCATTCCGATTCTGGTATTGCTTATTGTGGGAAATGGCCTGATGCACCGGCAGCATGTATATGAGGATTTTCTGGAAGGTGCAAAAAGCGGTATCCGCACAGCAGTGGAGATTATGCCGACACTAATCGGACTGATGGCAGCAGTAGGAATTTTGCGGGCTTCGGGTTTTTTGGATTTTATTTCCGGGTGGCTTGGGAAAGTAATGGCGGCGACAGGATTTCCGACCGAGCTGATCCCGGTTGCTGTGGTAAAAATGTTTTCTTCCTCTGCAGCAACGGGACTTTTACTGGATATCTACAAAACACATGGTGCAGATTCGATGCTGGGACGTGCGGCATCGGTTATGCTCAGCAGCACAGAGACCATTTTTTATACCATGTCGGTTTATTTTATGTCGGTAAAAGTAAAAAAGACAAGATATACACTTCCGGGAGCCCTTTTTGCAACCACTGCCGGAATTGTGGCAAGTGTATTTCTTGTGTGGAAAACCTAAAGCTGTAAGAATCGTGTTATTGTTCGCATGGCAACCTGTGTGTAGTAGCAAAATTGTCAAAAAATATCCGGATTATGATAGAAATATGTTGACTTTAAACATATTTTAGTTCAGAATAAAAGGCAGAAGATACAGAGATTTGTATGTTACAACAGAGAGGAAGAGTATAATATGGCATTTGGAAAAAAGACAGACAGAGCCGGTCTGCAGGCCGTTCTGGAATTGAAAAATGTAGATTATTCAAAAGATCCGGAGATACAGCAGCTGTATACCCGTCTGGTGAACGGACGCAGCCAGTTCGGTCAGATCCTGGCAAAGAATGCATCCGCATCGTTACAGATCGCAGAGGTTGTGGATGCCGTAAAAGAGTATAATTCCAAGATGGAATCTGTTTCACAGCAGATCGCACAGGCATCGGAGGACGCTACGCAGTCTGCGTCAGAAAGTTCGCGCGTGGCAGGGGAGGTTTCCAACCAGCATGAGGAACTGACCAATACGATATTGTCTGCATCGGAAGAATCCGCAGCGATTTACAAAAACATCGAAGAGGGACAGCAGGAGCTGACGGCTATCCGCGATCTGTCCGATAAGACGATCAGTGAATCAAGTACCATGAAACAGAATATGGAGAAGCTTTTTGACATTATCAGTAATATGAATGAAGTCATTGAAGGGATCAACTCCATTTCCAGCCAGACCAATCTGCTGGCACTGAATGCATCTATCGAGGCAGCCCGTGCAGGCGAAGCCGGAAAAGGATTTGCAGTAGTTGCGGAAGAGATCCGTAAACTTGCAGAACAGACCCAGAACATGACAGCCAACATGAGTGAGTTCGTGGAGCGTATCAAAGAAGCATCCGCAAAGAGTTCAGACAGTGCAAACACCGCGGTGGAGGCACTTGGGGATATGAGCGAGAAGATTAATTCTGCATGGGAGATCAATGATGCGAACCAGAAGAGTGTGGGAAAGATTTCCGATTCCATCAGTTCCCTGGCAGCTGTCAGCGAAGAGATTTCAAGTTCCATGGATGAGATGGCAAATCAGGCGAACCATATCAAGCAGCAGTGTGAGCAGCAGCAACAGGATGCGCAGAGACTGGAAGAACTCCGTGAAAATTTAAAAGATGCAACAACACCGGTACACCAGATTTTGGATGATCTGGAGAATGCAAAGCAAATTGCCGGAGAGATGAAGAAAGATGTATTTTATAATACAGAGGCTGTATAGCGGTAACTGGCATCCTTATTATAAGAATATTAAAAATATCAATTTGCCATATAGCACAGGAAATCAGACAGGGGTTGTCACACAGTGACAGCCTCTTTTTTCCCTGTTTGCGGAGAAAGGAGAAAAAATGGAAGCAACGGAACAGTTTTTGCAATGGGTGGAGGAATCGGGCAACATTGTATTTTTTGGTGGAGCAGGGGTATCGACCGAGAGCGGAATCCCGGATTTCCGTAGTGTGGACGGTTTGTATAATCAACAGTATAAGTATCCGCCGGAGACTATTTTAAGCCATAGTTTTTACCGGCAGAATCCGGAAGAGTTCTACCGGTTTTACCGGAACAAAATGCTCTGTCTGGATGCACAGCCAAATATCACCCATTTCAAACTGGCAGAGCTGGAAAAAGCAGGAAAACTGAAAGGGGTCGTGACCCAGAATATCGATGGTCTGCATCAGAAGGCCGGAAGTAAAAACGTCATGGAATTGCACGGAAGCGTATTGCGCAATTACTGCGAACGCTGTGGACAGTTTGTCAGCGCGGAAGATATTCTCCACTCGGAAGGAGTTCCGGTCTGTCCTGTCTGTGGTGGTCCGGTGAAGCCTGACGTAGTTCTTTATGAAGAAGGGCTGAACCAGAAAACACTGCAGGATGCGGTATTTTATATCAGCCATGCGGATATGCTGATTGTGGGAGGAACTTCGCTTGCCGTATATCCGGCAGCCGGCCTGATTGATTATTATAGGGGAAATAAGCTTGTTTTGATTAATAAGAGTGCAACTCCAATGGATGCGCGGGCGGATCTTCTTATCCAGGATGGACTTGGAAATGTCTTTTCACAGATCGAGTGTTAGCCGGAAAAAATAATAGACAATTGCAGCTCCTGCCACCGCGGGTTTTACAATTGTTTATAAGATGAGAAAAAGAAGGAGACCAGCTATGAATCAGTACCAGTATGAAGTGGGAGATATTGTGAAATTAAAAAAGCCACATCCGTGTGGCAGCCATGAATGGGAGATTTTGCGTGTGGGCGCGGATTTCCGCCTGAAATGCACTGGCTGTGGACATCAGATGATGGTGACACGTAAGCTTGTGGAAAAGAATACAAGAGGCTTGCGGAAGCCGGAATAAAGTGCATGTAGTGAAATTGTAATTTCCATAGTATTAAAAATTGCTTCTTTAGATACCATTAAAAACAGTATCTGGAGAAGCAATTTTTCTGTTATAAAGGCTTGCGGGCCTTAATTTTTGTAAATTCAATAATTTCTTTCTTATCCTCTTCGGATATCTTATTAAAATAAAAAAGCAATTCTTTTTCCAGATTCGTATGAAACATGTACTTTTTTTTATTCGCGGGATCATTAAAAAATTCAAGAAACTCAGATAAGTCTTCGCTGGACTGGGAAGGAACCGGTGCATCGTAAGAAACTTCGCGGTCAATATCAACAGTCAGATGCATGAGATCGTCAATCGAAATGTTGTATAGACCCGCCAATTTATATAGTGTTTCTGCATCTGGTGTACGTTTACCGGTTTCATAATGGCTGTACGTTTGTCGTACTACTCCAAGCACTGCAGCAACATAATCTTGTGTGTAATTATTTACTTGTCTAAGTTCTTTCAGTTTTTGTGGAAGAAGTTTTCCTTTCATAAATTGTATACCACCTTTTCTAAAATTAATATATTTTTTCTTTCCCTTGGTTAAAAACTCAAAGAACAATGCCGATATA
>OGFJ01001909.1_pt1 | contig 12196 bp, 12 predicted proteins | sample 1570861 | NCBI WGS metagenome assembly OGFJ01 (sample SAMEA2582060, study PRJEB24529) | metagenome | biome: Human gut stool | place: China | collected 2011
TGTTTTCGGGAATATCTATGCTTAGTGTTTCATTCGTTCCTATCCGTCCAGATTCGGGGGACATTTTGAAATACTTGAAAAACGAGTCAGCATCAACTATCAAACTATCTATGATTTGTACCCGTTCGACATATTGCAACATTAATTTCGCTCTACGTGCACGAGCTATGGCTTTGCCGATAGAATCGGGTATTTGTTTTTTCGCTTTGGACAATGCAGCTGTATATTCTTCATAACTGCTTATGGCATCTTCAAAGCGGTATTGAGCCATATACATGTCTGCTAAATAATGAGGCGATTCGAGAACTTTACGTTTAGCCCCTATTTTCAGATATTTTTCAGCTTCGTTATATTTTTTCTCGTGAAAAAGGCATACTCCATACCAATGGTTCAACGATCCATCATTGGGGCGGCGTTTCAGTTGTGCCTTGAATACAGGAGCGGCTTCTTTGTATTTACCGGCCTTGTACAACTCTCGTGCTTCGTCAAGCGTCAGTGCACTCGATGAGAAGATTGTCGAGAAGGCAATTAGAATTGCAAATGAATATTTTAGAATTTGTCTGAACATTTTCATGTTTGAAAAATTGTACTCAAATATACAATTATTTTTTATTCTGAATGTTGGGAGCGAGAAAATTTTTTAAGAAGTATTCTAGATCGTCATTCGATTTGAACGAATTGTATGGTAAAATGAAAAAAATATAGTTCGATAAGTGGAAGATAAAGTCTGTCGAGGTATAACGTATATGGGAGATTCGTTCCCATGCTATGGATTCTGTTCGTCCATCGTCGAAAGTACAAGAAAGGCCGTTTTTGTTTATTTCGACTGTTTTTGAAAGTATGGACATACGGCAATCGGGTTGTAGGGCATAAGCGAACCACAGGTAAGAGATGATCATAGGAAATACCAAAAATAAAATGATAAGTCCTACATAAATAAATAGAGGGTTTTGAATGGATAGCCCCACGAGAAGGAGGAAAAAAGATAGAAGCCACCCCCAATTATTATGTAACCAGATTTTCAGCAGTCTGTTAAAATAGTATTGAGGGGATAACTGGTATGAAAAAGTTTCAATATGGGTTTTATTCATACAATGTTTTACTATATACTTCTACAAAGATAATATAATTGATGACAAAATCAAATTTTTGATTTTACCGAAGTATAGTCTATTTTTTATATTGTGTGAATATAGAGATAATATATCGAGGGGGAATAATTTTTGAAGGGGACTTTTTATTGTACAGCTTTTAATAAATTTGACCTATGAAATTTATTCTATTTACTGCTATTTCGTGTAACTTTGCACTCCAAAATAAGACGCAATGCAAGGATTATATTCGATAGGATTACTTATTGTTTCTAATGTGTTTATGACACTGGCTTGGTATGGGCATTTGAAATTGCAAGAAATGAAGGTTATCAATAATTGGCCGCTTTATGGTGTGATATTGCTTAGTTGGGGTATAGCATTGTTCGAATATTGTTGCCAAGTTCCAGCTAATCGATTGGGATTCAGAGAGAATGGAGGGCCGTTTAGTCTTATGCAATTAAAGGTAATACAAGAAGTAATAACCTTAATCATATTCACTTTATTTTCGGTCGTAGTTTTTAAAGGAGAGTCGTTGCATTGGAACCATATTGCGGCGTTCGGCTGCCTTGTTCTTGCCGTTTATTTCGTATTTATGAAATAAGCGATAATCGTATCGATTTAATGACTAGGTGTAATATAGGGTAGAGCTTTTCCGAAAGGTCGGTTTTGCCCTGACCGATTATCTTGGAACACATAGGTGCGGTAGAATCGAATGACTTTTATGTTGTGTTCGTATCTATCCGATGGATATTCTTATTCTACAACTTGTTGTCCTAATTCTCGGCCTTATGACGGGGAATATTTCGATTCCGTCATTACTTAGTCTCATAAATGTGGCTATTTCATTCTTCTCGTTTAACAATGTACAATTCTACTTGTGGAAAGTAGGAAGGAATGAGCCCTTTATAGTAAAGTGCATCTTCTTCACTTAAAAAGTAAAGGGAACTTCTTGCAGAGTTTTTCCATACATTAAGTATTTCTGTGTAATCTCGGGAAGAAGATAGGGCGATTTTATATGACATATGGGTTTATCGAACATGATACTTATTAGTTGGTGGTTTGTGTTTGTGGCAATTGTCGTCGCATGACTTTCTTGAAATCCCGAACAATTTGTTCTCCCATATTTACAATAGTACTGTCGACTTTGTGTATTTCTACCGGTGTGACAGCGTTTTTGTATTTGGCTTTGCCCATACCGAACTTCATTTTATCTAAATTCCCCGAAATATTCAGCCCCAGTTTGAAGGGTATGGGCGATTTGAGTATGGATATGTGATAATTGAAATTCATATCCAAGTCTTGGTTCCCTCCTACGGCAGCCCGGTAGCGATCCATTTCTATTACAAACGGGTAGACGGTTACATTACCGTCTTCGACACTGATGTTGACAGAGATACTGTCGATCAAATTTCTCTCTTTGTTCTTGAAGAAAAATTTTTTCGATATTTCGGCAAAAGTTTCACCGTCGAGAAGGACGAGGCTATCGCCTTCAACATGGATAGCCGATCGTAACGAGGGTATTTTTATATTGAGGCATGAGTCTAAGCCCGACTCGGCCGATACATTGAAATCGACAGTTCCTTGAAATGACCGTAGCATGGGGACAATGGTATCTAACGAAGGAATAAAATCGACAAGTTTCCCTATATTGATATTATGAAGTTTGAAATCGAATCCGGCATATCCTTGCTCTGGTTGTTGGGCTTGATAGATCAGCGTCGTGCGCATAGTCGCATCCATTCCTTCCATACTGAGCTCTTTGAGGTGAATGGCTTGATTGCGTATATCTATTGCACCGTGTACGTTTTTGAAAACCATTTTCCCGTAACGAACCCGATTCAAATTGGTTTGTAATTCAAAATCGATATTTCGAGGAATAACGAATAGTTTTAGGGCAGTCGACGTTGTGTCGGATTCAGTTTCGATTTGAGCAGTGTCTTTTGGAAAAGAGATAGACCGAATTAACTGGTTACAATTTAGATTCTTAGAGGAAAGTGTTAATGTGGCCCGTAGTTTTTTATTGTGACGCATAGCGCCGTATAAATCGTGAATCGCGCCGGTCGCCGTCAAATCGGATCTTCCTATTTTCATGGTTGCGTTATGTAAAGTAATAGCTCGATTACCGACTGAAATCGCAGTCTTTTGCATTCGAATAGGTAAAGCCGATTGTGGGGTACGTACAAAAAGCCGATTAAAACCTACTATGCCTTTCGGAATCCACAAAGAGTCTTTTAATTGTTGTGCCGTTATTGTAATCCCGGCTTTGTCCATGCCCAATTTGGTATCTCCGAGACGGCAGAACAAGGTGTCGGCTTCTAATGCGAATCCTATTTCGGGTCGGGTAGGATTGTTTTCTGTCGGTTGTAATTTTATGGTTGCGGCAGTTTTTCCGCAAAATAAATTTGATGTATCCGGTAGGGATGCTTTTAGTTTGTTTGCATTTAGTTTACACTCTACAAGAGCGATTCGTGTAGTATCTTGTGGGTTGGTTGTTTTTATTAAAGCCGATAGATTGTTTATCGATGAGTTTAATCGCGTTGAGTGAAAAGCCATATTTCCTATTTCGATATGGGCTCCTAATACATCGTTTCCCACGAAAGACAGTGAAGCATCGCTCGTGAATTCGAATTTCTTATTTTTGTCTCGTAAAGCCAATTTGTTCATATTTATTTTTCCTTTGGCCCGAATTCGTCCTATGTCTTTCTTCTTGATAGATGACAAACGACAACGCACGTTTATGTCGGCATTTAATTTCCCTTCGATACTCACACCATCTTGTAAAGGAAATGTTTGTGCCAATGCAGTTAGGTCTATCGTAGATTGGGTATGAAACAAGATATCGGGATCGCCTAATAGATCATTTACTTTGGCGTCGGCCAAAATATCGGTATGAGCTCCTTTGAAGTGAAATATTTTAAGATCGAGATAAGATGGCGATTGCCGCATTAAGTCTATCTGTCCGAAAAAGTTGGCTTTAAGTTCATCTATTCCATAGGGCAATTGGGCATATTGGGCGGATGCATCGTTTATTTCTATTTTTAATGTAGCTAATGGCATTTTCCCTTTTCCATATAGACCTTTTAGATTGCCATTAACTGTAACGTCGCCTTTGGCCGAAACTTTTTCTTTTTTGAGAATACTTTCGGGAATCATGTGAAGGACTGTTTCCAACGAAGGAGCATGTAGCCCGTATTGCAGATCGATATCTAACGCTTGTGCGGTCGTGTCTTTACAGATAGAACCGTGTATGTCTAATTTTATGCCGTTAATCTCCATCATAGCATCGTGCAAGGAAAGAGCCCGTTTCGAACGATTTAGCTCGATGTCGGTTTGTAGGTGAGTGGCGATACGATGAGCCAGTAATTCACCATTTTGCCAGAACAGAATGTTTTTGTTGTTGAAATCCAACGTTAACGTAGACTGTTCTTTCTTTAAATTTGCTTTTAATTTAAGATTTGCATCCCATAGATTGGCGAATACATTCGTTTCCCGATCGTCGAAAGTGACCGTGGTATGATGTAGCGAAACGTGCTTGATGTCTATTTCGTTAATAACTGGCGAAGTAGCGGTTGTTGTATCGGGTGTATTTGTCGTGTCGGCGATCAATATATTCCAGTTGGCGATTCCATCTTTTCCTTTAAAGGCGTATATGTTTGTGCTATCCAATGATAATCGGTTGATACTGATCTTTTTTTGCTGCAAATAATCGACGAGATTGATTACGGCAACGGCTTTTCGAAAAGTGGCTAATGTGTCGGTACGTTGCCATAAAGAATCACGGATAGCCTTTGATACCAATGTGCCATTTTCCAATTTTATTCCAAAACGGGGAAAAGTTGAAAAAAAGGTCAGCTCTACGCTATTCATATCGAGCTTGGCATTTATGTTTTGATTGGCTACGTTTAATACGATGGGGGTCAATTTTTCAGGCGTAAATATAAAATTTATGGAGAAAGCAATTACTGCCGAGAGAAAGACTATCAACGCTCCCAGTGTAATACCCGTAATCTTAAACAATTTTTTTGTTCGGTTTTTCATATTAACACTCTTTTAGTCATACAAAAATAACAAGAAAGTTGTGAAAGCAGTTTGTATTTGTATGAAGTAAATATTTTTTAATTGATGTCATACTCTTTTTACATAGCTGGTAGTCGTCATAGAATACACCGATAGATTGCTATTTGATTCGTAGTGACTCTGTTTAACAAAGAATATTTGCTTCTGAAATCCGTTTCTCCTATCTTTGTGAGGGAAGTTTTGAAAAATGATAAGGATAATATTATGTTGGCATATACATACGTTGAACCCGGTAAGTTTGAATTGCAAGAAAAGCCGAAACCCGGGTTGAAAGATTCGCGCGATGCGATTGTGAGGGTGACTCTTGGAAGTATTTGTACCAGCGATCTCCATATCAAACATGGTAGCGTGCCGCGTGCCGTACCGGGAGTAACGGTCGGGCACGAGATGGTGGGTGTCGTAGAAGATGTGGGAGAAGATGTTATAGGTATTAAGCCGGGAGATAGGGTTACTGTAAATGTCGAAACTTTTTGTGGCGAATGTTTCTTCTGTCGTCGTGGGTGTGTCAATAATTGTATGGATCCCAATGGTGGTTGGGCTTTGGGGTGTCGTATCGATGGCGGTCAAGCCGAATATGTTCGAGTGCCCTATGCCGATCAAGGTTTGAATCGTATTCCAGATACGGTAAGCGACGAACAAGCTTTGTTTGTAGGCGATATTTTGGCAACCGGTTTTTGGTCCGTACGTATTTCGGAAATTACATCGGAGGATACGATTCTGATTATTGGAGCCGGTCCTACCGGCATTTGTACCTTATTGTGCGCTTTGTTAAAGAATCCCCGGCGTATTATTGTTTGCGAGCAGTCCCCGGAAAGAATACAGTTTTTGCAAGAACATTATCCCGACATATTGGCAATTACTCCTGAACATTGCGAGGAGTTTGTTCGTAAAAATAGCGATCATGGCGGTGCTGATGTGGTTTTGGAAGTGGCGGGAAGCGCGGATACTTTCCGTTTGGCTTGGAAATGTGCTCGTCCCAATGCTATTGTAACGATCGTGGCACTTTACGATAAACCTCAAATTTTGCCCTTACCCGATATGTATGGAAAAAATCTTATCTTTAAAACCGGAGGGGTGGACGGTTGTGATTGTGCAGAGATACTTCGCTTGATAGAATCGGGCCGTATAGATACCGCGCCGCTCATTACTCACCGTTTTTCATTGAATGAAATTGAGAAAGCTTACCGTATCTTTGAAAATAGAGAGGACGGAGTTATCAAGGTTGCGATAAGAAGTGTTTGAAAATAAGATGAGTCTTTGTATAAGTTTTTAAAAAGATATTATATTCTAAAAAATTATAGATTTGAATTACAAATACTTTATTCCCGACCGTGTTACGGGATTTTGCGTTCCTATACCAACCGACAGAGAATCTATTTTATCTTTTGCTGAAATTAGTACCATTTTATTTATCATGTTTGTTATGGATTGCTATTTGTTAATCTAACAACCTTTCGCAATAAGTTTTATTTACAACTCTATCTCTCATCAATTTCATATCTGTAAAATTTCGACTAATGTTTTGAATAATTTCAAGATAATTGTCAGAACCATCTTCTTTTATGTAGTAGAATGGCTTTATAGATATACAGTTCTTATGTTCAAATAATGTATTTAAGAGGGTCCTATCCGAATTACCACAAGAGTGGCCCATAATATAGACTTGATAAGGAGTTGAATTAATAAAAGCTAACATTTTACGATAATTATCGGTTTCGAGATATTTTGTGGATTTGATATTGCGTAAATGCTCATTGTTATAAAGCTTTACAAGTTCACCATATCTATCATCTAGTTCATCACCGTTGCCAAAGATAATGTCGTCAGGCTTCTCTAAATCGCCATGAATATGATTGATGGGAAACCAATACTCTTTTGTTTTGCCTTGAGGAATATATAAATCGGCAGTATGGGTATAATTAAAATTTAGTAGCAATAATCTATTGGGATATAGTAATGAGTCAGGAATGATATTTTTATCGATCACACTATCGATACCAAAGAACTTAATTTGTGTTCCATATTCTTTAGCAAAGTTTTCAAGAACTTGACTGTTTTTTCATGTCCATCTCTATCTTCCAATTGGTGATATATAGTTGCATACGATAGGCCTTGTACCCCTGCATATTGTTCTGCTGCAAATTTTAATAAATATTCTCGGGCGCTGATTGCAATTTCATTCGTTTTTATTGGAGCAAAAATCTTATTTCTCAAACTTTGGTTGATTATCGCTTCATTAATTTTGGTACTAACGTACATATCGACACTGGAAAATCTTAGAAGAGGACTGGTTCGGGGATTTCCTGACTCCAGCCCCCTTTCTATTTTTATCAATATAGGATATGGGTACAACATTTATAACGTATAAATACACTTTTCATTCAGTTATGAAGCAAAAATCATTAATGCTTTCGTCCGTAACTTTTTCCAAATCAGTCCAATTTATCCCGTCTTTGGAGATAGCTACAAATTGATTGACAAACCAATATCTATTCAATGTCCCCATGATGATATAATTTCCATTTCCATATTTGATTTTTGACGGGAGGAAGTTTGAGGGTAACGCACGGTGTTCCGTCCAATTCTCCCCGTCTGTAGAAGTCCAAATACGACCTCCACCACCTCCTGCTACAAATTGTTTCCCGTCAAATGTGATACACTGACAGGATATTTCTGTAAAAAGCCTTTTCCAGTTCAAACCGTCCGTTGATGTGAATACGTCTCCGTCATTTGCACAACTTGAGACCAACACGAATCGACCATTACCAAATGCTACATCGTAATAATCCACACGGGCATTGTCATAAGAAGGTTCAACCTGTTCTTTGTGCGTAAAATCCCTGTTCCATACATATATACAATAACTGTCACAAATTATCCATAAATTATTTCCAAATACCATACGCCCATTTCCAGAGTCCGTAACGGGTTCAGACCAATTTGCTCCGTCTTTTGAATATGAGATGTAATGCCCCGTTTGATTTTCACCTGAGATTAAAAACATTTCATTGGCATATTCAAGGTTTAGCCAGTCAATTCTGTTATTCTTGTGAGTCTGTACAGGCTCGCTCCATGTCTCCCCGTCCAATGAGCTGGTAAAATATCCCCCATTACCGACTGCTATATATTGGGATTTTCCGATGCATCATCGTATTCTTGTTGATTATCAATAGTTTACATCTTAAAAGGTAGACTACTCAAAAATTTACTTGTTTTTTTGCGAAAAATCGAAGATTTAACGTTTTTTTCATCGACTTCCTCCGAACAGAGGGGAAAATGGCAAAATCCTCCCTTTTGGGCCCCGACTGACCTCGTCTGCAAAGATAGAGCATATCGGGGTTTATTTCGCCAAAACGGGCTATAAAATCGAGGATGGATTCACGAATATTTTCGGGTTTCAAGTGTGGTGTTTGGTGCTTGATTGGACTGGCCGTTTGGGACTGACCTTTACAACCGGATTGTTTATAAAATTTGCAGCCAAAAGAGAAAAATGGCTGAGTCCATTTTCAAGGCGCAGCCATCTCTTTTCTATTTTCTATATGGAATATTGACTTAGAATATAATCTATCTTTGGTAATAGGTATGTTGTAATAAGAATGTTTGATAATTTTGGGGAGGTTAAATCTGTTCCCAGTATAGCCGTTTTTAATTTCTTTATAAAGGGTATTTCCTCTTTTGCTGTTTGTGATAATCCTTTTTCATACCTTTCACTTAATAATGTACAAAGTAGGTATATATCATACGGTTCTGCTTTGGAAATTTTTTCTATTATACTCTTCTCTGTTATATGATTTAATATCGGAATATTGATATATTTCGGGGTGGGGCCGTATGGAACACATGTACAATCGGTTATAACTGTCTGAAGATTGTTGCAAAAGTTTTGTTCTAATATCTTTATTTCCTCTTTTTCCTGTTCTGTCTCTTTCTGCATAATCTTTTCCATAATATAGTCGTATAACCATACGACTGATTCGGAAATACTTCCTCGAACTATTTGAAGGTTGTTTTTTAACAAAAAACCTACTTTTACTCTATTAAAAAACAAGTCTATACCTTTCTTAATCCCATTCATAATATCTTCCTTAGATTTAGCAAATAATTCTTGATAATTTAGCAAGAAGAAAGAAGCATTAAGATAGGATACATAGTCATTGAAGTTTCCTTGTTTTACATATAAGAATAATTGCTGTAATTTGGAATTAATTTCATCATTTGAGAATCCCCAGATGCCGTGCATAAATGCACTCAATAAATCAAAGGCAGGATCATTTTCTCGGATATGCTCCCTTAAGGCAATATTCATTTCTGCTTCTAGTTTATCCATATCGGGAGTTATTCCTCCTGTAACAAAAGCGTATATCTCAGAATGGAAAATAGGATATTCTTTTTGTGTTATAAAATACTTTTCATAAAATTTCTTTTGGAAGACAGAATCTAAATTTGATTTCTTTTTCAGTTCATCTTCTGATGCTTTATCTTCTGTTTCTTCATCAAATGAGACTTCCTGAGACGTACCGTTCAAATCAATATCAAAATTCGCAATACTGTTATGAACATATGAATCTAATGTTCTTTTATCATCAAATGAAATATTATTTAACTTGTATTCAATGGACACAGCTAATACAAATGCCCAATAGTTTTTCAATTTTAGTTGAATTTTAGAGTCTTTGAGGTCGGATGTCTTTTTGTAGTAGGAGAATATTACATAGAAATGTTCTATTTCAAATTTTAGTATCCGAATATTGGATATATGCTTTTTATATAATTCTGATTTGATTGCTAAATCATTATCTAGTGAAATGAGATGCATCGCTTCCTTACACATAAAAGCGGTATAAGCACTATCTTCGTATGAGCGAACAATTTCTTCGAAGATTTTTAGAGTGTCCGATAAAAACACAATTGTTTTTTCTACAACCTTTTCCTTAAATATTAATTGATTCTTGTTAATGAATCCCTCATTTGCTATAACGATCACTTTATACCCCATATTCTCCACAAGTTCATTTATAACACCTAAGACTTCATTAATGTTAACTATTTCTACAACTCTTTCTAAATCATCAAGACATATTATTATGTCTTTGGGGATAAGATTATATAGCGCTTGCCCTTTTCCTAATAATTTGTTAATGTCAACATATTCATTTAATTTCGGGAGTGCATCTGCAATTTTCATTACTTTATCTGTCAAACTTCCCCAATTAAAACCATTTTTTTCTTTCCCAACAGCATCCCAATAAGCGTACAATATGCGTTCTGGCACTTCTCTCAAATGATTCAATCCAAACAAAGAAACAATAATAATATTTCTATCAATATTGTCCTTTATATATGGTATAACAGTATTTTTCATGTAGTATGTTTTCCCACATCCCCAATTACCAGTTATCAGCAATGCTCCAGAATTATTCATGTTGATGTAGTTAATAACTCCATCTATTATTGGGTGTAATTTTTCTTTACTAGACATATGTATTCATTTTGTATTAAGTTCTATGCCGTGTTACATATCAGTCGGCCATTAATCAGCTACTGCTTCAAAAAATAAATTTACTTGTCTTTTCGCACAAAATCAAATATTTACTCTGTGCAAACAGAGGGGAAAAAGGCAAAAACGGCTTTTTCAGGCCCCGACAGACCCCGTCTGCAAAGATAGGGCATGTCGGGGTTTATTTCGCCAAAATGGGCTGTAAAATCGAGTATGGATTCACAAATGTTTTCGGATCACGAGTGAGGTATTTTGTGCTTAATCAGAGCGCCCGTTGGAGACTGACCTTTACAACGATTGCTTATAAGTTTTGTAGCCAAAAGAAAAAACGGCTGGAGCCATTTAGCCATGGCTCAGCCATCTCTTTTCTTCCCTTATTTTGACTTTACTTTAATAAACGTATATATGAATACGGGGATAAAGTAAAGGTAGAACACAATTTATTAATGATTGTTTCCTATTTTGGAAACTTTGCTGTATATTTGTTAGTATACAAATATTATATCATATGGCAAATAGCTTGGAAAATATAGGTCCGATGATTCGTAACGAGCGTCTTCGCAAAGGGCTTACCCAGGAAGAGCTAGGTGAACGTGTAGGAGTCGGAAAAGCCCAGATTTCTAAAATAGAGAGTGGGAAGGGGCTCACAATAAAGACTGTTACAAGGGTACTAGATGCTCTTGGTATGTCGGCTTCTGTTGTTTTGAAAAATGAGCAAAAGGTTGATAAAAACGTGATAGCATATATTGTTTCTGCTATTAGTGAATTTGCCAAGAGTCACCATATTTCTGTTCGTGAAGCGAGTAATTATTTGATACGCTTTAAAGGTATTGATTTTATTACAGAGCATTACGATGCAGAACATTTACTTTCATTTGATGATTGTGTTCAAGATCTAACACAAGTTTGTCTAAATAATGGAGGAGGTATTCGATGAAACTATACCATGGTTCGAATATAGTAATTGATCAGATAGATCTGTCAAAATGCAAACCTTATAAGGGTGGCAACCTTGTTCCGTAATTTTGATGATGGAATTATTGATTTGCAAAAGCTCGTGAATGGTTTAAAATACAAAAAAGTTTCATCACAATACTTGTTTCATTCGGCAGATGCCATAAAATCCTTACGTAGAATATGAATAAACGGATGCAATATTTGGTAGAGGGTATTTCAAAAGATATAATAGCTTATCTTATGGAAGATAGCGGATGCGATTTGCCAACTGCTCTCAAAGAATTCTATAACTCAGAAACTTTTGCAAAACTCTCTGATGAATCTACGGGGCTCTATATTGAAAGTTCAGCTTATGTATATGAAATGTTGAAAGGTGAATTAACAAATGGAAGGCTTAAATAGATAGAAAAAAGATTTTCAACGCATATATTATGGGGATAAAGTGAAGTTGATGATTTCATGGAAAAGTGTAGATTTCAAACCTCAATTTTGATGGAAAAGTGTATAAATGAAGTCTCATTCGCTTGAAAAAGTGTGACGAACCCGATTTATTCGCTTGAAAAAGTGTAAA
>OGFJ01001915.1_pt1 | contig 12166 bp, 10 predicted proteins | sample 1570861 | NCBI WGS metagenome assembly OGFJ01 (sample SAMEA2582060, study PRJEB24529) | metagenome | biome: Human gut stool | place: China | collected 2011
GCTGCGGAAACGCGGGACCCGTTCAGGCTGTTGCGTTGAGATTGAAAATCAACCCCGATGAATACCAAACGATTTATCCTGAATGCACTTCTGGTTGTAGCACTTTTAGCGCTCTTGGCCTTCTCCCACTGGTATTCAAACCAACCAGCATTTGGCTACGTATTATATGCAGTAATGTCCGGCGATAAGGCCTGTTGCCCACTGCGCGCAATTGACGTTCTCTATTTCTATGTAGCCGGCCCCTTATCAATCGCTTTGCTCTTGTTTCTTGTCTTTTACAACATCAAAAAACGCTAACAGGGCCTCTTAGGAATCCGAATCATCCATGGAGCCGTCGATGCCGGTTTTGGTGTCGTCGTCCGTATTGGAATCGTCGTCCTTGGCGAAGGGGTTCTTGAAGAAACCCGTCGCGTCGGGCTGAAGACCCGAGAGCTTGATCCATGAATTATCGAGCTCGGGCTTGGGCATGGCCTTGGCCTCGGGCGCGGTCTCATTGCCGATGAGCTCGGACTCATAGATGAACGTGTCGTCGCCAAGCGCGTCATAGGCGGCGACCGGGTTGCCCTCGGCATCGCGATACGGCGTACCCTTAAACACGGCGCCTTCGTAGGCAACGAGCTGGCGGCCGGTCTCGTTTTCGAAGTAGTACACGAAGATACCCTTGAGGGCCGCGCACAGCGGGATGGCGATAACCATGCCGATGGGGCCCATAAGCGCCGAGCCAATAACCAGGGCCGTGAGGCTCATGATGGGATGCACCTGTACCGAGCTCTGCATGACCTTAGGCGAAATGACGTTATCGGTGACATTTTGTGCCACCATGGTCACAACCAGGGTCCACAACGCCAGCATCGGGCTAAACATGAAACCGAGCACCGTGGCAATCGCCGCGCTCACCCAGGGACCGACAACCGGGACCAAGTGCATGATGCCGGTAAAGATGGCCATGAGCGCCGCATACGGATGCCCAATGATCGTAAAGCCGATAAAGGCAAGGATGCCACCGCAGATGGACGTCACGACCATGCCACGCATGTAACCTCCGACTGAGCGCGAAAGAATCGCGACCATAAAGCGGTACGAGGTTTCCTTTTCCTGACCGATGATGGTGCAGACCTCGTGGTGCATACGGGGATAATCGCAGGCAAGCCAATAGGCAAGCACCAGACCCAAAAAGATCACGAACAGCTGTGAGGCCGTGTTGGTGATAAGCGGGAACACGCCGCGGCCGAGCTCGGCGGCAATCTGTGAGACATATTTGGACGCCACCGTAACGAGCGAAGAAAGGTTATCGTCCAGGTACTCCTTGACCGGCGTGTTGTTGAGCGTCTTGGCGCGCGAGATCATCTCATTAAGGTCGCTGCCCGCAACACGTAGCTGCTCAGGCAGGCGGCTCAGGACTTCCATGATCTGGCCAAAGAGAATCGGCGACAGGATACAGACGACACCGACGAGCACGGCTACGACCACAATGAGCGCGATGAGCGAGCCGATGCCACGGCCCACCCCATGATGCTCGAGCCAGTTGGTGATCGGCGACATCACAAAGGCAATAATGGAGCCGACGGCCAAAAACTCAATAACCGGCGCCAGAATCCCCATGAGGTTAAAGATGACGGCAGCGATCACGATGCAGCCGACGACGGCCCAAATGCGCAGCGTCAGAATGCGGGTGTCGCGCAGCACGCGATCGGTTTGTTGGGGGTGTTCACTCATGAACGAACCATTACTCCGTCGGGGTCAATCTTGTCCTGAATCTTCTTAAGCGTACGGCGCAGCAGACGCGAAACCTGCACCTGGGAGATGCCCAGCTTCTTAGCGATCTCGATCTGGGTCATGCCCTTCACAAAGCGCAGCTCGATCACCTCGCGCTCGCGCGGGGAGAAATCGCGAATGGCCTCCTCAATCACCAGACGGTCATCGGTAAAGTCGAGCTCGTTGTCGTCGTCGGCGTAGCGATCGAGAATCGAAGGCGCATCGTCGGAATCGGACGCACCGGGGGCCTCGATGGGTACCGAGGTGTAGGCCGAGGACGATTCCATAGCTTCGAGCACCTCGTCGACGGTCACGTCCAGGTATTCGGCGATTTCCTCAACCTTAGGAGAACGCTGTAGCTCGTTGGTGAGCTTGTCGGTGGCCTGGTTAACCTTGGCCGAGAGCTCCTGCAGACGACGCGGCACGCGCACGCTCCAGCCCTTGTCGCGGAAGTGGCGCTTAATCTCTCCCAGAATAGTAGGTGTGGCAAACGTGGTGAACTCGAGCCCGCGCTCAGGGTCAAAACGGTCGATAGCCTTGAGCAGGCCCAGATAGCCGACCTGCAAAAGGTCATCGAGCGGCTCACCGCGGTTCTTAAACTTGTTGGCAAGAAACCTTACCAGGTTCATGTGGGACATGACGAGTTGCTCGCGGGCATCCGGATCACCGGTCTCCTTGTAGCGACGAAACAGCTCGCGGGTTTTCTCCTTGTCCCAAGCGGTCTTACCGCTCCGGGAACGTTCGGTCATATTAGATATCCGCCTTGAGGTCGAGGGAAAGCGTTAGGGGCGCCGCAGTCTTTTCGTAGGAATCGCACACGCTTGCAAGAATGAGCTCGGCATACACAGCAGCCTGGTCATCCTCGTCGACGGTGGCCTGTTCCCCAAAGGTAAAGGTCATGCCGACGTGAGATTCGTCCACATCGAAATTGATCTTGATGTCGTCGCAGTCGACCGCGGTGCACCCAAAGATGAAGGCTTCCTCGGCAGCCATGCGGATATCCTCGATGCGATCGACGGACATAGAGCACAGGGCGCCGACGTTGGCGGCCGTCATGCGCACCAAGCGCGCGAGACGCGGATCACCGGCAACGCTCAGCGTGATGGGGCAGGTTGCTTCACTACTCATCGCAGGACTCCTCGGAGGTCTCGGCAGGCATATAGGTGTAATACTGAGCAAGCTTGGCTGCGGGCTTCTGAACATCATCGTCGTCAGCAGCGGCATCGTCATCGCCAATCAGAACGCGCTCAGTAGGCTGCTCGGCCTCGGCGGCGGCAGCGGCGAGCTTGCGATCGGCGTCGGCTGCAGGAGCCTTCACCTTATTGAAGAGCTTCTGCACGGCGCCAGCAGCAGAATCAGTCACGCTCGATACGGCATTGCTGGCCTCGGCCACGCTGCCCGTGACCTCGGAGATGTCGCGAACGACCGCCTCAACCTCAACGAGGTTAGACGTCAGAGCATCAACGGCAGTCTTGCTCGACTTGAGGAGCGGCTCAACCTGTGCCAGCGCGGGGGTGAGCTCATCGACAGCGCCATCGAGCTTTGCCACCACGGGCTGTGCCTCGGCGAGCGTATTATTGAGGTCGCTCACCGTCTTGTCGAGCGAGTCGACGACGGTGCGGGTCTTGCGCAGCGTGAGCGCGAGCTCGACAACAGCCCACACACCGGCAATGGCAAGCACCAGCAGGGCGATTTGAATGGGACTCATACAAGCCTCCCGAAGGAATCGAAATACAGACGTTTTTCATGGTACCCCAAAGAAGGGCAAAGATACCCAAAGGGAATGCGCGAGGCGCCAATGGCCTACTTGGGAGCGTTGCCGCTACGGTCGCGCTCGCTTTGCTCCACACGCCACTCTTCCCAACCGCGGCCGGCAGGCTGCCAGAACGCGCCGCGCTCCAACCCCTCGGGCAAATAGCGCTGATCGACCCAGCCTTCGGGATAATCGTGCGGGTACTTGTATACACCGTACTCGTCGCTGCCGGGACGGTGACGATCGCGCAGGAAGCTGGGCACCTCGCGAAGACCACTGCTGTGGATATCGGCCAGCGCCGCATCGATCGAGGCCTCGCACGCGTTGGACTTAGGCGCCAGGCACACATAGAGCGCAGCCTGAGCCAGGTTGATGCGACACTCGGGATAGCCAATGACCTCGGCAGATTTAAATGCGGCATGTGCCACCAGAAGCGCCTGCGGGTCGGCGTTGCCAACATCCTCGGAAGCCTGAATCATAATGCGGCGAGCGATAAACTTGGGATCCTCCCCTGCATCGATCATGCGCGCGAGCCAATAGATCGTGGCATCGGGGTCGCTGCCGCGCATAGATTTAATAAACGCACTGATAATGTCGTAGTGCATGTCACCGTTTTTGTCATACGAAAACCCACGACGTGGATTGGCGATCTTCACGTCATCCACGGTAATGGGATAGCGTTCCCCGGCCGCCGGCGCTGGCGTTCCCTCGGTATCGGGACGCGTAACGGCAATCTCGCTCGCAAGCTCGAGCGTCGTGAGTGCTGAGCGAGCATCGCCCGCGGCCAATGTGCAAATGGTTTTAACCGTATCCTCATCGGCCGAGAACTTACCGTTTAAACCCTGCGGCGCCTCGAGCGCACGCTCAATGAGCATGGCGATATCCTCGTCCTTCAGGTGCTCAAGCTCTACCACACGCCCACGCGAGAGCAATGCCGAGTTGACCTCAAAGTACGGGTTTTCCGTCGTGGCACCAATCATAATGACGGTGCGGTTCTCAACCGCATGCAGTAAGGCATCCTGCTGCGACTTAGAGAAGCGATGGATCTCATCGATAAACAGAATGGTGCGGCGGTCGTAGGTGTTCAGACGGGTCTTAGCCTCATCGATTACGCGGCGCAGGTCCTTCACAGTGCCCGTCACGGCGCTGACCTCGACAAACTCGCTCTTGGTATGGTTGGCGATAATGTGGGCCAGCGTCGTCTTGCCCGTGCCAGCCGGGCCGTACAGAATCACGCTCGACAGCACGTCATGCTCAATCGCGGCGCGCAGCCACGAGCCCTTACCGACGGTCTTTTGCTGGCCCACATACTCGTCGAGCGAATTGGGGCGCATACGCACCGCAAGCGGCGCATTTTTAAAGGAGCGCTCGCGCGTCGAAGCAGAAAAAAGGTCGTCCATAGCCATCCCGTGCATTAATCAAAATCGTTGTTGACCAACAGTATACCGAAAGGATACGAACTACCGTTCGTTAATATACGTGCGGTGCGGAAACTTTAGACCTGGGAACAATTTGCTCGTCAGCTCGCAGAAATAACCATCCGTCATGCTTGCGATGTAATCGACGACGACCTGATCCTTGTCGTCCTGCCAGGCATAGGTGCGATCGTAGTAGGAAAGCTGCTGCTCAATGCGCGAAACATGATGCTTAAAGATGTAAGAGAACTCGTCGCCTTTATTTAGATCCTGCAGGCAACGGTCGTAGAGCTTTTCGAAGGCCTCACGCAACTCTGCCTCGGAATCGCCTTCGATACCGCCCTTGCTATAGATCTTCTCGTAGTTCTCGCGCTTCGCCCGGCGGATCTCCTCAAACAGGTCCTCGCTCATCTCGATACGCGGTTTGCCATAGCTATGCTCAACGATATCGATGGAAGCGTGCGTGAGAATCCAGCTGTTATAGGCGCCGCCCCGACCATCGTCAAAAGCGTCGGGCGACAGCAGGCCCGCCGCAATGGCGTCCTGACGATCACGACCGACGTAGGCGAGGATATCCGAGATACGCACCACACAGCCCTCGAGGGTCATGGGGCGCAGGTGCTCGATCGCGCCATAGCCCGTGGCAATGCAGTCCTCGACGGTACGGTCGAACTGGTCAAACGACGCCATGTCCGAGAGTCCAAAGACACGCTGCTCGTACTCGCCGTTATGGCACAGCACGCCGTCGAGCGTCTGGAGCGACACGTTGCGGCCGTACAGCGCGTCGAGCACGCGGACGGACTGCACGTTATGGAAAAAATAACGACCCGTACGCTCGTGATAGATATCGTTGAGGAAACGCTCGCCGGCATGGCCAAAGGGCGTGTGGCCCAAATCGTGGCCCAGGCCAATCGCCTCGATCAAATCGCAGTTGAGGCCCAGGGCACGGCCGATATCGCGGGCAATGCGCGAGACAAGCTGCACATGAAGGCCGCGCCGCGACAGGTCGTCGTTGCTGCGAAAGCTAAAGACCTGCGTTTTGCCTGCATAACGCGTGTACGCAGGAAGATGAAGAATCTTTTCGGTATCGCGCATAAACGCCGGACGCATAAGCGTGCCTTTGTCGGCAGCGCGATCTATACGACGAATGACCTGGTCGTCGCAGCATCGATAAGGATTAACGACACCCGAGGCGCGGTCGGCGGCGATACGCTCGACCAGCTCGGGCGACAACGCCGCGGGAATGCGGTCCATGCGCGCCTTAATGACGGCCGTTTCTTGATTAGTTGCCATGGCATGCTCCTTAAAAAGGATGCGCAATCGGTTACAATGTCCAGCCCACGACCTCGATTATGGCAAATATCGGCACCAAAAACGGGAGCAATGGCAGGGAGCGCGATTTTGTGAAGAGGCAGGAGAGGGCCAGGACCAGGAGCGCGACGGCAAATGCCACGATGCCGCCCAGAGGGTCGAGCGTGCAAAGCGCGAAAAGCGCCTTGGCATCCCCCATGCCGATGCCGGGGGCCTGGCGGAAACGCCGCCAAAGCGACTCGGTCAGCACAAGGGAAAGGTACACGATAACGGCAGGACCGGCGTGGTCAAGCGCCGTGTTCAAGCCCCTGTCCAGCCAAACGCCTGCAAACGCCGCCACGGCGCATGCGGCGGCAAGCGCGTTGGGAAACCGCCGTTCACGGACATCAATCACCGCACCGGCAAAGGCGCAGATCCAAAAGGGAATATAGACCATTGAACACCTCCCGGGGCAGTCTCTCAAAAGCAAAAACCACCACAAAGGTGCCTGTCCCCTTCGTGGTGGTTTTGGTGGTGGTTATTTAGCGCCCTGCATGACCTCGTCGAGGGTAACGCTGACGGCATGCTGCGTCGGGACCCAGTCGACCTTCAGGAACAACGCAGCCACCGTGATGGGGATATAGCTGAACATAAAGATCGGAAAGGTAAACAGGTTGGTCACCAGGCGCCACTTTTGCGCACAATGAATGTGCTTGTACTCGAAGATGGTCGTAAGTAGAGCCAGGATAAAGAAGGTCTGATACATCATCGCGAAGGTCATAATGAGCGAGGCGGCACAAGCCTGCATCTCGACCTCGGTGGCCAAGAAGCCATGCGAAAGTCCGCCAACGATGAGGAAGGTCGCGTTGGCGAGCATGGAGATCAGGGACAGCAGCATACCCGGAGCAATCGTCATAAACATGTCGTAGGCGGCAAAGCGGTGATAACGGAAGGTCGACTTGACCAGATGCTTACCGTAGGTAAAGAACACCTGGTAGAAGCCCTTGGTCCAGCGCATACGCTGCTTCCAGGACGCTTTAAACGTCACGGGTTGCTCGTCAAAAAACTCCGCCGGCGCATAGCCAATACGAATGCCGTGAATGGCGCAGAACGTGGTGAACTGAATATCCTCGGTCAGCGTATGGAACTGCCAGCCGTGCATGCCCTCAATAACGCTCGCCGAGATAAGGTAGCCCGAACCCGATACGGCGCAGGACGTCTTGCAGATGTTGCGCGCGTTGTTGAGAAAACGCGCCTCGCGCAGATACCAAGTGGCATTCGCTGCCGAGATCCACGAGCTTCCGAAGTTCTTGGAGTTACGATAGCTCGTGACCACATGGAAGCCCTGGTCAAAGGCATCATTCATCTTGGACACGTAATCGCGGGCGATAACATTATCGGCATCGAAGATAAAGTAACCTTCAAAGGTGTCGGGATACTCGTTAAGGATACGGTCGAAACCAAAGTCCATGACCCAGCTCTTGCCTTTACGGGCCAGGTCGTTTCGCTCGTACACGACAGCGCCCGCCTCGCGCGCGAGCTGCGCAGTGTTATCGGTGCAGGCATCGGCGACGACAAAGACCTCGATGAGCTCGGACGGATAATCCTGGTCCTTGATGGAGCGAACGAGGTTGGCGATAACGGCCTCCTCGTTGTGTGCTGCAATAAAGAAGGCATACCGGTGGAGTTTTTTGGCCTTGGGAGGCGCGACCTCGCCGCGGAGAGCACCGATGACAAAGAAGACCACCTGGTACAAGAAGCAGACCGTGAGCAGCGTGACGACAATCTGGTTGAAGATCACGATGGGTGTGTTGGTTTGTAAAAAGGCGAGCATGCAGGCTCCCAGGAACGTGTTACGTAAACAACCGTATATCTTACCGCAGGCTTACCGAGTTCAAGAAACCACCTAATACTGGCTAGGCTTCGAGCAGACCGAGCTGAGGAACGATCTCGTCGCCGGCAGCGGTGCGACCAAGCGAGCGCGGGGCCAGGTCGTCAAGAACCGCAGCGAGATCCCACGGCAGCTCGTCGCGGCACTCAATGCGTTCCCCCGTCACGGGATGGTCGAATGCGACGCGCCAGGAATGAAGGAATTGCCTGGTCAGACCCTGATCGGCGCGTGCATCGCACTTGCCGTAGAGTGGATCGCCCACGCAGGCGTGGTTGATATGGCGCATATGCACGCGTATCTGATGCGTGCGGCCCGTAAACAGGTGGCACTCGACGAGCGTATAGCCGTCGTCAAAACGCGTGGAATCGAAGCGCTCGAGGACCTTAAAGGTCGTAATGGCCTGGCGCGCGAAAGGATCGTCCGAAACCGCCATCTTGACACGGTCACGCGTAGAACGGGCAATGCCGGTGTTAATGGTGCCCTCATCCATAGCGATATGTCCGTGAACGAGCGTAATATAGCGGCGGTCGAGCGTGCGCGTACGGATAAGATTTTGGAGCGCGCGCTGGGTGTCGTCGTCCTTCGCCGCAAGCATAAGGCCCGAAGTGTCTCGATCCAGACGATGCACGATGCCGGGGCGATCCTCGCCCTGCACGGTGCCCAGATGGTCGATACCGCAGTGATAGACCAGGGCATTCGCGAGCGTACCGCTCTCATGACCATGCGCAGGATGGCACACCAGGCCGCGCTGCTTGGAGAGCACGATAAGGTAGTCGTCCTCGTAGCGAATATCGAGGGGAATGGCCTCGGGAATCACGTCGGTCGGGTCGTGCGGCTCAGGCAAATCGACCGAAATACGGTCGCCGGCTCGCACGGCGTACTTTTTGGACAGGCAGGTCTCGCCGTTGACGGCAACGGCGCCGCCCTCAATCAGATGCGCGCAGGCAGAGCGTGTGGGACAGCCGTCGTTGGCACCCAGATAGGCGTCGAGACGCTGACCGGTAGCATCGTCGGCAACAAGAATATGGATATCGGCCATTAGCGCTCATTCCTTTCGCGAATCTTGCGGGCGCGCTCCCCACGCTGCTTGGCTTTGCGTTTGGCGCGGGCCTCGTCACGAGCGTTGAGCTCGGCGGTCGCATCGACCTCGCGAGCGGCGGGACTTAAGAACATATAACCGATGAGCGCCAGCACGACACCGACCGTAATGCCGATATCGGCGACGTTAAAGACGGGAAAGTCGATGAAGGTGGTGGCGATAAAATCAGTCACGAAGCCAAAGACAAGGCGATCGATCGCGTTGCCGATGGCACCGCCCGCGACCATCGCCATACCAACGACCTCCAGACGAGCGAGCTGAGGCGCACGAACCAGGTACACCGCGATGGCAACGATGACGACAAGTGCCAGCACGGCAAACGCTACACCATGGCCCTCGCCCATGCTAAAGGCAGCTCCGATATTGCGGACAAACAGAAAGTCAATCACACCGGGGATAACGGTCATGTGCAGAGCATCGCCCACGGCACGAACCGCAAGCTTGGTCAGCTGGTCAACAAGCAGCACGGCAAGCGCCATCCCACCAGCAACACCCAACCGCCAACGCAAAGACGGCGTCATATCCGCACCACGACCCAAAGAAATCCCCTACCCTCAAGACTCAAATTACGTTTAGTGCAAGTAACCATCTTATATTGCCATACGCAGAGCGCACGACATATTCGCTAACGTCAGATAAATAACCAGCATAAAAGAAAGCGGCATTCCGGATAACGGAATGTCGCTTTTCTTCAGCGGAGCAAATGGGCCGAAGGCGTCAAATTCTCCCTATAACTAAAATGCCGACTTACCGTGCCTTAAAGGGCATTCGAGCAGCGCTTGCAAATGTGAGCGTGGCCGTTGTACTCGCCGACGGTGGTGCGGTAGTTCCAGCAACGGTCACAGCACTCGCCCTCGGCAGCCTCAATAGCAACGGAAAGCTCCTCGCCCTGGGTCAGCTCAACATCGGAGACGATGTAGAACTCGGCCAGGTCGACGGCCTTGTCGCCGGTCAGCAGCGCATACATCTCGGCGGGTACGACCGCCTTGACGCGGACCTGCTGGCTCTTGGTGAAGGTGCCGGCAGAACGGGCATCCTCAAGGGCCTTGGTCACGGCGCTACGGAGCTCGAGCGAAGCCTCGAGCACGCCCTCAAACTCATTGGCCTCGTCAACCGTGATGGGCGACTTGTACCAATCGAGCAGCGCGGCGTACTTCTGGTGATCGACGCAGCCGGCGGGTGCATAGGCCATGGCCTCGTCGACCGTGTAGGACAGGATCGGCTGCAGGTCGCGCATGAGCATCGAGAAGAGCTCGGCAAGCACGGTCTGGGCGCTGCGGCGCTCGAGCGAACCGGGCTTGTCGCAGTACAGACGATCCTTCAGGGCGTCGAGGTACACGTTGGAAAGCTCGGTAACCACGAAGTCGTAAAGCGCACGGTAAGCGCGCGGGAACTCGTAGCAAGAGTAAGCGTCGTCGACCTCGGCCTGGACCTGGGTCAGACGGGCAACCATGAGCTTGTCGAGCGGCAGCAGGTCGGCAAAGGCGACGCCGTCGGTTTCGGGCTCAAACTGACCCTCGAGCTCGGAGAGCAGGAAGCGCAGCGTGTTGCGGAAACGACGGTAGGCATCGGACGTACGGGCAAGGATCTCGTGGTCGATGGACACGTCGGAGCTGGTATCGACGGAGGCAACCCACAGGCGGATGATGTCGGCGCCCATCTCGTCGCAGACCTTGTTGGGGTCGATGACGTTGCCGAGCGACTTGGACATCTTACGGCCCTGTCCGTCGAGGGTGAAGCCCTGCGAGACGACCGCCTTGTACGGAGCGTGGCCGTTGGCGCCCACCGAGGTGAGCAGCGAGCTCTGGAACCAACCGCGGTGCTGGTCGGAGCCCTCGAGGTACACATCCGCCGGATACTCCAGCTCGGGACGGTACTCACAGACGGCCTTCCAAGACACGCCGGAGTCCCACCACACGTCGAGGATGTCCCTGTTCGCCTTGAGGTGGTGCCCGCCGCACTTGGGGCAGACGCAGGCCTCGCCAAGATAGCTCTCGGAAGCGTCGGTGAACCAGGCGTCGGAGCCCTTCTCGTGGAAGAGCTTGATGACGGCGTCGAGCGTGGCGTCGTTCATGACCTTCTCGCCGCAGTCGGCGCAGGTGTAGCTGGGGATAGGCACGCCCCAGTTGCGCTGGCGGCTGATGCACCAGTCGGGACGCTGCTCGACCATGGCACCGATGCGGTTGGCCGCGTGGGCCGGATACCACTTGACGTTCTCACGGACCTCCTTGCCGGCCTGCTCGCGCAAACCGGTCTTGTCCATCGAGACAAACCACTGGTCGGTAGCACGGAAGAGCACCGGGTGCTTGCAGCGCCAGCAGTGCGGATAGCTGTGCGTGATCTTCTTCTCGAGGACCAGGGTGCCGCGCTCGCGCAGGAACTCGATGATGTGCGGGTTGGCCTCGTCGGTATCCATGCCACTGAAGGGGCCACCGGTACCAAACTCCTCGCCGGTGTAGAACTTGCCGTCGTCATCGACCGGCATGCAGATGTCGGTGATGCCCTCCTTGAGGCAGGCAAAGTAGTCATCGACGCCGTGACCGGGCGAGTTGTGGACGATACCGGTACCGTCATCGACACCGACGTAATCGGCCAGCAGCGCCACGCCCTCAACGCCGTCAAAGATCGGCTGCTTGTAGTGGATGTGGTGGAAGGTCTCGGCAGGAACCACGTAGGGCTTGCCGTCGACCATGACCGGGGTGTACTCCCAGCCAAACTCCTCGCAGCACTTGGGAGCCAGGTCTTCGAGCATGACCTCGGCACGGCCCTCGTGTTCAACGGCGACATAGGCGGCGCCGGGCTTGAGGGAAACGGCCTGGTCGGAGGGGATGGTCCACGGCGTGGTCGTCCACGCCAGGAAATAGAGCGGCCCTTCGGCGTCGCCGAAGAGCTTTTCGCTTTTCGCGTCGCGGATGATCCTGAACTGCGCCGTGCACGTCGTGTCCTTCACGTCGTGGTAGCAG
>OGFJ01001922.1_pt1 | contig 12120 bp, 9 predicted proteins | sample 1570861 | NCBI WGS metagenome assembly OGFJ01 (sample SAMEA2582060, study PRJEB24529) | metagenome | biome: Human gut stool | place: China | collected 2011
CTCTTATAACGTGTTAAAATATCCTGCATGGTGTTGTCGAGTGCATGGCCCATGTGAAGCTGTCCTGTGATGTTTGGCGGCGGCATCACGATGGTAAACGGCTTTTTGCTGCGGTCAACTTCGGCGTGGAAATAGCCGTTGTCTTCCCATTTTTTGTATAAACGGTCTTCAATGCTTTTTGGATCGTAGGTCTTTGCTAATTCTTTGCTGCAATTCTGACACATAATCTGTTCTCCTTTTTTAGTTCTGATAGATAGGCGTTTTTGATTCACAGGACGTAATTTCCTATGAATTAAAAAAAGCCCTTCGTATTCCATTCGGAATACAAAGGGCGAATATGATCGCGGTACCACCTTTGTTGGTGCTCATGTCCAGCCAGTTCCATATCTGACCGGTCATCCTGTAACGTGGATGAGTCGTGAATACCTGTGCATATCTGCAATGCCTGTTCTTATATCCTGTCATACAGCTATGCTTTCTCAGCATTCCGGTTCAAAAGCTACCTTCCACATATCTTTCTCTGGGATGTCTTTCAGCCGGTGAACTTCCCTCTCTGCAAAGAGTTTATGTGTACTCTTCTTTCTCACAACCTTTGTTTTTTGCTGTTTTTATCATACGAGGGGACGCATGGTTTGTCAACTGTTTTTTTAGATCTCTTCCTTGCAGCAAAGACTCCTCCCGTAAATGCAAGCGGGATCGTGAACATAATAATAAATGGCGACGATCTTCATCCATACCGGCTGTATTCCTATTCTTCCTCTGATTCCTCGTCATCCACGATCGCTGCCGCAGCGCCTGATACTGCTGACACTACTGCAACCACAGTTGCTATGAGCACTACTAAAAGTAAACAAATCAGAAAAATCCATAATCCTGTCTCCGTCATATTCCTCTCCATTTCTATGTGTACTTTGCAAATGGTCAGCCTGTCCGATTTCAGCTGCACCTGTTGTACCCCAACACATCCGATCTTTTTTCTACCAATTATAAATAATAGTATAGCACACAACCGCCCTGTTTACCAGTGACATCGTCAAAGATTTTTAATCAAAAATGAGACCACCTGTCTGGCAGTCTCATTTTTTATAGTACAGCAATTTTTTACAAATTTTTGAACAGACTTGTTAACCCTTTACACTACCAAGTGCGACACCCTGTACGATATGTTTTGATAAAAACAGATATACAATAATAACCGGGAAAATAGAGAATGCGATCATTACATATACCTGCCCCATATCGAATTTGAGCCAGTCAGCAGCACGCAGCTGTGCGATTAAGATAGGCAGTGTCTTTTTCTTATCGTCGTGCAGGATCAATGCCGGTGTGAAGTAATTATTCCAACTGCTTACAAAAGTAAAGATCATCTGTACGGCGATCGCCGGCTTCATTAATGGCATTACGATAGAGTTAAATGTACGGAACTCCCCAGATCCATCAATGCGCGCTGCCTCAACCAGTGACAACGGCAGTGTACTTTCCATGTACTGTTTCATATAGAAAAATGTAACCGGAGCTGCGATTGTCGGCACGATCAGAGGAATAAAGGAATCCTCTAAATGCATACCAGATACAAGTTTGATAAATCCAAGTGCAGTTACCTGTGTCGGGATCATCATGATCATCAAAATAAACGGATAAATATATTTTTTCAGTTTGAAATCATATGCATGGATCGCATAAGCTGTCATCGTTGAAAAATATACACTGAGTATTGCACTGAGTGAAGAAACGATCAGACTGTTGAACATACCGTTCCAAACTGGAAGCGTTCCATTTCTTAAGTTCTTCCAGTTTTCCCACAAATGACTGCTTGGAACCAGTGTAAAACCGGACTGCATCTCACCATTTGATCTGGTCGCATTGATAAATAATACATAAAACCAGAACAGACATAATATAGAAACAATGATGAGTACAACGTATGCGATTGCTCTTCTTGCATGAATACCTACGCCTTTTTTCAAATTACGATTTTCATTCATGATCTTCACCCCTTCCTCTTATCATTGCCGGTAATCTTAAATACGATCAGACTTAAAATACCTGTAATGATAAACAGAATAACTGACAATGCACCAGCCATACCATAGTTCTTACTGTAGAGATGTTTATTTAAGAACATGATCAGTGTCATAGTAGAACGCATCGGATCACCGGTTCCATTGGTTAAGATCTGTGGAACATCGAATAACTGTAAACCACCGATCAGAGATGTGATGACTACATATACAAGGATCGGACGTAACAGCGGTAACGTGATCTGCCAGAATACCTGGGAAGAAGTTGCTCCATCGACTTCTGCTGCCTCAAATAAAGAAGTATCGATACCCATCATACCAGCCATCAGAAGGATTGTTGTATTACCAAACCACATCAGGCAGTTCATCAGTGCGATCAGTCCTCTTGCACTTCCCGCATTTGATAAAAATTTATATGGTGTATCAATAAATCCGATCTGCATCAGCATTGAGTTGATCGGTCCTCCATCGGAGAACAAGGTAAAAAACAACATGGAAAATGCGGATGCCATGATCAGGTTTGGAAGATATACGACCGTTTTAAAGAAACGTGTTCCTTTTAATCTGAGACGCACATCTGAAAACCATGCCCCAAGTACAAGCGATAAAATAATCTGCGGTACGAAGCACATGATCCACAATAACAGAGTATTTTTGGTATAAATCCAGATATCTCCATCCGAGAAAAGCTTTTTATAGTTTGCAAGTCCGACAAAATTCGGTCCGACCTGTGTCAGTCCTGACATATAGTTTTCGAAGAAACTGTTATAAATAGTGCTGATCAATGGAATCAGCTGAAAAACAACATATACTACAATAAAAGGAATCAAAAAGATATATCCCCATTTATTGTACTTTACTACCTTTCCACTGCTTTTTTTCATAACAGCCCAACCTCCTTTTTCAGAGTACATTTTCTCATCCACAGAGCTCACAGCATCCCTCACTTTTCTTCTGTGTAAACATGCTGTCAGCTTTGCGCTAATGGTTTTACATAATAAACCGCACCTGCCTTCCTTACGATCTGGCAGGCGCAGTTTCATTCATAGTAACAGAACTTAGTGTGAAAAATACATTTTTCACACGCAAGATTTGTGCTTCGCACAAACTTGTGATGCGCTTAAAAACAGCGCAAGAATGGAGATTAATATGAAAAGAGTATTTTTGATCGTACTTGACAGTGTTGGAATTGGAGAAATGCCGGATGCGGCAGATTACGGTGATGCTGGAAGCAATACCATAAGAGCAGCGGCATCCAGTCCGTATTTTTCCATTCCAAAACCCTACATTTCGATAAAAAAACGAAGATTTTAGTATCAATTTTTCAAAAACATTTCTATATTTGCAAAAAATAAAAATATAATATTATTATTTCATATAATTCTTTTCTAATTGTTTTAATTATGAAAAAATCTTACACTTTCACTTGGATTGGGATTGTAATATGTTTACTGGGACTGTCGCCGGTAAGTTACGCCCAAGCTATCGAAATCACCGATAGCGCCCCATTTTTTGAAGATTTTAACGAAATCTCCTCTTCCGAAGAAAATTTTGGATTAAGCGGTTGGACTCTAAAATCGGGATATGCGACAGGAAGCACTGCGACCAAATGGTCGGTAAATACATCAAGTTCAAATGCATGTGATGGCTACTCATTAAAAGCCGATGATGCCAGAGCTACCTCAACGGCAATATTAGTGACCCCGAAACTGTCTTTTGCCTCTGGACGAACCGCTAAAATTTCATTCTTCATGAATCGAGATACAGGTACGCGCCAGCCCAATGAGGGATTTAAAATATATGTCAACCCCATAGGCGATATTTACAGCTATGACGATGATAACAAAGTAATTATCAACGGAGACCAAACCGTTACAACTCTAAGTGAACCCATTCTTCACGCCAAAAGATACGCAGGCACTGAGATTACTAAAACCGGAATGTACGAAATGTCGGTCAACATACCGTCCGAAATGGCCGGGCAAGAATTTTACGTTATCTTCGAAGCGATCCAAGAATATGGAAACGCCAATTATATCGACAATATCAAAATCGAATTGATATCGGAGCAACCCAAATTAATCAACGAAACGAAAAATATCGATCTAGGTATGGTGAAAGCCGGAGAATCGGTATCACAAGAATTTATACTTTCCAACGAAGGAATAAACACGTTGAATGCTACCCTTTCCGTAGAAAACGGCGAATCGTCGCCTTTCTCCGTTACTCCGACAACGACCGATATCGCTTTCAACGAACAAAAAACAATTACTGTTAACTTCTCGTCGGCAGAAGTAAATTCATTTACCGGGAAATTATACATCGACTCTAACGGAGGAAAAGACACGATTACCCTATCGGCCGAGACCTATCCGGCAACAGCCTACTACGAAACATTCGACGAACTATCCAAACTTCCAGACGAATGGGTGGTCGTTAAAAACGGAAATGAAACTACCTATTCCATCAACAGTAGTAAAGGTGTAAACGGATCAAAATGTTTAAGCGGTTCTATCGGCTCTTGGGGAGATGAATCGACCATCGACACGATATTTACCCCTGTCATATCGGGAAAAGTAACATTCGATTTCAAGAAAGCCGGAGGCTCTTCCGATGCTATTCAAGCGTATATCGTAACAGCCGACGGTACGCAGACCGCAATAAATACGGGAACAGGCTCTTCGTCATCTTGGACAACAGTCAATGTCGACGATGTACCCGAAGGATCACGCATAGCCTTCACACTGAACAATGTCTATGTAGATAACTTCATAGCATTCACTCGGCAGGAAATTTCCAAAGGTATACAGTTGGTTAAAGAAGCCAACAACAGACCTAGTAGTTGGATGACATTATATGCAGGCCCCGACAAAGCCACTCAAAACACATTGCAATTTGCAGTTAAGAACATCGGGACTCAAACAGTCTCAGCCGACAGCTATAATTTCACGACCCAATTAGTGAACGAGAACAATACCGTAGCCGAAGGCGTCTCCTACAAAACTTACATCATTAACGGAGAAGACACAACCTTATACGAAGACAATGTTATCCCCGGGCCTGAAATAGCCGCAGGCGCAGAAACTACAATCAAGGGTTATCTGCTCATTAGCAGCAATGACGAAAAAAGCAAACTATCGTTCAATGTAAAAGTAAACAACGTCGAAAATACACATTTCACCCAAGTAAAAACGGGCGATAATATAACTATCAAGCCCAATAAGGGGGATGCCTCCTTATCGGCTATAAACTTTGGATTGGTAAACAAAGCGACGACATTGGATTATGTAATCAAAAACAACAGTAACAACGGAGCATTGACCGTATCGAAAATCACAGTGCCATCGGGGTCAGCATTCTCGGTAAATGCAGCACTGCCATTGGTTATACCCAGTAGCAAATCCGATACGATCCAAATCACTTTCAATGCCGAACCGGGCATATATAACGATAATATCACGGTAGAACATGACGGTATAGGCAATACGGAATTTACCGCCTCCGGTACAATGCTATCGGCTACGGCTTTATTAGAATCGTTCGAAGGCGAAACCTTCCCACCAATCCTTTGGGATATGAAACAAGGACTTTGGGAAAGAAATACGACGACTAAACATCATGGTGAAACCAGCATTGTCAATACAGAATCCACAGTCGATACGATCATCACCCCCTTGCTCCATCTCTCGGCAGGAGACTCTATTGCATTCTCTGTAAGAGCGACCTCATCTTCTGGATATAACACAGATATTCTATATTCCGCAGACGGAAAGACATGGAACCTGTTAAAATCTTTCGCCATTTATGCCAATTATTGGAGTGACTGGGCTGAGATGGTGGCTTATATGCCCGAAGACTTTACCGAAGGTGATTATTATATCGGATTCGCCAGCAAAAAGACTTATATCGACTTGGTTTACGGCCCACAAGTAGTTTATCAAGAGCACCGCATCGACATTAAAGGATTTACCGGAGAGAACAAAGGTATGGTAAACTACACTCAAAACTTTACCATCGACGTGGCTTGCTTGGGCACAGCCGGAGAAACGGCCGAAAGCTATTCGATTGCCTTGATGAACGGCGAAGAAAACATCGGCAACTACACAGTAGAACCTATGATATTGGGCGACATGAAAAGCTACACTTGTTCGTGGACCCCGAGAGCCGCCGGCGAAGCATCGATCTATGCACTGCTTACACTCGACGATGTAGTGACCTCGACCGACACGATTACGGTATCTGTTGCCGAGGAAAGCCTGATTTCTACCGTTATGATAGGCGATTTATCGACAGAAAAGTCAACTCCTAACTACACTAACTATCTATATGAGATACTCTACACCCCGGAAGATCTTGTAGGATTACAAGCTGGCGACGTGATTGAAACGGTAAATATCCCCTATTACGCCACAGATGCAGCCATAAAAGGATATCGAATAAATATCTGGATAGGCAATACCGAAAAAACGGCTCTCACTACCGACAAAATGAGCGAAGCGGACATAACAGGATTAAGCCATATCGGAGCGAACTTACGATACGAAGCGGGAGGAAGCAAAGAATCGCCTCTATATTTCGAAATGAGACCCGAAATTCCTATTACCTATGAAGGAGGTAATCTCAGTTTAATCATCTCGGTAGACTCCACTAGATATAAATCAGGAGCTAAATTCTTCATCAAAGAGGTATCGACCCAATCGATGAAGACATACCAAAAAGATGGTTATATTGCTGATTATATGGATATGTGGACCAATGGTTCTTACACACCCAGCTTAAAAAATGAAATCATGGTGATGGAACTGGGATTGGCAACCGAAGCGCCGGTCGTACACGGCATTATAACCCGGAAAGATAACCAAGCCCCGATAGAGGGTGCTACGGTAACCATGCAATCGGGCGAAGTCATTTACACCGCTACTACCGATGAAACGGGAGCTTACAGCATTTCCGTAATGCAACCGGGAAAAGAATATGAAATGACGGTTAGCAAAGACAACTACACAGGTGTGGACGGTGTGCTCGTGACAGTAAACGAAGATACCGAACAGAATTTCGAATTAACGATTATCAGTGGAATAGATCATACGACAGAAAATGCGACGAAAATATTCACCGACCGCACGGGAAACATTCATGTCGTAGCCGATGCCGTTATCGAAACAATAAAAGTATACTCGACGAGCGGAAGCCTCTGCACAACCGAAACCCCGGCAAGTGAATCGGCCGTTATAAATGCCGGTGATCTGAAAGGTATTTATGTGGTAGAAGTCCAAACAGCAGGCAGTGTGAAACGCGCGAAAGTAAGGCTATAACATCGACTTGAATCACATAGCGACAGGCGGAAGAACTCTGGTTCTTCCGCCTGTCTTTTTCTTTCCCCTTTTCCCTTCATTCCCCTCGAAACCGCCCTTCGCTCTGTACGCACAAGAGAGAATATTTCTCCATACAGAAATAAATCCTTATATTTGTAGAATATAGGAGGCGGTTCGACATAGTCAAATCGGAAATGTGATTTCCGCTTGCCTTTGCACTCACCTTTCGCTATATTTGCCTTACGGGTGGAAACAGGCTGCGCTTCGGTACAACCGAATAAATTTGTTTCTGCTCTCGCTTTGTACTATTTTTGTAATCATAGGAAAAGAAGCCATCGATGAAACGATATGCGATCATAGTAGCCGGAGGAAAAGGAACTCGTATGGGAAACGACATTCCCAAACAATTCATCGAAATAGCCGGCAAACCGATATTAGCCCATACGATAGAAAATTTCTACCGATTCGATCCGAATATCGATTTAATAATCGTACTTCCTCAAAACCAACAAGAATATTGGAAACGGCTATGCTCGATTCACCGAATCACAATTCCCCATCTCGTTGTCAAAGGGGGAGAAACACGTTTTCATTCGGTTCTTAACGGACTATCTCTTATCCCGGACGAAGGGATTGTCGCTATCCACGACGGGGTACGCCCGCTCACGGCTCATCGCGTAATAGAAAATTGTTTTCATGTCGCAGAAGAAAAAGGCGGAGCCATACCCGTTCTTCCTCTAACCGATTCATTAAGACAAATATTTCCCGACAAATCCAGCAAGGCCGTCGACCGCACGGCATTCGTGGCGGTACAAACTCCGCAGACATTCCGGGTCGAAGAAATAAAAAAGGCATACAAGCTCCCTTATAACGACACTTTCACCGACGATGCCTCGGTGTACGAGGCTGCCGGATACATTCCCGAATTGGTCGAAGGGAATCGGGAAAACCTGAAAATAACTCTGCCGGTCGACTTGGCAATCGCCGAAATAAGATTGAAGGAATGACAGATTTAGCCGGTTTAAATATCAAATACCTTCCCGGGGTCGGCCCTAAACGCGCCGAACTCCTAAACAAAGAATTAGAGATATTCACCTATCTCGACCTGCTGCACTATTATCCGTATAAATACATCGACCGAAGCAAGACCTACAAAATAAACGAAATCGACGGTTCGATGCCTTATATTCAGTTACGAGGTAAAATCGTTTCATACACCACTCACGGAGAAGGGGCACGCCGGCGGCTCACCGCTCTGTTCTCCGACGGTTCGGGAGTCATAGAGCTCGTTTGGTTCAAAGGAATACGCTATATCACCGACCGTTACAAACCGGGAACGGAATATACGCTTTTCGGGAAACCCACTCTTTTCAACGGGAAATTCAACATCGCCCACCCCGAGCTCGACCCGATAGACGATCGCATAGACAACACGACCGGACTACAAGGATACTATACCACGACCGAAAAAATGAAAAATGCTTTCCTCAACTCGAAAGCTATACAGAAAATGGTATATACCCTTCTCTCCGGAATACAAAACCCACTGCCCGAAACATTGCCCCTTCCCATTATCTCGCGAATGCAACTCATGAGTTCGACCGATGCCCTACGCAACATTCACTTTCCGGTGACGATAGGCCACCTAAGGCGGGCAGAATTCAGGCTCAAATTCGAAGAGTTATTCTACCTGCAATTACACATTCTACGATATACCCGGTTACGGAACCTGAAATTGGGAGGATTCCGTTTCGACCACATCGGGAATTATTTCAACGACTTTTATCATCAAGTGTTGCCCTTCGAACTCACCCAAGCTCAAAAACGAGTCATCAAAGAGATTCGAGCCGATATGGGCAGCGGCAGACAAATGAACAGACTGTTACAGGGAGATGTAGGCAGTGGAAAAACATTGGTCGCGCTCATGAGTATGCTCATCGCCGTAGACAACGGTTACCAAGCCTGTCTAATGGCTCCCACCGAAATATTGGCCACCCAGCATTACGAAGGGCTGAAAAAGATGGTAGAGCCGTTAGGACTACGTATTGAACTACTCACGGGGTCGGTATCTAAAAAACGAAGAGCTCCTATTTTAGAAGGGCTCCTCACCGGAGAAATAAACCTGCTGATAGGAACCCATGCCCTTCTGGAAGACTCGGTAAATTTTGCGAATCTGGGTTTTGTCGTCATCGATGAGCAACATCGGTTCGGGGTAGAGCAACGGGCTCGGCTTTGGAGAAAAAATAAAATTCCGCCACACATTTTGGTCATGACTGCCACCCCCATTCCCCGGACTTTGGCCATGACCGTTTATGGCGATCTCGACGTATCGGTCATCGACCAACTGCCCCCCGGACGCAAACCCATACAAACACTCCTTCAATACGATAACAAAAGAGCCCAGCTATACGCTTCTTTGCGCAAGCAACTACAAATCGGGAGACAAGCCTATATCGTGTATCCGCTCATACAGGAAAGCGAGAAGAGCGACTTGAAAAATTTAGAAGAAGGATATGAACACATTCGGGAAATTTTCCCCGAATATCAAGTGTGCATGGTACATGGAAAAATGAAAGCGGCCGAAAAGGAAACCGAGATGCAAAAATTCGTATCGGGAGAAGCCCGCATTATGGTGGCGACTACGGTCATAGAAGTCGGGGTGAACGTACCCAATGCATCGGTCATGATCATCGAAAACGCCGAACGTTTCGGTCTGGCTCAGCTACACCAGCTCAGAGGGCGTGTAGGTCGTGGCGCCGAACAATCGTATTGTATCTTGATGACATCTTATAAAATCAACCAAGACACCCGAAAAAGGCTCGAAATCATGGCAGAAACCAATGACGGGTTTCGCATTGCCGAAGCCGACATGCAAATGAGGGGACCGGGGGATATGGAAGGGACTCAGCAAAGCGGAATTGCATTCAATTTACAAATCGCCAACTTGGCAAAAGATGCACAAATATTGCAAGTAGCTCGCGATGAAGCAGGTAAACTGCTAGATTCCGATGAATTGCTAGAACGACCCGAAAACCAAATCGTACGAAAAGAACTAAACCGCATTTTCGAAAAACAAAAAAACTGGGGATTAATCAGTTAAATAAAGAGTTTTTACTATTTTATGTTGTAAAACATGTTTACACATAAGTATATATAAATCAATGTTTTATATAAAAAAACACAAACAAATCGGCTTACTAGATACCTAAATTTTGTTAACCAGCCAGAACACATTCCTCCAAAATTCATTATCTTTGAAAAGTGTGTGCAAAATATACGCATCTTTCTTTGGTGGGCTTAATAAAAAGGCTACTTCGACTATTTATTTTAGGACGCGGCTTATGCCAGAATTAGATAAATAAAATGTATTTCGGAAAAACAAAACATTACATTCTACCTCTCCTGCTTGCATTCTCGCTAGGTAACTTAAATGCCCAGCACAATAGGAATCTCTCCACTCACCTACACTCCAAACAACACCAGGACCTCATCGCAGGGCAACAAAACATACACAAAGAAATAAACTTGGTCGATTCCATCGCCCTACTCGAAATGCTCGAAGAAGAGGAAGAGGAATTTCCCGGTATCGATATTTATGGAGAAAATTGGGATCAAACATGGGTAAACCCATACAAAGTCCCGATAGACAAATTGCCCGAATCCGCTACTATCGACGTCTCGGAATATTGTATGCCCATCATTGGCCATGTTACATCGAACTACGGTTGGCGACGCAGACGCATGCACAGAGGAGTGGATTTGTCGCTTCATATCGGAGATACGATACGTGCGGCCTTCTCCGGGAAAGTGAGATTAACACGATATGAACGCAGAGGATACGGATACTACGTAATCATTCGTCATGGCAACGGCCTCGAAACCATATACGGCCATCTCTCCAAATTCTTGGTTAAGCCCGATCAAATCGTAAAAGTGGGAGAACCCATTGCTTTGGGAGGTAACACGGGACGCTCCACGGGTCCTCATTTGCACTTCGAAACGCGCTATTTGGGAATGGACATCAATCCCAATAAGATTTTCGACTTTGTAAATCAAGTACCTCATACCGACCAATATACTTTCAATCCGAAAGAATTAGCCAGCAGCTTGGGGTACGGCAGATACAAGGGCAGTAACAACGGAGCGAAATACGTATCCTATCGAGTTAGAAAAGGAGATTCACTATCAAGGATAGCCAATAAATACGGTGTCTCGATCAGTCATCTGTGCAAGCTCAACGGGATTAAGCGAAACGGAGTATTGCGCGAAGGCAAAATCTTACGAATAAAATAAAATACAAAAAGAAATAATTTCATTTCCACTAAAACAAATTGCTTCTTTCTATAAAAGGCATTAACCGAAGGGTTAATGCCTTTTTTAATACATTCGACTCGGCTGCCGAGGGCTTTGCCAGAAATTTCGATTCAGTAGAAAATTCGTGGGGCAGGCTTGAATCTTAGCGACGAATCTCTTATCTACAACCACATTCCAATCTTTTCGGAGAGTGGTTAAAAAGTAGCCAAATAGATTTTTGATAAAATTCAGCCTCCCCCTCTGTGTTTTGCACTGCAAAATATAGGGGGAGGTGCGCAGTGACGGAGGGGTTAATACATACAATCAAAATTTATCCTATCTTTCCAACCCCTCTCCTCAGAAACTACTGTTCCTTTGGTCTCTCCCCTATTGTCCTCAACACAGGGGAGAAGGTTGAATAGTTCCCGCTCACTACAAAAACACCAAACCATAAAGAAAAAGGTTCACCCTCTCCTCCGCCGTACCCCATA
>OGFJ01001933.1_pt1 | contig 12049 bp, 10 predicted proteins | sample 1570861 | NCBI WGS metagenome assembly OGFJ01 (sample SAMEA2582060, study PRJEB24529) | metagenome | biome: Human gut stool | place: China | collected 2011
CTGAGCCATGTGGTGGAGTTCCGCAACAGCGAGAGCGGCCTGCATGTGCTGCACATCCGCACCCTGACCGACCTGTTGCTGCACCAGCTGGTGAACAAGACCGACCGCTACCAGCTGGACGAGAGCGACATTTCGCTCATCAGCACGGCATCGGCCCTACACGACCTGGGCAAGATCGTGATCCCCACCGAGATCCTCAACAAGCCCGGCCGCCTGACCGCCGAAGAATACGCGATGATCAAGACCCACACGGTGAAGGGTGCCCGCATCCTGCGGGACCTGAGCAACACCATCGGCGAGGAAAACGAGCCCCTGCTGCAGGTGGCCTATGCCATCTGCCGCTGGCACCATGAGCGCTGGGACGGCGGCGGCTACCCGGACAAGCTGAAGGGCGATGCGATCCCCATCGCAGCACAGGTGGTGGCACTGGCAGATGTGTACGACGCCCTGACCAGCGACCGCTGCTATAAACCGGCCTACGACCACGACACGGCCCTGCGCATGATCCTGAACGGCGAGTGCGGGGCCTTCAACCCGCTGCTGCTGGAATGCCTGAATGAGTCGTCGGAGCTGCTGCGGCAGGAGCTGCAGCGCAACGAGTGGGACCGCAGCTTCCACCAGGACACCCACCGCTTGTCGGAGGAGATCCTGCACCGGGAAGCCCTCCCGCGGGAGGACCGCAGCCAGCGGCTGCTCAACCTGGAACGCGAGCGCACCCAGTTCTATGCGGACCAGTGCGGCGGCATCCAGTTCGACTACGACCTGCTCAGCGGCCGGGTGACGGTGACCAACCACTACGCCAGCGCCGCCGAGCGGACCCAGGTGCTGGACTTTGACCATGGCGAAGGGCTGAACTTCCTCTCCCTGAAGGACCGCCGCCTGTTGGAAGCGCTGGAAAAGGCAACCCCGGAGATCCCGCAGGCCAGCTTTCCCGTGGAGGTGCAGACCGGCGGCGGATATCAGCCGCACCGGCTGGTGCTGCGCACCCAGTGGAGCCGCGGCGGGCAGCGCCGCTGTGTGAGCGTGGCGGGCCAGCTGCTGCCGGAGCAGACCGAGGATGCAAAGGCGCAGCCGGATGTGCTGCTGTACAGCTCCGGAGGCTCGATGGCGGCTGTTCTGCAGCAGCTGCAGGGCGTGTTTGACCTGGTGCGTCTGGTGGACCCGGAGCGCGCCAAGGTGCTCACCCTGCACCCGGACGGAACGCTGGAAGAGCAGGCCGGTCACTGCCATGTGGTGTGGAACAAGGCCGGCCGGTGCGAGAACTGCATCTCGGCCAAGGTGTTCACCAGCAAAAAGACCCTGAACAAAATCGAATTCAATGGCGAGGACGCCTATTTTGTGCTGTCGCGCTATGTGGAGATCAACGGCCGCGGCTGCGTGCTGGAAATGGTTTCCAAGCTGTCCAACGGACGCTGGCTGGACATGGGCGGCCGCCGCATGCTGCTGGACCGCAGCGAGGACTTTGACAACAGTGCCTTCATCGATCCGCTCACCGGGGCCTACTCCCGCCGGTACTTTGAAAAGTTCCTGGCCGACAGTGAGCAGATCAACGGTGTGGTGGTCATTGACGTGGACCGCTTCAAGGCCGTGAACGACAGCTACGGCCATCTGGTGGGCGACAAGGCGCTGGAGAGCGTCTCTGCGGCGGTGCAGGCCTGCCTGCGGGAGAGCGACATTCTGGTGCGCTACGGCGGCGACGAATTCCTGCTGCTGATGCCGCAGCTGCGGCCGGAAGGGCTGCCGCTGGTGATGGACCGCATCCAGGAAGCGGTGCGGCAAGCCCGGGTGGAGAGCCACCCGGAGATCCGCCTGTCCATCAGCGTGGGCGGTGTGTGCGGCGTGCACCCGCTGCGGGAGGCCATCCGGCAGGCAGATGACCGGATGTACCAGAACAAGGCCCGCAACAAGAAATAAAAAACAGGACCCGGACACGGGGCAGGCACAAAAAGGTGCTGCCGGTATCCGGGTCTTTTTTGGTATCGGGATAAAATATGCTCAGTGCACGGCGCTGGTGCGGTGCTCCATCAGATAGGTGGCTTCCAGATCCGCGATGTGCAGTTTGACGGCAAGGGGGTACTTGTCGTAGGCTTCCGAGATGGCAAAGCAGCCGCCCCGGGCCGCATCGTCAAAGCCGCCCATGTGCCAGCGGATGGCCACGGCCTCTTCCACCTTGAGCTTCATGAAGCGCTCAATGAGGAACACGCTTTTTTCACCGTGGCCGTAGGGAAACAGGTCCTCCACGCTGTAGCTGGGCACCTTTTCCCACTGGCCGGTGGCATCGTTCTTCACATTGCGGGTGCCCTTTTTGTAGTAGTTGGCCTTGCACAGATCGTGCAGCAATGCGCAGATGGCAAAGCTCTCCTCACTCTCGCCCTCGGTAAAAAAGGTGTCGTGCAGGGCGTGGTAGACGTTCAGGCTGTGCATGCACAGCCCGCCGGTGCAGGCACCGTGGAACCGGGTGGACGCCGGAGCCGAAAAGAAATCGGTCTTGTGGTCCAGCCAGTCCAGCAGCTTTTCGCTGCCGGGGCGGGTGACATGCTGCCGGAAGATCTGCAAAAACTCCTCGCGGTCGGTCATGCTCACAGCTCCATATCTTCCAGGATGCCCTTGAGGATGGCCAGCTCGTCGTGGCTCAGGGAGATGCCCTTGCCCATGCGGGTGCCGTCCGGGGACCAGTCGCGGATGTCGTATTTGGGCTCGCCGTCGTTCCAGCTGATCAGGTTGAGCTGACGCTCCCAGCCGCGGGGACGCTGCGAGAGCACCGCGATGCGCTCGACGACTTCGTATTTGATCTCTGCCATAATGCAAAACCTGCCTTTATCTTTGTTTGCTACCATAATAAGGGAAGCGCGGCAAGATTTCAACAGGTAAAGCAAAAATTAACGGAAAATTTTTTGTGCGGCTCAGCCGTAAGGGGCGTTTTCGCGCCACTCCACAAGCTGCTGCACCGCGTCGGTGTCCTCATCCGGGGCGGGGTGGGCCGAGTGCGTGTGCTGCCGGGTGCTGAACAGCTCCGGGGCATACTGCGCCATCACACCGGGCACCTTCCCGGCCAGAAATTCCTGCGCGTTTTTCTGGCGGCAGGCGGCGGGGGTGCCGTCGGTCATGGGCACACCGGCCTGCGGAGCGCTGCCCGGTTCCGGGTACGGAGGATTGCCGGGCACTTCCGGCGGGGGCAGCTGGGTGCCGGGTGCCGAGGGGTCTCCGGGCGGCTGGGTCGGGTCCGGCTGTTTGCCCAGCGGCGGGCTGCACCGGCTGCAGTTGGCTTCCGGCGCGGAAGAAGGCCCGGGCCGGTCCGGAAGGGCATGATGGATGAATGGCGTGAGGGAATTCATAAAAGCGGTCACCTCCTGCCGTTAGGATGCCCGGCGGCGGGGCGTTTTACACCACCAGCTCCACGGTGGAGCCGCCGGTGCGGTTTTTGTGCACCACCACCTGCCGGTCGATGCGGTCCTTCAGGGCCCCCACGTGAGAGATGATGCCCACCAGCCGGTCGCCCTCGGTCAGTCCGGCCAGCACCCGGATGGCCTGTTCCAGCGATTCCTCGTCCAGGCTGCCGAAGCCCTCGTCCAGGAACAGGGTGTCCAGCCGGATGCCGCCGGCGGCGCTCTGCACTTCATCCGAAAGGCCCAGTGCCAGCGCCAGCGAGGCCTTGAAGCTCTCACCACCGGACAGGGTCTTGACACTGCGGCGGGTTCCGTTGTAGTGGTCGATGACGCCAAGGTCCAGGCCGGACTGGCTGCGCTGGTTCTCGGCCCCGATGCGCTCCAGCTCGTACTGGGCATCGGTCATCTGCATCAGGCGGAGGTTGGCGTGGCGCAGGATGCGGTCGAGGTAGTCCATCTGGATGTAGGCTTCCAGTTTGATCTTCTGTTTGCTGGTCAGGGTGCCGCCGGCGGTGGCGGCCAGCGCTCCCACCCACTGGGCGCGCTGCTCCAATGCAGCGTGCTGCGCGGCGGCGGTGCGGTACTGTTCCATGATGCGGCGGTTGGGCAGCAGGCGGGCGGCCAGCTGCTTTTCCTGCCCGCGGGCGGCGTCCCGTGCGGCAGTCAGTTCAGCAGCCGTTTCCCGTAAGGTTTCCGGCGGCTGAGCCGGGGCGGAACTCTGGGCCGCTGCCTGCTGGCTGCGCAGGGCATCCACAGCGGCTTTGGCGGCCGCGTAGTTCTGCTGTGCCGTGCGCAGGGCGGCTTCGGCCTGTTCCATCCCGGCGCGCAGGGCGGTGCGGTCGGCTTCCAGCAGGTCCAGCGCGGCCTGCGCCTGCGCCCGCTGGGGGTAGGGCAGGGCTTTCTGTTTGGCAAGCACCTGCTGTTCCAGTGCCTGCACGCGGGCAGACTGAGCGGCAGCGGTGCGGTCAGCCTCCTGCACCTGCTGTTCCAGCGCCGGGCGCTGGCGGGTGTGGGCCTGCCGGTCGGCTTCCAGCTGTGCCCTGCGCTGGCAGTCGGCTCCGGCCTGCCGCAGGCTGGCCGTGCAGTCGGTGCGGGCGGCCTGCAGGGCGGCAGTTTCCTCGGACAGGACGGTATTCATCAGGGCGAAGGTCAGCTGCACCGGAGGTTTGCCTTCCGGCGCGGCAAAGCGCTCCGGCAGCAGGGCCTCGGCGTCCCGGCGCAGGCTGCGGCGGGCTTCGTCTGCAGCGGCAAGGGCGCTCTGGGCGGCGGCGCTGGCTGTTTGCGCGGCATGGTCGGCTTCCTCGGCGGCCTGCCGGGCCTGCTCTACCTGTACCTGCGTGGGTGCGGTGCGGGGCAGAACGGCCCGGGCCGGGTGATGGGTGCTGCCGCACACCGGGCAGGGAGCACCCTCGGTCAGCTCCTGTGCCAGCAGACCGGCCTGCGCGTCCAGAAAGGCCCGGTCCAGTGCATCCCGCCGGGCGCGGGCTTCATCCTGCCGGGCAGCGGCGGCGCGATAGGCGTCTTGTGCCCGGCGGGCCTGCCGGGCCTGTTTCTGGCTGTCGGCCAGCCGCTGGGCAAGGGCGTCCAGCGCGGCGCTGCGGGCTTCCAGCTGCGCAGCCTGATTCTGCAAAGCCAGCTGCCGGGTGGGGGCATCCACCAGCACGGCAAGGGCGGTGTCGGCTGCAGCAAGGCTGGCGTCCAGCGCTTCCAGCTGGGTGCGGCGCTTCGCGGCCAGTGCCCCGGCCAGCTGTGCGGCATCCTGTGCCTGCTTCTGCTCCCGGCACAGTGCGTCCAGCTCATCGTAGGCGGTCAGGGCGGTGCGGGCCTGGGTCACCTGTCCGGTCAGGGCATCCAACCGGGCGGCGTCATCGGCGTGGCGGGCGCTCTCGGCTTTGGCGGCATCCAGTGCGGGCCGGGCGGCGTCCAGCGCGGCCTGTTGTTCGGCCAGCTGCCGGGCCAATTGCGCGGCCTGCCGGGCGGCTCCCAGCTGCTGCTGTATGGCATCCAGCCGGGCTTCGGTGTCGGCAAGAGATGCGGCGGCGGCCCCCTGTGCGGCCTGCTGGCGCTGCAGCAGCTCCTCCAATAAGGTCAGCGCGGTGGCAGGCTCGGTCTGGGCACAGAGGGCGGCCAGCGCGTCGGCGTCCGGGTCGTCGGGTGCGACCTGCAGCCCGGCCAGCAGGCTGTCCAGCTGGGTGTTCTGGGCCAGACGCTGCTGGTTCAGGCGGGAAGCTTCTTCCTGCAGACGGTCCTGCAATTTGGCGTACCGCTGGGTGCGGAACAGCTTGCGGAAAATGCGGCTGCGCTCCTCGGTGGAGGCATTCAGCAGCTTGGTGAACTGCCCCTGCGCAATCATGGCGATCTGGCAGAACTGGTTGTAGTCCAGCCCCAGAATGTCCAGCACGGCGGCGTTCACATCCCGTGCCTTGGTCACCGGCGGGCGGCCGTCGGCATAGGTGAGGGTGGCGTCTGCTTTTTCGGTGGTAAAGCCCTCGCCCCGCGCCTTGGGGCGGGGGTATTCCGGATTGCGGCGCACCGTGTAGCGGGCATCCTTCACCTCAAATTCCAGCTCCACAAAGGTGGGCGTTTTGGGGTCGGCATATTGGCTGCGCAGCATGGCCCCCTCGCGCACACCGCCGCTGGAGTGGTCGTAGAGCGCGTAGGTGATGGCGTCGAACAGGGTGGTCTTGCCGGCACCGGTATCGCCGGTGACAAGGTACAGGCCGCCTTTGCCCAGCTTTTCCAGTTCCAGGGTGGTCTCGGCGGCATAGGGGCCAAAAGCCGACAGGGTCAGGCGGAGCGGTCTCATGCGTCCTCCCCCTCCTTCCAGATGTCCTCAATGAGCTGCTGGCAGAACGCGGCCTGCTCATCGGTCAGGGGCTGGTTGTTCTGCAGTTCGTAAAAGGCAGCAAGATGCTGCAAGGGGGTGAGGTTCTCCACCCGCTCCGGCGCGGTGATCTGCTGATCTTCGCGGGTGCGGCGGTTGTCGTAGTCCAGCCGCATCAGGTTGGGGTAGATCAGCCGCAGCTTGGCCAGTGCGTCCGGCACGTCCTGCTCATCGGTCAGGGTGATGTGCAGATAATCGTCGGTGGCGGTGCCCTCGTAGGTGCGGCGGTCGGTCAGTTCCAGATAGCTGCCCCGGACCTCCCGCAGGTCGTGCAGCGGGGTCAGGGGCGCGGTGGAAATGTCCACGCAGCCTTTTTCGCCCAGTTCCACAAAGGTGATGCTTTTATGCTGGTGCGCTTCCGAGAAGGAATACTTCAGCGGGGTGCCGCAGTAACGCAAGGTGTCGCGGCCCACCTTCTGGGGGCTGTGCAGGTGGCCCAGCGCCACATAGTCAAAGGCGTCGAACAGGGCCGCGTCCACGCAGTCCAGCCCGCCCACGGAAGGCTCTTCACTCTCGCAGGCGGCGGCACCGGCCACGAACTGGTGGGCTACCAGCAGGCTGCGGTGGCCAGGGTCCGGGGTGCAGTGCCGCAGCACGCAGGCAAGGGCGTCGTTGTAGCTCTCAATGGGCTCGTCCGGCCAGACATGCCGCACGGAAGCGGGCTTCAGAAAGGGCAGTAAGTACACATCCACCGGGCCATGCTCGTCCGCAAGGCAGATGGGCTGCGGCGCACCGGAGAACACCGGGCTGACGTATACCCGGCTGGTTTCCAGTAGGGCTGAACCAAAGGCCACACGGTCGGCGGAATCGTGATTGCCGCTGATGGCAAACACCGGCAGACCCCGGGCTGCCAACTGGGTGAGGAACCAGTCCAGCAGCCGCACGGCCTCGGCCGGGGGAACGGGCTTGTCGTACAGGTCGCCTGCCAGCAGTACCCCGTCCACAGGGTGGGCATCCAGCAGGGCAAGGATCTGCTCCAGGATGTATTTCTGGTCCTCCAGCATGGAAAACTCGCACACCCGCTTGCCCAGATGCAGGTCGGAAAGATGCGCAAAACGCAAAAGCGAACACCGCCTTTCAAAAAACTGTTGCTCTTATTATATAGCAGGGCGGGCGCTGGCTGCAACCCTCTCAGTCACGGCCCCTCCCTGTGAAAAAGGGCTTCCGGAAAATCCGCAGATTTTCCGGAAGCCCAGAATAAAAACTATTTTTTCCTCTGAATTTGCCCAGAGCAAAGCGGAGGGCATTTCCAATCGTTCTCTTACCGGTCAGAACAGCTTTTCCCAGGTGGCCTGACCGACGCTGCCGTCGGCGGCAAGGCCGTTGCGGCGCTGGAACCGCTGCACGGCGGCTGCGGTGGCGGCTCCGTACCGGCCGTCTGCGTTCAGACGCTCACCCAGAGAGTTGAGCTTCTGCTGCACCAGCCGCACCGTCCCGCCGGATGCGCCGCTGCGCAGCACGATGCCGGGGTAGGGCACGTTCAGGCCGTGCTTTGCGGTGTACTGGGTGTACAGCACGTTCCAGGTGTTGGCCCCCACCTTGCCGTCCACGTTCATTTTGTTTTTCAGCTGGAACTCCTTTACGGCGTTCTCGGTGGAAAGACCGAATCTTCCGTCCGCCTTCAGGGGGTCATGCCAGGTGCAGGCATCACGGACACCGTTGAGCCAGGTCTGCACCAGGGCCACATCCGGGCCGGAGGAGCCCCGATGGAGCAGGGAATAATAAGCAGGGATCGCCATAATGATCACACGCTCCTTTCCCTCCATGCTATGCGGCAGGGGAGGGCAGCGTCACCCGGCCAGCACCCGGGTGGTGCGGGAAGCAGTGTGCCGGTTCCACCAGTCCACGAAGCGCAGGCGCAGGATGTAGTCCCCGCACACCAGATCGTTTTCTTCCGGCAGGGCATAGCCGCCGCAGGCGGCACGGCACAGCCCGGGGTACAGCACGCACCACCAGTTCTGCCCGCTGCCGGAGCCGATGGTGATGCGCACCGCATCGTACCGCCCGGCGGGCAGGCAGCCGCCGGTATACTGCCGGGCCGGGAAGTACATGTTGACCAGCTGCACCTGCACCGGGGCGTCCACCCCGCACCGGGCCAGCGCGTGCCGGGCGGCGAGCTGCAAAGTGAACAGGTTCCGGGCCGCCCAGCTGCGGGCGTCGGTCTGGTTCCCGGCGGGACAGGCAGCGTCCAGACAGGCCAGCACGGCGTCCCGCACCCGGAGCTTGGCGCTCTGGTCGGCCACGGAATCGCTGGCAGCGCGGATGTGCAGCCGCAGGGTATCGGCACATACCGCATCGCCGGTGTGCAGCTGGGTGCGGCCCCAGGCCGCCGCCTGCCACAGGCTGCACAGCAAAAGTCCGAGCGCAAGGCAGATGCACAGGTGCTGCATCTGCCGCCGGGAAAGCATCTTACCCATAAAAAAACAGACCCTTCTTCTGGAAATGATATCCAGAGGATGGGTCTGTAAAAGGTGATTTATACAGCTGCTCCGAGCGACTGAGAGATGACTGAGAGGGCTCAGTTCTTCAGCGACTGCATGGGAGCCGGCAGGCGGCCGCCGCGGTTGATGAACACCGAGGGGTCGTGGCTGTTGACCGGCATGATGGGGCCGTAGCCCAGCAGGCCGCCGAAGTCCAGCACCTCGCCGGCTTTGCGGCCGATGGCGGGGATCACACGGACGGCGGTGGTCTTGCTGTTCACCATGCCGATGGCGGCTTCGTCGGCGATCAGGGCACTGATCACGGCGGGGGTGGTGTCGCCGGGGATGATGACCATGTCGATGCCCACCGAGCAGACGGCGGTCATGGCTTCCAGCTTTTCAATGGTCAGGCAGCCGATCTCGGCGGCGTGGATCATGCCGGCATCCTCACTGACCGGGATAAAGGCACCGGACAGGCCGCCCACATGGTTGGAGGCCATGACACCGCCCTTTTTCACGGCATCGTTCAGCAAGGCCAGGCAGGCGGTGGTGCCGCAGCAGCCGCAGGTCTCCAGACCCATTTCTTCCAGAATGTTGGCCACACTGTCGCCCACGGCGGGGGTGGGGGCCAGCGACAGGTCGATGATGCCGGCAGGCACGCCCAGCGCTTCGGAAGCCAGGTTTGCCACCAGCTGGCCCACGCGGGTGATCTTGAAGGCGGTGCGCTTGACCAGCTCGGCCACCTGGTCGATGGGAGCATCCTTGGGCAGGCGGGCCAGGGCGGCACGGACGGCACCGGGGCCGGAAACGCCTACATGGATCTCGCAATCCGGCTCACCGGGGCCGTGGAAAGCACCGGCCATGAAGGGGTTGTCCTCCGGGGCGTTGCAGAACACCACCAGCTTGGCAGCACCGATGCACTGACGGTCGGCAGTCAGCTCACTGGCCTTCTTGACAGCCTCGCCCATGAGCTTGATGGCGTCCATGTTCAGGCCGGCCTTGGTGGCACCGATGTTCACAGAGCTGCACACGATGTCGGTCTCGGCCAGGGCACGGGGAATGGACTCGATCAGGCGGCGGTCACCGGCAGAAAAGCCCTTGTGCACCAGAGCACTGTAGCCGCCCACAAAGTTCACGCCCACCTTCTTGCCGGCAGCGTCCAGGGTCTTGGCAAAATCCACCGGGTCTGCCTCCGGGCAGGCACCCAGCAGCATGGCAATGGGGGTAACGCTGATGCGCTTGTTGATGATGGGGATGCCGTACTCGGCACTGATGTGCTCCACGGCAGGTACCAGGTTGGCAGCCTTGGTGGTGATCTTGTTGTAGATGTTCTCGCAGGCCTTTTTGGGGTCCGGGTCGATGCAGTCCAGCAGGCTGATGCCCATGGTCACCGTGCGGACGTCCAGGTTGTCCTGGGTGAACATCTCGATGGTCTCAAGAATATCACCGGTGTTAAACATACTCATAGCAGTGTTGTACTCCTTTGCTCGGTCAGATGGTGTGCATGGCGTCAAAAACTTCCTGCCGGGTCACGTTGATCTGCATCTTCATCTCAGCAGCCAGGGCATCGGTGCGGCGGTGCAGTTCCTCGTGGCCTACGTTGCAGTGGCTCAGGTCCACCAGCATGATCATGGCAAACATCCCCTGCAGGATGCTCTGGGTCACGTCCTCGATGTTGATGTTCAGCTCGCTGCACAGGCCGGAGACCTTTGCCACCACGCCCACAGTGTCGTGTCCCATGACAGTAATAAATGCTTTCATCGTTTCCACCCTCGTTTTCTTGTGATTGGATCGTGCCGCAAAAAGAGACAGCACACGGTTACTCTTTCAGTATAGCAGATTTGGCAAAATTTGAACACACTTTTTGTAAAAAAGAGCAGATTGCGGGTGCAAAAGACATTCTATGCAAAAAATTGGGTGCAATCCATGGGGGACTGTGCTATACTGAAATATAATTCCGCAATACAGGGATGAGAAGGAGTAACGAGCTATGGAACAGCTTTTGAAGATTCTGGAAGACAACGCGCGGCTGCCCATCGAGGACATTGCCACCATGCTGAACAAATCCCCCGCCGAGGTGGCGGCCATGATCGACCTGGCCCGCGCGCAGGGCATCATCAAGGGCTACAAGACGCTGGTGGACTGGGAAAAGGCCGGGGTCAACCGGGTGGAAGCCGTCATCGAGCTGAATGTCAGCCCCAAGAAGAGCCGCGGCTTTGACGAGATCGCGGCCACCATCGCGGCCTTTGACGAGGTGGAGAGCGTGCTGCTGATGAGCGGCGGTTACGACCTGCAGCTGGTGATCAAGGGACAGACCTTCCAGGAGATCGCCCTGTTTGTGGCAAAGCGCCTGAGCCCGCTGGATGACGTGCTGTCCACCGCCACCCACTTTGTGCTGCGCACCTACAAAAAGGAAGGCCGCCTGTATCAGGACGAAGAAATCGACGAAAGAGAGTGCACGGTGCTGTGATGGACTACGATAAACTGATCGCGCCTGCCGCCCAGGCCATGCGGCCCTCCGGCATCCGCAAATTCTTTGATCTGGCCGCCGAAATGCCGGAATGCATCAGCCTGGGCGTGGGCGAACCGGACTTCAAGACCCCCTGGGCCGTGCGAGAAGCAGGCATCGAGAGCCTGGAGCACGGCCGTACCCGGTACACCTCCAACGCTGGCTTAAAGGAGCTGCGGGCCGAGATCAGCCGCTATCTGGAGCGGCGCATGGGCCTGCGGTACGACCCCATGCGGCAGATCCTGGTGACGGTGGGCGGCAGCGAAGCCATTGACATGTGCATCCGCACCCTGATCCAGCCCGGGGATGAGGTGATCATCCCAGAGCCCTGCTTTGTGTGCTACGAGCCCATCACCACCCTGTCCGGCGGCGTTCCGGTCCATGTGGCCTGCCGTCAGGAGGACGAGTTCCGGCTGCGTGCCGACGCCCTGAAGGCGGCCATCACCCCCCGCACCAAGCTGGTGATCATGCCCTTCCCGAATAACCCCACCGGCGCGGTGATGGAGTGGGAAGATCTGGAAGCTGTGGCCGAGGTACTGCGGGACACCAATGTGATGGTGCTGTCGGATGAGATCTATGCGGAGCTGAACTATGGCCTGCGGCCCCATGTGTCCATTGCCTCCCTGCCGGGCATGGCAGAGCGCACCATCGTGGTCAACGGCTTCTCCAAGAGCTACGCCATGACCGGCTGGCGGCTGGGCTACGCCTGCGGCCCGGAACCCATCATCAAGATCATGACCAAGATCCACCAGAGCGCCATCATGAGCGCCCCCACCACCAGCCAGTATGCCGCCATCACGGCCCTGCGGGACTGCGACGGCGAGATCGACCGCATGCGCGACGAGTACAA
>OGFJ01001934.1_pt1 | contig 12048 bp, 9 predicted proteins | sample 1570861 | NCBI WGS metagenome assembly OGFJ01 (sample SAMEA2582060, study PRJEB24529) | metagenome | biome: Human gut stool | place: China | collected 2011
CCGAAATGGCGGTCAGCACCGGGCCCTTGCCGCGGTAGATGTTGTGGAACTTGTAGCCCACCTTGGCGGTCACCCGCACCCAGCTGCGCTGCTCCAGAGCCTTGTAGCCGTCATAGCTGCAGGGGAAGCCCACGAACTGGATATCCTGCACGCAGCAGGTCATGGCAAAGCGGCCGGGCACGAAGCTGTTCTTGCCGGCGCGGTTGGTCTGGCACACCTGTGCCAGGAATTTGACCGTCTTGCCGGTGTACTTCTGGGGCTCGTCCTGGCAGTCCATGTACCAGATGCCGAAATCGTCGTCATGGATGTCGATGACCGGGGCGTTCACGTCGAAGGGCAGCGGGTCGGGGATGTCGTCATAGGCCACGCTGCCGTCCTTGAACTCGTAGGCGATGTCGCATTTGCGGGAAGCCTGACGCACCAGCTTGTGCAGCTCCTGCCGGGCCTCGTCGTTGTTCACGGCTTCGGCGCGGTTGAACACGATCAACTCACTGCGGGCGATCTTGTCCAGCAGCAGGCTGCGCATGGAGTTGTCGCGGGCGTAGGTCAGGGCGGTGGTGCCGTCGGCGGTGGCGATGCACTGGTACACCAGCCAGTTTTCCGGCAGGGCATCGGCCAGCTCCTGCAGCAGCCACATGCCGTTGTACTCGATGACCACGCGGCCTGCGCCGGATTCCTTTTCCAGCTTGGCCAGGTTCTGCGGGTTCATCTCTGCCTTGTCCTCGATCACCTTGACGGTCACACCGGGGAAGGCGAACTTCTTGGGGTTGTACTCTTCTTCGCCCTCTTCGCAGATCAGCAGCAGGGTCTTGTCGCCGGAGTCGAAGTTGGGGTCCTCAAAGGTCTCCTGAATGAATTTGGTCTTGCCGCTTTCCAGAAAGCCCACAAACAGGTAGACCGGAATTTCTTTTGCCATAATGGATGATTTCTCCTTCTTTTACATCTCAGCAGCCGAACAGCTCTGCAATGGCCTTCTCGTTCAGCTTGGAGCCGATGACCACCAGTTTGCCGCCCACGTCGGCGCCGCGGGCACGCACTTCCCACTCGCCGGGCACATAGTCGAACTCCAGCCAGCCGTCGGCACCGCCGTCCACGATGCCCTTGCTGCGCAGGATCATGCCGTAATTGCCGGTGTCCAGCTCGGTGAGGGCGTGCTCCACTTCGGCCTTGGTAAACTTGCGGGCCGTCTCGACGCCCCAGCTGGTGAACACCTCATCGGCGTCGTGGTCATGATGATGGTGGTGATGGCCGCAGCAGCAGTGGCCGCCGTGGTCATGATGATGCTCGTGCTCGTCCTCGTCATCGTCATCGTCGTCATCGTGATGGTGGTGGCCGCAGCAGCAATGCTCCTCGTGGTCATGATCCTCATCGTGATCATGGTGGTGCTCATGCTCGTCGTGGTCATCGTCCTCGTCATGGTCGTGATGGTGATGCTCGTGCTCGTCCTCATCATCGTCATCATCGTGGTGGTGATGGCCGCAGCTGCACACGCCGTTCTCGTGGTCGTGATGGTGATGATGGTGGTGCTCTTCTTCCTCGTCCTCCTCGGCGTGCTTCTCGTTTGCCTTGGCGGCCATGGCAATCAGCTCTGCCTTGAAGTCGTCCTTGGTGGACATGGCTTTCAGGATCTGCTCACCGGTCAGCTCGTCCCATGCGGTGGTCACGATGGTGGCGGTGGGGTTCTTCTCGCGCAGCATGGCCACGGCGGCGGCGATCTTCTCCTCGCTGGCGGTCTGGGTGCGGCTGAGCAGGATGCAGCTTGCATGGCTGATCTGGTCGTCGTAGAACTCACCGAAGTTCTTCATATACATCTTGACCTTGTTCACATCGGCCACGGTGACAAAACTGTTCAGCTGCACATCCAGGTGCTCGGCCACGCCTTCCACGGCGCGGGTCACGTCGCTCAGCTTGCCCACGCCGGAGGGCTCGATGACGATGCGGTCGGGGTGGTACTGCTCCACCACCTGCTGCAGGGCGGTGCGGAAATCACCCACCAGAGAGCAGCAGATGCAGCCGGCGTTCAGCTCATTGATCTGGATGCCGGACTCCTTCAAAAAGCCGCCGTCGATGCCGATCTCGCCGAACTCGTTCTCGATGAGCACGACCTTCTGGCCTGCAAAGGACTCTTTGATGAGCTTCTTGATAAGGGTGGTCTTACCGGCGCCAAGGAAGCCGGAGAAAATATCGATCTTGGTCATAGTCTGAAATGCCTCTTTCTTTTATGCAGGCCTGTCTGGCCTTACAAGCAGTCCGGGCCGCTGAGTGCTGACCCGGAAAAATTCCTACACTCCTATTATAACAAGGTTGTCAATGGCAAACCGGCCTTTTTGATGAGAAATTTGTAACATTTTTTGCAATTTGCTTGCGTTTTCGGGCGGCAGGACCAAAATGATACCTGCGAATTGCATTCTGCGCCCCGGAATGATACAATAAGGTACAGCAAACCATCGCCGCCGGACGTTTTTCCGGCAGAATAAAGAAAGAAGGCTTTTTGACATGAGCATGAATACCGTTCCCGAGCGTCTGGCCGCCCTGCGCGAGGCCATGAAGGCAAACGGTGTGGACGTCTACCTCATCCCGGTGGGAGACCCGCACGCCAGCGAGTATATGCCCGACCACTACACTGCCCTGACCTACTTCTCCGGCTTCCACGGCGAGAACTCCAACTTCGTTGTCACCATGACCGAGAGCGCTGTCTGGGCCGATGGCCGTTACTTCGTGCAGGCGGAAAAGGAGATCGCTGGCACGGAGATCCAGCTGATGCGGATGGGCGAGCCGGGCGTGCCGACCGCCGAGCAGTACTGCGGCAAAGTCCTGCCCGAGGGCGGCAAGCTGGGCCTCTGCGGCCTGACTGCTTCCTGCGGTCTGGTGCGCAGCCTGCAGAAAGAACTGGATGCTAAGAAAGGCACCATCAAGCTGCTGAACCTCGAGGACGAGCTGTGGACGGAGGGCCGTCCCGCCCTGCCCGCTACCCCGGCATGGCTCCTGCCGAAAGAGTACGCAGGCTTCTCCCCTGCCGAGAAGCTGGGCCAGCTGCGTGCGAAGCTCTCTGAGCTGGGCTGCACCGCACAGCTGGTGGGCAAGCTGGACAATCTGGCATGGCTGCTCAACCTCCGCGCCATGGATATCCAGTGTACCCCTTATGCAATGGCTTACTGCTATGTGACCCCCGATAAGGCGACGCTCTTCATCGACACCGCCCGCGTCAGCGCCGAGGCTGCTGCGGAGCTGAAGGAGAACGGCGTGGAGCTGGCTGAGTACGACGATGTGCTTACCTTCCTCGCCGCCCAGGCCGAAGAGCAGACCGTTCTGGCCGACCCCGTTTCCGTCAACTACGCTGTTTACCAGACCCTGCAGGCCAACCCGGCTCTGACCGTCAAGGACGAGGCCGACCCCCTGCTGCCCATGAAGGGCGTCAAGAACGAAGTCGAGCTGGCTCACACCCGCGAAGCTCACATCCGCGACGGCGTGGCTATGGTGCGCTTCCAGATCGAGCTGGAGAACCGTCTGGCCGCCGGCGAAGAGCTGACGGAGCTGACCATCGACGAAATTCTCCACAAGTACCGCAGCGCACAGGATAAGTTCCTGACCGAGAGCTTCGGCACCATTGCAGCTTACGGCCCCAACGCCGCCATGATGCACTATCACGCCACTGAGGAAGACCACGCAAAGCTCGAGAAGAAGGGCTTTTTGCTGGTGGACAGCGGCGCGACCTATATGGACGGCACCACCGACATCACCCGCACCTACCCGCTGGGTGAGCTGACGGAGGACGAGCGCCTGTTCTACACCTGGACTTTACAGTGCCATATCGACATCGCCCGGGCTGTCTGGCTGGACTACTGCGACGGCCATATGCTGGACACCATCGCCCGTGAGCCGCTGTGGCGCCACCTCATCAACTACCGCTGCGGCACCGGCCACAGCGTCAGCCACGTGGGCAACGTCCACGAAGGCCCCCACGCCCTGAACGGCCGCAACACCACCGTTTTCAAGCCGGGCATGATCGTCACCGACGAGCCGGGCGTCTATGAGGGCGGCGTCGTTGGCATCCGCATCGAGAATGAGCTGGAGTGCTACCACAAGGCATCCAACCAGTACGGCGAGTTCCTGGCATTCCGCCCCATCACGTTCGTGCCGATCGCCACCTCCCCCATCGTCCCGGGCGTTCTGAGCCGCGACGAGCTGGATTGGCTGAACGCCTACCACCGCGAGGTCTTCGAGAAGCTGGCTCCCCGCCTGAATGAAGAAGAGCGGGATTGGCTGGCAAAGAAGTGCGCTGCCATCGGAGCATAACCACAAAAAGGGAGACCCCGCAGGGGGTCTCCCGATTTTGGTTTATTCTTTCCGGTTTTTCCAGTATTCCTTGGCTTCCTCAATGATCTTTTTGAAGGGGCCGGAGGGGTAGGTGCTCTCGGCGATATCCACCAGGAACTTATACAGCTGGGGCCGCACCTCCTCGTACATTCCAAGGCGGGTGTAGAGGTCTTTATAATACCGGAACGTCTGGATCTTGTTCTGCACGATGGAGGCCGGGTTGATCTGGGTGTGGCAGATGCTCTGGGGATTCTGGACGTAGTAGTAACCGGCTTTGTCAATGGAAACAAAGGTCTCGGCATACTGGATATACTGCATGTTGAACACCAGATCCTCGGCCCATTTCAGCTCGCTGGTGAACTGGATGTCATTGCCGGTGAGCAGGATGCGGCGGTAGAGCTTGTTCCAGAGCACACTGTAAAAGTAGGAGGCGGGCTTGTCCATCAGCCGCAGGGCAAAGGTGTCCTTGTCGTAGACCCCGGCGGGCAGGAAACCGTATTCCCGCACCTCAGGGGGCCGGGCAACACTCATCACGCCCAGATTGTCCTCCAGCTTTTCCAGCACCTGCTCGGGCTTTGTGGCCCCGGCGGGGATCACCATCTTGTAGGGCGCGATCACAAGGTCTGCGTGGTGCGTCTCGGCGGCTTCCACCAGATGCTGGGTGAAGTCCGGGTCGATGTAGTCATCGCTGTCCACGAACTGGACATACTCGCCCCCGGCCAGCTTCAGGCCCAGGTTGCGGGTGTCGGACACGCCGGAGTTCTCCTTGTCCACCAGCACGATGCGGCTGTCCTTGGCGCGGAACTCCTCACACACGGGCAGGCTGTGATCCTTGGAGCCATCGTTCAGGATGATGAGTTCGATGTTTTTATAGGTCTGGTTCAGGATGCTGCCGATGCAGCGGGCCAGATGGTTCTGAGCGTTGTATACGGGCAGGATGATGCTGACGAGCGGCTGATCCATGGCGGTGTCCCCCATTTCTTTTTTTGTCCATAATACTCCCTCATGGCGCAAAAATCAAGCGCTGTGCAGAGGAAAAGGAGGAGCGGATATGATCTTTCACATTGCGGTGTGCAGCCCGGACCCTGTGCTGCGGGGCCGGGTGCAGCGCCACTGCATGGAATATTATGCCCGCCGGGCCGATGCCTGCATCGTGGAGCAGTTGGAAAGCACAGCGGCCCTGCTGCAGCAGGAGGAAGCGGGCTCCCGGTACGAGCTCTACCTCATTGAGCTGCCCGCCACTAACCCATGCTGTGGCCTGCAGGCGGCTGCAGAGCTGCGCCGCCGGGGTGTGCGGGCCCCGCTGGCCTTTCTGGCCCACACCACGGCCTATGCCTACGAAGCGTTCCGGGTGGACGCGATGCAGTACCTGCATATCCCATTCCGTCCGGAGCAGCTGACAGCCCTGCTGGACCGGGCCACCGAGCCGGAATACGGCCCGGTCATACCGGTCACCACGGCCATGGGCCTGCGGGCCCTGCCCTTTGCGGACATCGAGTATCTGGAATGCACCCACCATGTGGTGCACTACCACCTTGCCAGCGGCGAGGACGTGGCCTCCCTCTCCCTGCGGGTCCCCTTTTCCGAGGTGGCAAAGCCCCTGCTGGCCGATGACCGTTTTCTGCAGCCCCACCGCTCCTATGTGGTCAACCTTGCCGCCGCCGCTCAGCTCTCCTCCGGGGAGCTCTGGATGCGCAGCGGGGCACGGGTGCCCATCCCCCGGGGGCGCGAACCGGCCGTAAGGGCGGCGTTCCGGGCGTTTCTGGAAGGGTAAGGTCTATCACACAAAAAAGAAAGCGGCCTGCATCTGCGGGCCGCTTTCTGCATGGTGCAGGGTCATACTTTGTCCCAGTCCAGCTCCGTCCAGTCGGTCAGGAACTGGTCGCTGACCTCCCGCAGGGCGGGCTCATCGGACTTGCTGGCGGCATCGACGATGCCGATGACGCGGAAGCCTGCATCGTGGGCGGTGCGGGCGGCGTAGAGGGAATCTTCACAGACAACGCACCGGTCGGGGTCAGTGCCGCCCAGGCGTGCAAGGGTCTGGAAAAATACATCCGGCCTGCTCTTGTGGAGCGCCCCCTGTGCCTCCACATAGAAGTCGAAATATTCATCGATGCCCAAACGGGTGAGCACAGTGCGGCACTGGGCGCTCCAGGTGTTGGAGCAGATGCACATGCGGGCACCCTCGGCCTTCAGGCGGGCCAGCAGCTCCCGCACGCCGGGCTTGAGCTCCACGGTCTCATAGAGCTTGGTGATAACATCCCACATCACGTTGTTGTAGTCCTCCATTTTCAGGGGCAGGTCATACTCCCGGATGAGGTAGGCCGCGCCATCGGCCATGCCCATGGTCAGGAGCGTTTTGTGGAGGTCGGATTTTGGGGTGCGGCCATAGCGGGCCAGCAGGGCATCGGGCGCACCCTCCCATACCACGGTCATGCTGTCGGTCAGGGTGCCGTCCATATCAAAGATCCAGTTGTTGCAGTGCATTGTTTTACCTCCACCATCGTTTCACACAAGTTAACAAAATTATACCATGGATTTTGTTCCAAAAACAGGGAGAATTTTTCCGGAAAATATGGTATACTTCTGACAGATTTCCAAAGAATGACTAGGAGGCGTTCCAGATGGCACAGAATGATACCCCGGTCAAGGCACTGGTGCTGGCAGGCGGCGGTGCGCGCGGCAGCTATCAGGTGGGTGTGTGGCGTGCCCTGACCGAGCTGGGCTGGCGGCCCCAGATCATCACCGGCACCAGTGTGGGCAGCCTGAACGGTGCCATGTTTGCGCTGGACCTGTACGAAACGGCCCGGGATATGTGGATGAGCATCCGCAGCCAGGACGTGATGGAATTGCCGGAGGAAAACGCCGACCTCTCTGAGCTGCACGCCTTCCTGCGGGAAGTGGTGCGGGACGGCGGCATGGACGTGACCCCGCTGGAAGAGATCGTGGAGCGGGTGCTGGATGAGGATGCCCTGCGGGCTTCGCCCATCCGGTTCGGCCTTGTCACCGTGGAAAAGCGGGGGCTGAAGCCCCGGGAGCTGACGCTGGAGGATATCCCGGCGGGCAAGGTGAAGGATTACCTGCTGGCCTCTGCCGCCTGTTTCCCCGCCCTGCGGGCAAAGCAGATCGACGGGGTGCAGTTCCTGGATGGCGGGTACCGGGACAATATGCCCACCGCGCTGGCCCAGAAGATGGGCGCGGAGGAGCTGGTCTGTGTTGATCTGGAAGGGGTGGGCATCACCCTGCCCAACCGCACCGGCCTGCCCACCACCATGATCCGCAGCTACTGGGAGCTGGGGGACATCCTCCACTTTGACCCCGATACCGCCAGACGGAACATGGAGCTGGGCTACTACGATACCCGCCGCGCCATGGGATATCTGCGGGGCTGCGCCTATGCCGTTTCCACCAGCGCCGAGAGCTGTGAGGATGCCGCCGCCTTTGCGTGGAAATTCCAGCAGGTGCAGAAGGCGGTACGGGAAAAATACCCCGTGACCCTGACAGCGGATGCGGCCCTGCTGCTGGCCAACATGAAGGATGCCCAGCTGGCCCCGCTGGAAGCTGCCGCCGAGGACGCGGGTGTGGACCCCACCGTATTCTATACCACCCGGACACTGGCGGAAGCCTTTTTGAAAAAATGCGACCGGGAGCGCATTGAGAGCTTTGCGCCCCTGTTTGAGGGCAGCGGCAATGCGGCACAGGCCGCACGGGCCGCTCTGCTGCCCAATACGTTCTTACAGGCATTGGTCTGCCGTGCCCTTACCGGGCCGGTACTGCCGGAGGTGATCGAGGAATGAAGGTCTATCAGGGACACAGCGCCTCACCGGGCCTTGTGATGGGACAGGTGAGCCGGTTGGAGCGCTGGCACGAAAATTTTGCCACCGGGCCGTTCAACGCGGAACGGGAACAGCGCCTGCTGGAAAACGCTGTCCGGACAGCCCAGCGTGAGCTGGACGGCATGGCAGACCGCAGCGGCCCCACGGAGCAGGCCATCTTCCTGTTCCAGAGCATGATGCTGGAAGACGAAGGCTTTATGAACGAGGTCGGATTCCAGATCAAGGCGGGCATCAGCGCTGCCGAGGCCATGTACCGTGTGGGCAACCGCTATGCAGAGCGGCTTGCTGCCATGGAGGACAACGCCTACATGCAGCTGCGCAGTGCGGATATTCTGGATGCCGCCCGCCGCGTGGTGAACGTGCTGACCAACCGTCCCCGGGTCTGGCTGGCACTGGATCACCCGGTGATCCTGGCGGCAGAGATGCTGATGCCCAGCGATCTGTTCAGCGTTCCGGCGGGGATGATCCTGGGCATCATCACTTCGGAGGGCAATAAGCAGAGCCACGCGGCGATCATTGCGCGGGCCATGCACATTCCCTGCGTGGTGCAGGTGGGGCAGGCGTTCCTGAACGACTGCGACGGCCGCACCGTGGTGCTGGATGCCAACAACGGCGAGTGCATCCTGGACCCGGATGCCAACACCCGCCAGCAGGCGGTCAGCCGCATCTGTGAGCTGCAGTGGGAGAGCGAGGAAGCCGCCCGCATCAGCGCCCTGCCCAACCGGACAAAGGATGATGTGCCGTTTGAGCTCCTGGCCAACTGCTACGGGCAGGAGGATATCGAATCGGCGCTGCAGGCAGGCGCTTCCGGCGTGGGCCTGCTGCGCAGCGGCTATATGATGTTGCCGGGCCGCCCGGTGGACGAGCAGGAGCAGTTCGTGTTCTATCAATCCTGCATTGCCGCCGCAAAGGGCGGTGTGGTGACAGTGCGCACCTTTGATTTTGGTGTGGACCGTGCCATGGCCGATATCCATAGGGGGCTGGAATCCTCCAAGCTGGGCCTGCGGGGCATCCGCAGCAGCCTGCGCCAGACCCATCAGTTTGAAACGCAGATCTGCGCCCTGCTCCGGGCGGCAGCCCACGGCCCCCTGCGGGTCATGTTCCCCATGGTGACCAACCTCGAGGATTGGGACGAAGCCATGCGGCTGGTAGCGCACTGCCGCCAGCTGCTGCGGGAGCGCGGGGAGGAGTTCGACCCGGACACGCCCTTTGGTGTGATGTTCGGGGTGCCCTCGGCCTGCCTGACGGCAGAGGAATTCGTGGAGCATGGGTGCAATTTCTTCCTCATTGAGACAAACGATCTGACCCAGTACACCCACGCGGTGGATCGGGATATCTCCATTGCCGAGCGCTACTACCGCCCGGCCAGCCACGCAATGAAAAAGCTCATCCGCATGGTGGTGGAGGCTGCCCGGGAGGGCGGGATCCCCGTGACCATCTGCGGCAGCGCGGTGGGCAATCCGGCCAACACCCTGCAATATCTGCAGCTGGGCCTGCGGAGCTTCTCGGTCAGCCCGCAAAACCTCATTGAGGTGAAAAAAGCGCTGATGAACGCGAAAATAAAGTAAACAAAAAGGACGGCTTGCGCCGTCCTTTTTGTATATGTGGAAATAAAAATTACTCCAAGTTACCCGTCAGGGTCATCACGGCGGAGAGCACTGCCAGCGGGGCGGTCTCGCACCGGAGGATGCGGGGGCCGAGGCCGACCGTTTTCACACCGGCATTGGCGGCCATTTCGGCCTCTTCCACGGCAAAGCCGCCCTCGGCACCGGTGATGAGGGCAATCTTCAGCCGCTGGCCGTCGGCAGGCTGTGCGTCTGCCAGCAGCTGGCGCAGGGGAGCGCCGCCCAGCTCGTAGCAGAAGAGCACGAGGTCGTACCCTTCCAGACTGCGGCAGAGGGCCCCGAAGTTGGGCAGGGGCAGGGCGACATCCGGCAGCACGCCCCGGCCGCACTGCTTGGCGGCTTCAAAGGCGATGCGGTTGTAGCGCTCGTTTTTTTGCTCCTCCTTTTTGGGGGCGGCCACGCAGTACCGGCTGAAGAAGGGCACAAAGTGGGTGCAGCCCAGCTCCACGCCGTGGCGGATGACCTGTTCCAGCTTGTCCTGCTTGGGGTAACCCACGAACAGGGTCACTTCCACGCTGGGTTCGGCGGCGCTGGGATAGCCCGGCTCCACGCTGAACTCCACCGTCTCCGGCCCGAAGCCGGTGATGGTGGCGGTGTATTCCACGGCGTTGCCGTCACATAAGATGACAGTGTCCCCCAGCTTGCCCCGCATCACGCGGGAAAGATGATGGGCATCGGCCCCCCGCAGGGTGGCGGTGCCGTTGGAGATTTCGGTTGTAAAGTAGCGATGCGGCATAAAAATAAACTCCTGTTTCCCTCATTACCGGCAAAACTGGCCGGTATGCCAAGGGCTCCCCTATTAGGGGAGCTGGCGCGAAGCGCCTGAGAGGTTTAATTCGACTTTTTACAAATAATGCACTCCCAGCCGCGCTTCTCCTTCACTTCCTGCACGGTCAGGCCAGCGGCTTCCAGAGCGGCGATCACCTCGTCCTTGCGGCTGTCGATGATGCCGCTGGCAATAAAGGTGGCATTTTCGGCCATCAAGCCGGGTACGGCGGGGGCAAGGCTGATGATGGCGTTTGCCACGATGTTGGCGGTGATGATATCGTATCTGCCGCTGGCCTTGTCGGACAGGTCGCCCACCAGAACGGTCAGCTTGTCAGCCACGCCGTTCAGGGCAGCATTCTCACCTGCGGTGCGCACGGCCACGGGGTCGATGTCCACACCCTCGGCACTGCCCGCGCCCAGCTTGAGGGCGGCAATGGCAAGGATGCCGCTGCCGGTGCCGATGTCCAGCACCCGCTCACCGCCGCGTACCCGCTCGTCCAGCGCTTCCAGGCAGAGGCTGGTGGTCTCGTGGCCGCCGGTGCCAAAGGCAAGGCCGGGGTCAAGGATCAGCTTGACGCGGTCGGTGTCGTACTCCTGCCAGGAAGGCACGATGGCCAGCCGTTTGCCAATGTCCATGGGGTGGTAGTATTTGCGCCAGCCGTTCTGCCAGTCCTCCTGCTCCACGCCCTCGGTCTCCACGGTGTAGGCAATGCCTGCCGCTTCCATCCGGGCCTGAATGAGGGCCAGCGTCTCCACGGGGGAAGCGCCCGGCTCCAGATACATGTGGATGATCACGGTATCACGGGGCTTGTCCAGCAGCTCCTGCTCGATCAGATCCACATGGGCGATCTCGGCCACCTGCTGCTCGATGTCGCTGTAATCCTCGATATAGATGCCGCCTTCGGCAATCATGGTGGCAACAGCCTCGGCATTGTCGGCATCGGCCTTGGCCACGGTCAGGCGGATATCTGTCCATTCCATAAAAAAGAACCTCCCTGGGTCTTGTGTTTTCTATTTATAAGTATAGTACCCGATTCCGGCGCGGGATGCAAGCGGTTTGGGGAGAAAGGGCAAAAGAAAAGTTTTTTCAAAATCCTGCTCTGAAATGCGCAATAATTCCAAAAAGTTTTTCACGAAAGATGCGAATTCAAGGATTTTTGGTGCAAAATTGCGAAAACAGGCGCAGACCCTATTTCTTTTTTTCGGAGGATGTGTTAAAATATTGTTACGCAATTATGGACAGCCTGCAACCAGAGGCCTCCATAACAACAACATTCTTTAAGGAGGAATGTGTCTTATGATGAAGTATCTCCAGAAACTGGGCAAAGCTCTGATGCTTCCCGTCGCTGTGCTGCCGATCTGCGGCATCCTGATGGGTCTCGGTTATGCCCTGGCCCCGGGTGTCATGGGTGTTCCCGGTGCTGCAACCTCCGGCGCAGCTTACACTGTTGGCTTCCTGCTGGTCAAGGCAGGCGGCGCTCTGATCGATAACATGGCATGGC
>OGFJ01001943.1_pt1 | contig 12007 bp, 8 predicted proteins | sample 1570861 | NCBI WGS metagenome assembly OGFJ01 (sample SAMEA2582060, study PRJEB24529) | metagenome | biome: Human gut stool | place: China | collected 2011
TTTTGAACGAAATGGTTTACAATATACATTCGCTTGTGAAAAATCCGACCCTTATTATTTTCGTATTATATTACCTAATATTCTAAAAGTAAATGCTGAAAATAAACAGGAGATATTGCAGTTGGTTAATTCTATAAATTTAAAGTTCAAAGTCGCTAAATCATTTATTGTCGAAGATAAAAATGTTTGGATTTCAGTAGAGTCATTTGTGTATTCAATGAGTAATATGGATGAACTTTTTGATAGAATTTTTATATTATATGAAGTTGTTCTTAATGAGTACAAGGAATATTTAAACTCGAAAAAACAATGATATGAATACAAAGTCTCCGCATTTTTGGTGGATAATAAGTCTGATGGGGTCAACCATTATTGCTTTAGTGGCATTCATCCTCTCAGAAAGAGTTTGTGAAGCAGATAAGATAATGGAATTTATATCTTATTCGACTGCGATACTGTCCATTACGCTTTCTATATTTGCAATTCAATATACATATACTTCTAATGTTCAGATTCAGCAACAATTTGAGAAAATAAATACGGTTGCTGAAAGTATTAAAAATGCATCTGGAGAACTCAGTGCAACGAGCAATAAATTAGATGAAAATTTAGATGTGATATTGGAACGACTTGAAGATATTGACCAATCCCAAAAAGAAATGTCATCTCAATTGAATAATTTGAATAATGGAATACAAAATACTACACAAACGAATTATTTAACGTAAGTAAGGTCAATACTCTAAGTTTTATAAATATCGCTCTGGGAATGAGAAAGGTTTACCACTGCAGAATTTGGGGTATTGTCGTATATAGTCACCTTTTAAAATATGTCAGACATAATTTTTTCTTGCTCCCATACAGGTTGAAAACTGCGCTGCGACGCATGTGCAGGGCAGCACCTTTTCGCACAGATTTCTTATTCCAATCCGCGCACTTTTTGGGTTGCGAATGCCAGGTGCCCGGGAATATCGCCGGCAGCGGAAGTCCAAAGCAGTTTGCCCTCGCGGCTATAACAGAACAACGTGCCGGGATTAACGTAGTCGCCAGCGTCGGTTATAAAGATGTCGCCGTTCTCGGGATTCACGGCAATGCCGTATGGCGAAACCAACCTGCTGTCCGTGCCGTCAGTAATGAATTTTTCCGAGACTATGCTTTTCTTCTTTATGTCATATATGGCAAACGAACTTTCGTATCCTCCGGTTGCGTAACTGTACTCATTACCCACTATGTAAAGCGAATCGCCTGCCAGGCAGGTTGACGCGGCGCGCACGTTCAAAGCCCCGTCCACCACGTCGCTATTGGTGTTCAATACGTAAACGTCAGATTTCACATCGGCATAATTGCCGCGCGAAATAACGTATATGTTCCCATGCTTGTCGAGCTGCATGGTGTTCATGTTTATGGCTACGTCTATGTTCTTCTCCAAGGTCATTGTTTCAGCGTCGATTACGCTTACAGTCTTCTCGTAATGCACCGTGTAGTCGGGCTCGTAGGCACACGAATTGGCCACATATATCTTTCCGTTCCTTACTACAACGCCTTCGGGCTGGTAGCCCACTCCGCATGTACGGGTAATCTTCAACAAATCCAAATCCATTTCGGCAAGAGTGCCTTTTTGCAACTTCGTATTCTCGTCCATCTCGCCGGAATACGAAGTAACGTATGCCTTGTTACCGTTGAAAGCTATACAACGGCAGCCGGCAAGCGCAACCGAACCTACATGGCGCAGCGTGCGTGCGTCCATTACTTCAATAAGTCCCGACCCGTTTATTACAGCGTATAACCTTCCTTCGTAAACCTTCAAGTCATTGCCCGTGTCGCCCAGTCCCAGGGTAACATCAGGGTTTATGGCTGCAAAAAGGTTGTTGTAGAACTTTCCGGCTGTATAATCAAAGTAATCCAACGAGCACTTGTTTTTGTCCATCTGCCCTTCGTTGAGCACGAAAAGGCCTTTGATGTCCCGGCTGTCCGACGGCTGAGACACAACAACGCCCTCAATGCCGGCCTTTCGGCCTCCGTTGTCATCGCTACAGGAAGAGAGATGAAATGCAAGTGAAATAAAAGCTGCCGATAAAGCTAATCGTGTAATGGTAAACCGTGTTCTGTTCATTTTTCTTGTTTTTTGTAATTAGTATTTTGCATTGGTATTCTACATCAAACTTATTTTTACGGCTTTGCGCCACGCTGTGTCATAAGTTGGCAGCCACAGTTATTTTAAAATTGCGCCCCGGCATGGGATAACACCTTATTACTTCGTACTGGCTGTTGAAAATGTTGTTAACCGTCAGCATGGCCGTCAGTTCCACCTTGCCCGCATGTATGTTGCGCAAAATCGAAGCGTCGTGTGTTTGCCACGGATGTATGTAATTGGCAGAGATGTTCGCGCTTGCGTCGTAACGCTCACCGGTATAGAGAAAGCTGTAATTCAAGGCCCACCCGCGCCATTCCGCTCCTGCTACGACCGATACGGAATGCCTGGGAATGTAAGGAATCTGGCCGCCGTAATAACGGCTTTGCCTGTCGGAGCAATCCTTGGCCCTCTGGTAAGTGTATGCAACCTTTACGTCAAGCGTCAGCTCCCTCATGCGCGCTTCAGCTTGCGCCGTCGCGTCCAATCCGTGAATCCTTGCAAGACCTATGTTCATCATCGTCCAGCGGAAAAGGTTTGCAGCAGGCACGGCAACTATCTTGTCGGAAACCCGGTTGTAATATGCGTCGGCTTTCAGCGACACCGAGCGCAGCACACCGCTTTTAAACGTTTGCGCATAGGTTGCGCCGACGTCATACTGCGTGGCGTATTCCGGACTAAGGTTTGAATTTCCGAGGTACGTATAATAAAGGTCGTTCAACGTAGGCATGCGGAACGCCTTCTTGTAGAATGCGCGCAACACCAGGCCGCACGAAGCAAACGGCCTGCAGCTTGCATAGACGGCAGGCGACACTTCGGTAAAGTCAGCGTCGTTGTTTCCAATGGCGCGGCGTGTATGGTTTTCCACGTGCGTAAGCAGCACATCTGCCTGTGCCGAAAAACGCGGAGTTCGCCACTCAGTGGCCAACGCTCCGTAAAAGCTGTGGCGCACAGGCTTTGCGAAATCTTTCAAGTCGGCGTTAAGAGCGTTCATCACATAATCAGCCGACAGGGCCGCGTTCCAGTTTACTGCTACCCTATAACGTTGCGCCACTGACATATACACCTGCTGTTGGCGATACCTGTTATCGACATACATAGTTCCGTCGTCCTCGCGCGGGTCGTGCAGATACCTAAGGTAATCGTAGCCGTATTTGGCGTTCAGAAGCAGTGAATACCTGCCGAAATCCTTTTTTGCCGAAGCCTGCAGGAAAGTGTTCAGGTCCCATTGCCTTCCGGCATTGCTGAAACGGTTTCTCACCACCGCGCCAGGCAAACCGCGCTGCGAACTGTAAACATACCCGTGTGCACGCCAGTAACCGCCGCGCATGTTTCCGAACAGTGCCGCCTCGCAACGCACGGCTTCAACATCACCGTTGCGGCGCGTGGCCGTAGTGTCGTAACCGCCGTCAAGGCTGTAGCGATAACGGTATCGCCCTGTGGAATTAAGATATTCGGCCGAGAGTGACGACGACAGGCATCTGTTCCAGCGTTGTTCCCAACGCACCGACGGGTTTGCCAGTCCGAACGAGCCGGTTCGGAAAGTTCCTTTCAGGTTATATGGTTTGACACGGGCGTCTCCATTCGCCCCGGTTGAATCTTGCCTGAAGACAGGAGTGCGCGTTTGCAGGTAAACCGATGACGAGGAAGCGAAATTGCGCGCCGGCTTTAAAATATCGGTACTCCCGCCCGCATAAAGCGCGACGCTTTCCATGTTGTCGAGCGAGAAACGTCCGAGATCCACTTGCCCGTTCTGCGCATTGTCCACCGGTATCCCGTCATACACCACCCCCACGTGCTCGCTGCCCATGCCATGCACATTAACGGTTTTCAGTCCTCCCACACCGCCGTAGTCCTTTACCTGCACGCCCGAAAATAAACGCACCGCGTCGGCAACACTATGCCCTCCCAACAGTTGCAATTGCCTGCCTTCAAGCATTTGTGCCGGAACAATCTCATTAATCATTGATTTCGGCGCACGCACTACCGCGCTGCCCAATACGCGCCCGCGCAACGTATCGCTCTGCGGCGAACCGACAGGCGGGAAAGCCGTCTGCGCAACGGCCGACGGGCCGAAAAACATAAAAACCACTGACAAAAACGTTCCTTTCATCTTGCGTTATTATCTTATAATGCCACAAACGCGACGTCCACCCGGGAAAATGAAAGGAACTCACACAAAAACACCGCAACACATGCCGCAACATTCCGCTAGACAGGTTTGCAACACTCCGGCATGCCTTTTCACGAACAGGCACACTGATTATCACGTTGCAAACAAAACATTGCGGCATGCTGCCCGGCCGGCAGTGCCTTTAATTGCGGGTAGCCTTTCCTCGAAGGTTTTCCAACGCTATGTGGCTGCGGCAGGTCTTCTGGCTTACCCAAGCGGCGCACACCTTCCCGGGATATTTCGCCCAGTGGCTTTCGCGCAAAATAGCGCGGCGCGCCGAGTTGTCCGCACGGACACCGGCCACACAGCCTGCCAATACCGGCACAGCCTGTGGCTCGGGGAATACAGCAACGGGATTGCCCGGGATTCACACCCGGTTCCCTTTTAATCGCACGCATGGGCGAGCTGCCCACATCGCGCGAACCGTAGCGGGTGCAAAGATATAAAAAATAGTTAACACGAAAGCAACCTTACGGAAAACCGGAAATACTTTCTTGCACCCCCCTTGGAGCAAAGAAAAAATATGTCTGAGATATTTTAAAATACAAGGCACATATTTTAAAATTCAAGGCACTAATTTTTGGCCTTGTCAAAAGCCGGAAAAACTGCAAGTTACGGAAACTGTTTTTACGCCGGTCATGAAAGTTAAAAAAGCTGTAACAAGAATAAAGTATCCAAAAAATCCGAGGAATTAACACAATGTGGCACGGCTGTATTTGCACATTTTTCTTACTTTTATCCGAACAAACACTAAACTGATACATTAATGAAAAAGAACATGCTTAAAACAGCTGCCGCACTGGTATTTACGGTTTCTGCTACCGTTTCGTGCTCCGCACAGGAGCAAATATCATTGCCCCAACCGTCGAAAAGCCTGGAAACAACGGTAATCGAAGCCTTGCAAAACCGACGCAGCGAACGTGTTTTCGCTGAAAAACAAATGAGCGACCAAGACCTCGCCTCACTTCTATGGGCCGCCAACGGAATAAACCGCGAAGACGGCCGCCGCACGGCTCCCTCGGCCATAAATGCCCAGGACATAGACATATACGTGGTACGTGCCGACGGCGCATACCTATGGGACGCAAAAGAAAACACGCTCAAGCGTGTATCCGACGAAGACTTGCGCCCGCTCGTGGCCAAAGGCCAGGACTTTGTGTTGCAGGCACCCGTGTCGCTCGTACTCGTGAGCGACAAGTCGCGCTTCGGCAACAGGCCGGCCAACTTTGCACAAGCCGATGCCGGATACGTAAGCCAAAACATCTGCCTTTACTGCTCGGCTGCCGGATGGGCATGCTGCCCGCGCGCCTCGATGGACACGGAGGGCCTGAAGAAAGCGCTGCAACTGAGCGAAAGCCAGGAACCAATGCTGAACAACACCGTGGGTTACCGCAAATAAAAAGCGCGGAACGCCCGCGCCATTAAACATTAAACGAAACGAAATCCCTGCCGTCAATGCCGGCAGGGATTTCATCATTATCAAACATAATCATCAACTGTATAGTTCACAAAATCGAGGAACGGCTTCATAGTGCGGAACACACCGGCAGCCTTTTCCGCCCAGCCTGGTGAAAGGAAAAAGCTGTCGGACACATTGGTATAAACACTGTAATCCTTAGGGCGCAGGTACTGCATGTAAGGAAAGTCCTTAGGAAAACCCTGCGGCACGGTCTTTATCCTATCCTCGCCTATCTCGCTGAAAAGTGATGAGAACTGCGGATTCTCTACTATGGCAAGGAATTCATCCGTATTGTCCACTATGCTTTGGCGCACGGCACGCAGGATATGCGGTTCAAGGCAATAGCTTCCTCCGGCCAGCAGGCAATTACCCGGCTGCATGTGAATGTAATATCCGCCATGTTGCGACTTCTTTCCTCGTGCGTTTATGTAAGCACCCATGTGTATTTTATAAGGACGCTTGTCATTGCTGAAACGCACGTCGCGATATATGCGGTATGTGCAATCCTTGGCCGAAAGGTGGGACACTTCCGGGTCGAAATCGGATATGCGGGCAATCATTTCGGTTGTAATCATTTCGAAAGCCTCGCGGGCAGAATCGTAAAGCCCCTTGTTGGCCATAAACCACGACCGGTCGTTATGTTCGGCTATCTCGGCCAGGAAATCCATTACTGTCTTGCAACGTTCGTCAGTTCTTTTCTTCATCTTTCAGGCATTTTAAGGAGTATATCCCAACTTGTTTTTTAATATGCTCGCGAACTATTCGAGTTCAAAAGAAACCTTGCTTCGTATGTCGGCCGACGAGGCAGCTATAAGGGCTTCGAACTTTCCGGGTTCGGCCACCCAGTCGTGCTTTTCGGGGTCGAAGAACGACAGCGCGCCCTTGTCGATTGTGAAATCCACGGTAACAGTCTTTCCGGCCGGGACATTTACTTTCCTGAACGCTTTCAGTTCCTTTACCGGGCGGGGCAGGCTGCTTTTGAGGTCGCTGATGTAAAGCTGCACTATCTCCTGTCCGTCGCGGCTGCCGGAGTTCGTTACGGGAACGGATATGGTTATCGTTCCGTTGGCCGACATCTTGGCCTTGTCGGCTTTAGCCTTACCGTAGTCGAAAGTAGTATAGCTCAATCCGTAGCCGAAGGGGAACAGCGGCTTTGTCTTCTCCTTGTCAACCCAACGGTAACCCACGAAGATGTCTTCCTTGTATTCTTCGTCCCATATCCCGGAGTCGTCATTGCGCTTTATTCCCGGATATGCCTCAGGCCCGAACGAATGCGCGCCCACATCCTCGATTTTTGCCGGAAAAGTGAACGGTAATTTCCCCGACGGGTTTACATCGCCGGTGAGCACGGCAGCCAAAGCATTGCCTGCTTCCGAACCAAGATACCATGCCTGCACGATTGCCGGCACATTCTTCACCCAAGGCATGGCAACAGCTGTACCCGAAATGTTCACTACTACAAAATTCTTGTTTGCCGCTGCGAGCGCCTCTATTACTTTGTCCTGATTGTACGGGAGACTCAGCGTTTCGCGGTCGGCGTCTTCGCAATCCTGGTGGGGCGCCTTGTTTAATCCGCCTATGTAGATTACATAGTCGGCTGCCTTTGCTGCCTCGACAGCATCGTTTAGCAGTTCCTCTGACGAACGCTTCTCGCTGAGGTCTTGCCCGGTGCTTACGCCGTCGAACTTATCGCCCGCGTCGCCTACATATCCGCGCTGGTAAACAACTTCGGATTTTCCGGCAAGGCGGTTACGTATTCCGTCTAAGGGCGACAGTTCGTACTTGACTTTGAGCGACGAGCTTCCGCCGCCAACGGTCATCATCTTGATTGCATTTTCACCCACAACGAGAACTTTCTTTGCCTTGTTTACGTCGATTGGCAGTATGTCGCCTTCATTTTTAAGCAAGACTATACCTTGTTCCGCAATTGTGCGTGCCGCTTCGATGTGTGCCTCTGATACGAACGAGCCGAAAGGACGGTTGCGGTTCATGGAAGTACGGAAAATTAGACGGAGCACTCTGCGCACCTTGTCATCGAGTTCTTTTGTCCCAACCTTGCCTTCTTTTATCAAATCGTAGTACGGACGCGCCAAGTAGTAGTTCTCATAAGCGTTTTTTGTACCGCTGCGCAGGCCGTCGGTCCAGCTTCCGAACTCCATGTCAAGGCCGTTATGTATCGCCTCTTCGGTGTTGTGCGTACCGCCCCAGTCGCTAACGACTACGCCGTCATAACCCCACTCACCTTTCAGTATCTTGTTAAGCAGGACATCGTTGTGGCAGCAATGCTGGTTGTTATACAAGTTGTAAGAACCCATAATGGCCCATGTTTTTCCTTCCTGCACGGCCGCTTTAAAGGCAGGCAGGTAAATTTCGTAGAGTGCGCGGTCGGAAACTTTCACATTTGTGGTGTGGCGGTTGAATTCCTGGTTGTTGAGTGCGTAATGTTTTACGCAGGCCGAGACTCCGACCGATTGCATTCCCTGTATGTAAGGCACAACCATTACGGAAGCGAGATAAGGGTCTTCGCCGAGGTATTCGAAATTGCGGCCGTTATAAGGAGTACGGAAAATGCACACTCCTGGCCCGAGAATCATCGACTTATTGCGGTAGCGCGCTTCCTCTCCCAGGCTCACGCCGTAAATGCGCGACATGTCGGGATTCCATGTAGCCGCAAGGCAGGTAAGAGCCGGGAAAGCCAGGCACGAGTCATTGGTGCAGCCGGCCTGGTTCCACTCGTCCCAGAACACATCGGGGCGCACGCCGTGAGGACCGTCGTCGGTCCACACCTCGGGTATTCCCAAACGAGCCACACCCGGGGAACTGAATTTGCTTTGGGCGTGGATGATGTTTATTTTCTCCTGCAATGTCATACGCTGCAAGGCGTCTTCTATGCGTTGGTCTACAGGCTTCGATTCGTCGAGGTAAACCGGCGTCTGCGCATTCGTTGTTACTGCCGCAACCAGAGCAGTGCACAATAACAGTGCTGTTGCTTTAAGTTTCATATTGAACATGTTTTATTTTATGTCGTTTTCATTTTCTTTGTTTTGCCCCAGCTTGCGGCTCTTTCATTCGAAGGGTGTTTATGTATCCCTGCTGTATGCGGCAGTTATGGAACTTGCATGCTTCGAGAAAGGCTTTCAGCGCAAGGCGTGCCGTTTCCTGCGAGGGGCGGTGCTCACGTATGGCCTTGTATGTGCTGCGGTCGCTCTCGGCAAAGTCCACTACGGCCTTCCATTGCTCGGGCGGGGTGATACCTACGAAGCACGAGCCGTCCATCTTCTTGTAAGGCCAGAAGGTATAGCCTATGTTGTTCTCTTTCATCACACGGCAGAAATCGGCCTGCCACTCATTGCTGTTGTGCCCTATTTCGCCCATATACATCGGCAGGTTCGTCTTGTCGCGAAAGTCGATGTACGACTGTATTGCTTTCTTGGTAGCCTCGCCCCCATAGCGGTGGCACGAATAAATGATTTTGTCGTCGAAAGTCCAGTCGGTCAACGGTTTGAAATTACTGTTCCATTGTGGGGCACCGAGTATGACGATATGTTCGCGGTCTACTTCGCGTATTGCGGCCACGCCTTTTTTGTACACTCCCTCGAGTTTTGAATTGAGCATGTCGGTTTCGAAGTAAGGTGCAATAGGTTCGTTCAACAGTTCGTAGGCAAGCACCGCGGGTTCGTCCTTGTAATGGTTGGCAATGTCTTTCCATATACGGCAGAACTTTTCCTGGCTCTCTTCGCTAACGAATAGCCACGGATAGCCGTAACTGTCATCGATATTGTCGCCCGTCTGGCCGCCCGGAGCGTCGTGCATGTCGAGTATTACGTAAAGATTGTTCTCCTTGCACCATCCTATCACCTTGTCGATTAGTTCAAAGCCATTACCCATGCCGGTTTCGCCCATATAATCCTCGTCGGTAAACAAGCGGTAGTTGAAAGGAATGCGGATTGTGTTTGCTCCCGTTGAGGCAATGAAATCGATGTCGGCCTTGGTGATGTAGTTTTCCTTGAATTGTTTCCAGAAAGAAGCCGCTTCGTCCGGCCCGACAAGCTGCCGCAGCATTTCGTCGATAAAATGTGCGGAATTCGTCTTGCTGAAATTGAACATGTAACCTTCGGGATTGAGCCAGTTGCCCAGGTTTGTTCCCATGATGAAAAGTTTCTGCCCGTCGGGCTTTATAAGGTCATGCCCCTTTATTGATACAAACCTGTTTTGCGCAACGGAGCGGGGCACAAAGACAGCAACTGATGTTATAATAAGCAAAACCAGTACAAATACTTTTTTCATGGTGCAGTTATTTTATGAATTGTAAATTTCCAGTAACGCCTTTTTCAATAAAAGCAGATTGTTCGCCCTTAGTATAAGGCCATATATGTTGCGAATTTACGCTTTAATTTGTTTGCCGGCAAAGTATGGCATACAAAAATTATTATAAGCGTAATATAACGCAGTCCGGCAAAGCGTCGCCCGGCGCGGAAACAAAACCCGTAATATGCACCATGCGCTACGGCCCGCATACGCCAATCAAAAACAGACATACCCGTACAGACTATGCAGACAAGAAAAACGCGGTTTATGGTGCTTTAGAATGAAAACTGTTTTTCAAAACGTTACACCCGCATAGGAGCAAAGAAAAAATACAAGGCACATAATTTAAAATATGTCTGACCTATTTCAAAATATCTCAGACATATTTTTCACCCTTTGAAAACCGGATGAAAACTGCGTTTGAAAATGCGCGGAAAAACGGGGAAAAACACAGTAATGAAAAGTGAACCGTTTTTTTGCACCAAAACAGGTGTCGTTTTCAGTGCAGCCAGGCAGTGGCAAAACCCCGGCGCAGCCGGATACAAAGATTCCATTGCCATAGATACAGGCAATGGAATCTTTATATGTCTTACGGTTTGGCGGGAGTGCCGCCGCTTTCGTTCAATATATCGTCAAAATTCACTTCCTCGTCGGCTTTTTTCTCGTCTGCGGCTTTAGGGTCATCGAGTATCAGGAAGTCGGAAGCCGACAAGCTGTCGAGGTCTATCTCGGTAGAGTCCTCTTCTTCGCGCGGGCGCGGAATGTAAGTGCACGAATAGCAACTGCGGTCGATGTCTTCCTTAGGATTGGGGAACTTGCGGCGGTATTTCGAGAATTGCGGGTCGTCGAGCACCGATTCAAGGTAATACCCCACTATCGGCAGCGCAGTGCGGCTACCCTGGCCCAATGCCCCGGTGCGGAAGTGAATGGAACGGTATTCGCCGCCTACCCATGCACCGCTCACAAGCCCGGGCGTAACGCCTACGAACCATGCGTCGGAATGGTTGTTGCTCGTACCGGTCTTTCCACCGAACGACGTCGACTTGTCGAACTTGCGTACAAACCGCCACAAAGCCATCGACGTACCGCCATACTCGCGCAGTCCGCCCTGCAACAGTTGCTGCATGAAAAATGCCGAACGGTAAGGTATGGCCTGGTGCGACTCGTCCTTGGCTGTATAGATTACCTTGCCGTGACGGTCTACTATCTTCGTAACCAATACAGGCTCGTGCACCCTTCCGTCGTCAACCACCGTGGAATATGCGTTTACCAGTTCCAAAAGGTTTACGTCGGAAGAACCGAGGCTTATGGAAGGCGTATCATGCAGCTGCGACTTGATTCCCATGTTGTGGGCTGTTTTCACGATGTTCGACGTGCCTACTTCCATGCCTACCCTTACGGCAACACTGTTTATACTCTGTGCAAAAGCAGCCAGAAGCGGTATTGAGTCGCCGGTGAAATAGCCGTTGGCATTGTGCGGCCGCCATGGTTCAAGCTCGCCTTTTTCGTTCATCACGTCAAGACTGATGTAATCGTCCAGACGACGGTCGCAAGGTGTGAGACCTTGGTTCATGGCTTCGGTGTAAACAAACAGTTTGAACGTAGAGCCGGGCTGGCGCATGGCCGTTACCTTGTCGTATTTCCACGACTTGAAGTCGATGTCGCCTACCCATGCTTTTACATGCCCGTTCTGAGGTTCCATCGACACGAAACCGGCGTGCATGAACTTCACCATGTAGCGTATCGAATCGAGTGTGGACATTTCTTCCTCCTTCTCGCCGTCGTAATCAAAAAGTTTTACCTTGTGTTTCTGGTTGAGGTAGTAGAATATAGAGTCTTCATTGCTGTATTTCTGACTGAGCGCCTTGTAATGGTCAGTCTTTTTCGCAAGATCCTCTATGAAATTTGGAATGACGTTATGGTTCTCATCCCGCCA
>OGFJ01001958.1_pt1 | contig 11964 bp, 7 predicted proteins | sample 1570861 | NCBI WGS metagenome assembly OGFJ01 (sample SAMEA2582060, study PRJEB24529) | metagenome | biome: Human gut stool | place: China | collected 2011
CTCGTAGCTGCTGCCACTCTTCCAAGGCAAATATGATTGTAACAGGAGGACACAGACTGTGAAAATAATCAAAAATGCTATCCACTGCGATCTGTGCGGCGATGTAATCGAATCTACTGACCGACACCAGTATGTGACCTGTAGTTGCTGTGCGTGTACAGTTGACGGCGGACATGATTATCTGCGCAGGGGCTTCAAGAGTAAGGACTGTTACACGGATATCTCTATAGCCGGAAACGGTATAGAATCTGAAAACTAAATCGATGCCGGACTGACACCAAATAATGTGAGTAGTCAGGCGTCTTTTGTTTATTTAGTTATCAGCCGGATGCTACAAGACTTGCTGGCGCTGAGTCCAGAAACGTAACTCACAGTAATTCAAATTATTTCTTCACGATTTTTAGAATTATATTGTTTTTAGGATAGTCGTCTGATATAATCAAAATGTACAGTATGGGACAAAAGTAAAGGCGGCCAAATGTGCATTTCTTACAAAATCAAAATTGAAAAATATCTGATTAGGGAGCTCTTGAGAAATATAATATTGAGGGGTGTTTCTGCCCTATGACACGATGGAGATGATTCCAATGGGTAGTTGAGATAGGGTCACAAGGTCAGAATAAACATAGCAATTAAATTACAAAGCTAGAGAGGAGAAAAACAATGAAATCTCATTTTTTGCGTTCCCTTGCAGTGTTTTTAACGCTTGCTATGCTAATTCAACTCCTTCCAGTGCAGGTTCTTGCCGTGGACGAAGATGAATTCACGCCAGAAGATGTTGTTTTATCAGAGGAGTCGGAGGATAGCATTGCGCCTTTTGAAGAACTGGCGGCAGAAGAATCGATGCCAGCAGACATTTCCTTTGAAGTAGAGGCACTGCGCGAAGAAAACATCAAGCAATTTCGCATGAATGACGGCAGTTACATTGCAGTACAGTATGCCACTCCTGTCCATTACGAGGATGAAAACGGACAGTGGCAGGATATTGACAATACTCTTTATTTTGATAGTGTGAACACAGCCAAGGTGTATTCAGCCCGTAACGGGCAGGAGTACCTGAGCTTTGCAGCAAATCTGCAGGGTGGTGACTTGTTTTCTACCTCGTTTGGTGATTATTCTGTCCACCTGTCTTTGTTTGGCACATCCGCCGATGCTGAGGAGGACGTTACGCAAACGACTTCTCCGGAAGACAGTACCTTAAATCCAGAGACTTCTGAATCTGCTTCAGTGTCGGAAGCTACGGAACCGATGCCAAAACAGGGAGTATCCGAGATTACGACACCAACTACAACGGAGGATGCATCTTATTCCGTTACACAATCGGATGCCGTATTTGCTGAAAAAGCACTTCAGTTCCACGGAGCTGTGGAAGCACAGATTCAAGACGGCAGCGAAGCTATGTCGGTTTCCACTGAAGCGGAAACCTCATTCCTCCCAGATACGCTTTCGTCATCTTTATTATACGAGAATGTCTATGATAGCGTTGATCTCAAATATGAGGTTTTTGGCTACAACATCAAAGAGAGCATCATTGTCAACCAACCACGGGATTGCTATGAGTTTTCCTTCGTCATGCAACTTGACGGTTTGATGCCGATCATGCAGGAGGACGGTTCCATTCTTTTGGTGGATGATGAACAAACACCCATTTATATCATTCCTGCGCCCTACATGATAGATTCGTCAAATACGTATTCCGATGCAGCAGCATATACGCTTGACAATCTTGCAGATGGGAAATATCTCCTCTGCGTAGAGGCTGATGCGGAATGGATGAACACCGCACAGTTCCCGGTTGCTATTGACCCAACGATTTTTAAGCTGCAAAGCTCGAATCCTCTATCATGGAGTTATATTTTTTCCGGTAATCCAGCTACTACCTATTCCGGCACTTCTCACTATATCGGCTATACCGCGCTAAATAACGGAGGCGAGTATCAGATCATCACGCACATCAACACACTTCCGTCGCTGCCTGCCGGAAGTGTTGTGACCAATGCAGCGATCAACGTTCGCCACAGCACATTCAGCAACGATTCCTCGGCAAATTATATGATGATGGAAGCGCATCGTCTGACCATAGATAAGAGTTCTGGCCAAACTTACGATAACTGGCTGAAAAACATGACATGGAATAATGTACATCCAGGCGGCGCAACAAATTACAACAGCAGGATCGAGGATTTTACTTAACTGACATCTTCAACAACGAGAACTTACATTGCCCTCGACCTTACCAGAGCGGTAAGAGACTGGTATCAAAACGGCACGCAGAATCGTACATTGCTCCTAAAATCTGACTGCTCATCCTCCAAACGGATTGCTTCAACCCTTTACACTTCTGCAAGCAACACCTATTTTGCAGTGACTTATCGGAATGACTTCGGCCTGGAGGATTACTATACCTACCAGACACAAAGTGCCGGCCGTGCAGGTACAGGTTATGTTTCCGACCATATGCAGCGTCTGACGATAGAGAATCCTATCATCACTTCGGACAGCAATGTTATGCCGTTCAGCCTGTCTTTGGTGTATAACTCTGCACTGAACAACAGCTACTTCGGATCTTCTTCAGATAGCTATACACGAGATTTCCAAAATATGATCCTTGGCGGCGGCTGGAAGCTCTCTGCCCAGCAGTGCATTCAATCTGTGCGGATTGCAGAAGATGACACCAATACGCTTTACTGGGTCTACACGGACGGCGATGGAACGCAACATTATTTTTATGAAACCTCCAGCGGTGTCTACGAAGACGAAGATGGCCTTGGCCTGAAAATCACGCTTGTTTCCGAAACCGGTCATACCAATTTCAAAATGACCGACGATTACGGGAACGAAACCTTCTTCCGCGACGGCATCCTCACCTACACAAAAGACGCCTACGGCAACGGCATCTACTATTGCTATAACTATAGCACCTTTAACGGAGCAGCCTCTACCACATGGCGTCCAACAAACGCGGTTCATAATCAGCTTACCTCGATTTGGCGGCTGAACAACGGCGGAAGTTCGGAACAGTTGGCACGCTTCGTTTATGATTCCAACAACAACATTACCGGTGTCTACGATGAAGCCGGACGGGAAACTCTCTTCTATTACAATACCTCCGGAGGTATTCGCTATCTGGACTATGTCGTTTATCCAGATGGTGCGAAAGCGGATTACACCTATAACACCTACGGGATGACTTGCGCTTATGATCAGGAAGCGAATTATGGAATCTGCTACACCTATGATTCTGACGGCACCGTTAATCAGTTTTACGAATACTATCTGAGCGGCACAACCCATGTGATTGGTAACATCGTAAGCTGCTGGAATGGTCTGAACCGCTCTAGCTACCGTGATTGGGGCGCAGACCATAAAAAAGAAACAAGCGACGATTTGCGGCAGGAAGTGATCTTCGACAACTGGGGCCGTACAGTCTGCACCTACACGACCAATACGGACAGCACCGAGGTCCTTGGCAGCTCGGCGGCTTCCTATGTGCAGAACAGTGGAACAAGTCGCAAGAATAATCGCACGCTCGACATAGGTTCATCCGGTATGACAGCAGTCAATCTGCTCATAGACGGCGGCATTGAAAAGAGCACAGATAGCTGGACTTCCTCTTGCAGCGCAAACGCTAGTGCAGCTGCAAGAACTACTATCACAAACGATGAGAACCGCCGTCATGGTACAGGTGGACTAAATCTCTACCTTTCTTCCAGTGCGACAAGCAGCAACTACGCCGGAATTTACCGCAGCGCATCGCTGACCGGTGGGAAGCCCTACACGCTGTCGGCCTATTTTTCCGCCAGTTCCTATATGAACTGGAACAGCGGTGCGAAATTGGAGCTGCTTGTGCAGAACAGCAGCGGCACGACGCTGGAAACGCATTTGCTCACGGACGCCAAGCCAAACGCCGCTATGGAGGACGGCTGGCAGCGCGTCAGCGCAACCTACACACCGACAAAGAGCGGCACCTACCGTTTCCTGTTTAAGCTCAGCGGCTGCAACGGCACGGCTTATCTGGACGACCTGCAATTAGAGCAGGCGGAAGCCGCCTCGACCTATAATCTGCTGCAAAACGGAAGCTTTGAGAACACGCTGTCCGGCAACTGGTCAATCAACGGCATGAGCAAGTCGTCTCTCACTACCACATTAAAGCCCTTTGGTACATCCGGCGTGAAAGTGACTGGAAGTCAGAATGCCATCCGGCGTGCAAGTCAGACTATTACATTGAATTGTTCTTCCGACACGACCTTCCTGCTTTCCGGCTGGGCATTGGCGGAGTATGCTGCGCCGAATTCTGTGCGGGAATATGAGTGGGGAAAACGCTATTTCGGCCTAATCGCAGAGATTATTTACACAGACACAAGCACCGCTGAAACGCAAAGTGTTCCTTTTGAGTGGTCGAGTACGGACTGGCAGTGTTCTGTCGGAACCATCGTGCCAAAGCGAAGCGGCAAAACGGTGAAAAACATCCATATTTACTGCGCCTACGACTACAACTCTGGTACGGCTTGGTTTGATAACATTTCCCTGCGGCAGGAGCCGGTGCAGACCTATCGCTATGACGAGAAGGGCAACGTGACCGCCGCGACGCAGACCGGAACGGGCACGGAGAACGCGCAGTATGATTCCAACGGCGTCGACCTGCTGCAATACACCGCCGCCAACGGCACGAAGTACAGCTATGAGTACAACAATGCCCACGACGTGACCAAGACCACCGTCGGCTCACTGACGGCCACGACGTCCTATAACAAATCCGGCAACACGACCGGCGCGCGGCTGGTCGGCAAGGATTCCAATGGAAATGCCTCCCTTGCCCTGCAAAGCAGCGCGACCCCGACGGCCGACCGCAACCACACGTCCTCCGTCACGGACGCCAATGGCAGCACGACGTCCTATACCTATAACGGTCAGACGGAGCTGCTCGCGACGTCGACGAACGCGGCCGGGCGGCAGACGACCTATGAATACTACCTCAGCAGCGGCCGCGCCAAGAGCACCTATCAGTCGGGCGTTGCGGCGATCGGCTACACCTATTCCGGCGGGCGCCTGTCGCAGCTCGACCGCAAGACCTACCGCAGCGGCGCGGCGCAGCACCAGTATTATAACTTCGCGTATAATGTCTGGGGTCAGACCACCGCGACCAAGGTCGGCAGCCGCACCCTTTCCACCAATACCTATTATAATTATGTCAACGACGACACCGCGCGCGGCGGCAACCTGAAATCCACGACCTACGCCAACGGCGATTCCGTCAGCTATACCTATGACCGGTTTGACAGATTGGTCAGGAAGTCGTATAATAGCGGTAGTTACGTTGCCTATGCCTACAACGCAGAAGGCTCTCTTGCGCGCTTGAGCTACGGCGATTCGACGGGCGAGCTTGCGAGTTATCGTTTCGAGTACGATTCCCTCGGCCGCCTGATCCGCAGCGCGGAGCTGGACGCCGACGGCGGCACGGTGCAGCGCACGGAGCACATCTATGACGGCTATAACCGCCTCTCGCGGCAGTCGTGGACGCTCGGCGGCAAGACCTACACGGAATATTATTCCTACGACGATGCCACCGACGGCAGCATGACCTCCTTCCGAACAACGGCGGAGCAGACGCTGCATTTCACCTATGATGCGCTGCGGCGGCTGCAAAAGACCACCGTCACGGACGGCAGCGGCACGTTGTTCACCGTCGCGAGGTCTTATTACACGACCGGCGGAAAGGCCACCACCCGGACGGAGTATTTTAACTACCGTATGCCGAACGGCAGCCTGATCGCGGGCGACCGCTACGTCTATGACGCGCTTGGCAACATCACGGAGCTTCAGGAAGCCGAACTGGCCTCCGGCAGCTCGGCGCGCCGCACAAAGGTTCGCTATACCTATGACGGGCAGAACCAGCTCAGGACGGAGACGCGCTATACGTACAGCAGCAATACCGATACGACCGGTACGTCTGTCACGTATACATATAACTACGACACAGCCGGGAACCTCCAAAGCGTGCAGAAAAACGGCGCGACCGTTCAGACCTACACCTATGGCGACTCCCAGTGGCGCGACCTGCTGACCAAGGTCGGCGGCACGACGATCTCCTACGACGCAAGCGGCAACCCCAAAAACTGGTATAACGGGACGACCTACACCGGCCTGACGTGGAAAAACGGGCGGCAGCTCGCGCAGATCACGACCGGCGGCAGGACGTCGGCCTACCGATACGACGCCGACGGCATTCGCACCTATAAAAAGGTGGGCAGCGTCGCGCACGAGTACCGCACGCTGAACGGCAAGGTCGTTTATGAGAAGATCGGCAGCGGCAGCACGGCTAAGATCATGATCTTCTCCTACGATGCACAAGGCCGCCCCTTTGCAGTCAAGTATTCCACCAATAATGGCGGCAGTTACATAACATACTTCTATGCGCTGAACCAGCAGGGCGACGTGGTTAAGATTTTCCGCTCCCTGCCGTCGAGGGACTCCAACGGGAATCTCAATGGCCTGACGGAAGCAGTCTACGCTACTTATACCTACGACGCATGGGGCAATATTCTCTCGCAATCCGGCAGCATGGCCAGCACCAACCCTCTGCGTTATCGCGGCTACTACTACGATTCCGAAACCGGCTTCTATTATTTGCAGTCCCGTTACTACGACCCCGCAACCAGACGGTTTATCAATGCGGATGTCTACAGCAGTACCGATTCCAGCGACGCTGTTTCCTGCAATATGTTCGCGTATTGTGGGAATAACCCCACAAGTCGCAGTGATGAAACCGGCGATTTTTGGAACTTTATTGTTGGCGCCGTTGTCGGTGCTGTTGTAAACGCCGTTTCAACTGCGGTAGATGCTGTAAAAGAAGGCGGATTAGACGCACTTTCAGATGGAAAAACATGGGCGAAGATTGGCGTCTCAGCAGCTGGTGGTTTAGTAAGCGGTGCACTCGCTGCTTCAGGCGTTGGGTTGGGCGCATCAATTCTTGGAAATACTGCAATTTCAATGGCTCAAAATGCCGCGAATCAAGCAATAGATAACGGGGGACTTAAAAGCTTTGATGTTGGCGACATGGTTATTGACGGATTCATAGGCGGTATTTCGGCAATCCCCGGAGGAAAGGGAATGAAAAATACAGTAAAACTTGATACATTGAATAAGAGACTAACTAAAAAGTTATTTTCAGGTTCGGCGCAAGTTGCTAAACAAGGAATAAAATACTATTATTCACAAACTAAAACTTTATATAAAGAGTATCTGATAAAGCCAATTTTGAAGTCTGCGGCTACCGCAAAAATTCTTTCATCCATAACTTAATCGTGAGAGGGCTATTTATGCACATATTTCCATTTGTTGCCTTTTCAGTGCTCTTTTTTGTATTTTACTGCCTTAATTACTGCGTGTTCTCGGTTGCCTTACAGGACGATGTGGAGTTCTGCAAGGGGAAGAAACGCGTAAAAAGCCGAAAGAAACAGAAAGGATTCTGGAAAAAGTTTTTGTTTTTGGACATCAGAAAAGAAGTGATTTTGTGGCATTATCTGCTGTTTTGGGTGAATCTGGGCGCATTTGTAACGGCCTAGGCGGCAATGCTCGCCTTTTTCATACATGAGAGCACAATTGTCACGAGCGTATTCTTGACTGCGTGCGCCGTTGTATTCCTGACGCTCGGAGTAGCGTGTTATATAAGATGGCCACTCTATGCCGGAAACATGGTCAGAAATCGGGAAAAATACAAGAGAAAAAGGAAATGACACGTGCTATGAAAGTCAGCGCAAAGAAATGGGCCGGCGCAATTGCCGAAGAGGGGCTGTCAAGCATTACATCTGGTGTTGGCCGTTTCACTGTTAGAGTGATTAAAAGGATGGTTACAAGCATAAAATGAAGAAAAAATTCAAGCCGGATAACCAGATACGATTTTATGCTCGCCCGGGTTGGTATATCCTTTTCATTTCCGATATATGTTTGGCCATATGGGCGGCTCATGGATGCGCAACTGAGGGAGCGTGGCTCGAGGCCGTTATCAGTGCATTCTTCATTCTACTCGGCGTTTGGGGGCTATGGCAAGGCTATCGTGAGTTTTGGGAGCTTTTCTGGGCATCTATTACGATCAGTGAAACGGAGATCGTTTGGAGTTGTCCTCTGCGTCCGACCCATGTGATACAAGTTGACGACTGCATAATCGGCATGGAAAATGAAATTTCGGGATGTAACATGACATACCCGCATATTTACTTCTCGAAGCAGCCATACCCGAGAGAGTTCTCCAACAAAATTCAAAAGATTCCCAATTCGGATAACTTTATTAAGTTCCGGTATCGCGCAGATCTGGCAGATTATCTGGTAGAGCATCTGCCAAAGCAAAAGACGTTTCAGGTTGCTTATTATCGGTAGTGTGAAAAACAGGAGGCAAAAAAGAGACAGCGGAAAAAGAGAAAGTGATTTTGCACACGCCGATTGCAGTGCGATGCTTGCCGGCAAACCGGCATAATCTGCCCCATACTTGATTAACTGCAATATCGTGGCATAAAAAGTTGCTCCCGCGCCGGGTGTGGAGGCGAGGAAGTGCGGCGGATTGCGGCATTTCCGCCGCACCCCCTCTGCACCCGGTTTTTCCAAAGAATGGTCAAGAGGCTAAGTGCTAGCGCCAGCGAACCCCTATTCCGTGCTAGACTGCCCTTGATGCTGCACCATTGCGCTAAATCGTTAAATCGTTAGCGCGTGAAAGTGGCGGCCTCTTTGACGATTGTTGCAGTCTCCAACAATCAACACGCTAAAGCGCTTGCGTGTTGAAGCGCCGACGGCTTTTGTGCGGACAGCTTGCGGCTTCCCCAAGCGACACAGTGCCGTCCCCCGACAGCCAAACACTAGGCTGCTTATGCCAACAAATCAGCACGCTAAATCGCTAAATCATTAAAGATTTGAAGCGGCATTACGATTCCGACAAGGCCGTCCGGCGAGATCATGTCCGTGGACGAGGTCGAGCCGATTGAGGCTGAGGCGGCGGATGAGAACGCTGTCGCGCCGCGAGGCACGCACTTGGCCTCGACGCAGACGGTCACGCACGAGTACCTGACGCAGAGCGGCAAGGTCATGCGCGAGACGGTCAAAACGGACGGCACGGTCACGTTGGTGCTCGATTTCATCTATGACGAGTCGGGCAAGCCGTTCGCCATGATCGACCAACTGGGTGCATTGCCGAAAACGTATTATTACGTCCTGAACCTCCAAGGCAACGTGGTCAAGCTTGTGACGGAATCCGGTGCAGTTGCAGCCTCGTATGAGTATGACGCATGGGGCAATATCCTTTCAAGCTCCGGCTCCAAGGCAGAAATCAACCCTCTGCGCTACCGTGGGTACTACTACGACACCGAGACAGGGTTCTATTACCTCCAAAGCAGATATTACGACCCGGTAACACATCGGTTCATCAACGCTGACGCACCGGAATACAGTGAAATTGCCGCAGACAGCCTGGATGACACCAATCTGTTCGCTTATTGCAGCAATAATCCGGTAATGCGGGTAGATGAAACGGGAGAGCTTTGCAGTTGGCTGAAAAAGACGATTGCGGCGGTAGCTATTGTGGCCGCAGTTGCGGTTGTTGCGGCAGTCACCGTTGCAACAGCCGGCTCGTGCACGGCGGTTGCGGCAATTGCCGTAGGCGCTGCAAAGGGCGCGGCAATCGGTATGGTCGTCGGTGGAGCTACAGGAGCGGCTCAAGGTGCAATTTCTCATAGGAGAAAAACAGGCAGCTGGAAGGGTGCCGGACAAGCCGCACTGGAAGGCATGGGCGACGGCGCTCTTACCGGCGCAATCACCGGCGCAATACAAGGCGGCATGAGCGGCTATTCCGGTTATTTGAAAAATGGCGCATGCTTTGTTGCCGGAACGACTGTTGCTACCGCAACGGGTCTTGTCGCAATTGAAAAAATCAGAGCGGGGGACCTTGTTTGGGCGTGGGATGAAGAAACCGGGGACGTTGCGCTCAAGCCGGTCGTCGAAACCTATATCAACGAGACGACCGAGCTGACGCACATATTCGTCAAAGGCGAGGAAATTGTTGCTACGCCGACGCACCCGTTCTATTGCCCGGTCAAGGGCTGGACGGATGCGGCGCACCTCCGCGCGGGTGACATTCTCGTCCTTTTCAACGGCGAATATGCCGTCGTTGAAAAGGTGCAGCATGAGCTGCTGGAGAACCCGGTCAAGGTCTATAATTTCCAAGTTGCAGATTATCACACCTATTATGTATCCGATAATGGGGTGCTGGTGCATAATAGTTGTGTGAAACAGCCCGGTACCTATGAAATCAGTACTTCAAATGATCAGGTATATGTGGGTAAGGGTTCGGCGTCTCGAATGAACGCATCTATACGACGCCTTGAACGAAAGGGATACGAAGTTATAGACGCCGTTTGGCAGCCATCAAGGAACAATGCAACTGCCTTTGTGGATGAATATATGAAAATGGCAAAATACAACTTCGATTTTGGAGGAAAGTTAATTAACAAAATAATGAGTCCTGGGTTTAAAATCTTTAATTCATGGTTGTAAAGGGGTGGTGATATTTGCGACATTCCAATGAATTTATGAATAAAAGCAGGTTAGATTTTATTGAGATTGGCAGCTATGACGAAGAAGAGCTTGCAAAACTTGGCTCGCTTCCCTTTCGCAATGTATCTGTTGAACTGGATGCTTTGCAATGCTTGCGCTTTTTTCCTTGTGTAGAGAATCTAATTCTGCGTCCTGGTGAAATAAGCGAGGAAGGTTTGGGATACCTAAGGGGATTGCGTATCATATCCTTAAAGTTGGACTACTACTCAGACTGCATTGACTTGTATGCGATTGACTTAGCGCAATTCCCCGATTTGCAATTTCTATTTTCACGAACGCAATACAATTTTTACAACATAGCTATGTGTCAATCGCTTTGCACTCTCGTTGTGCAGGAATGGCTTGGTAACGATTTGACATACCTTGTTGGGAGTAGTCTCCGAGCCTTATGTATATTTAATGGGAAACTACAACGCGTTGAGGGAATACAGGCGATACCTCAGATCATATCACTCTCGATTGCGAACCAACGTAGACTGTCGGATGTTCATTACCTTAATTTATGTTGTGGTTTGGAAAGCCTTGCTATTGAAAAGTGCAACCGTATTCATGTTTCACAAATTCCACCGTTACCAAACTTGCGTTATTTAGAGCTGATTGGCAGTCAAACAGCAGATGACCTATCTTTTTTGGAGAATTATCCGCGCTTGGAGTATTTGTTGTTAGGTATACTTGTTATCAATGGAAATATGCAAGTATTATCAAAATTAAAGCATTGTGCGATTATGTCAGATTGTAAGCACTATTCTATTAAAAACACTGACTTGCCCAAAGCGCAACACAGATTTCACTCACATAGCATTCCTCAATGGTTGGAAATATTACCACAAGCTTTTTAAGCATATAACACTGCGGTTAGCTCTAAGTGTTGGTAATGATCTAGCAATTCTTAGATATATCCATATTCCCAGAGGGTGCTTCTTGCGCCCTTTGGGAGGCATATCCTTCCTTACTGTGTTGTAGGGTATGAGATGAGAAGACTGAAATAGGTTGTTGATACCCCTTTCAAAAACACGACCGAGTTGACGCACATTTTCGTGGGCAGCGAGGAAATTGTCTATAGTTTGGTATTCAAACTTTTTAATTCCCCAGCCCTTGGGCTTCGCACAATTAGAGTGTCCACTTTATGGGGTACATTTTAGCGAAAAAGGCAATGATTTAACGAATACCCTAAAAATTCAACGAATACCCATAAATTTAACGCTTGCTTTGGCCAAAGTCACCACAAAAACCGTAAAACGCACAAAACCCCGCCGCAGAATTGCCTGCAGCGGGGTTCGCTTATGTGCTGAAACATCTGAAAAGCCTTATTTCAAGCGGTTTTCGGGCGTAGAAAAAGTCCACCGTAATTCTATCAAAATTACG
>OGFJ01001960.1_pt1 | contig 11960 bp, 9 predicted proteins | sample 1570861 | NCBI WGS metagenome assembly OGFJ01 (sample SAMEA2582060, study PRJEB24529) | metagenome | biome: Human gut stool | place: China | collected 2011
GCTTGGGCGCAGTTGCAAACAAATGCGGCCGCTGCCGGTGAGCCGCCGTTTCCCACGCCCGCCCAGATGATCGAGCGCACCTTTGTGGGAAATGTTGCCTTTGAGGGTGATGTGACTGAGGAAACTGAGGGGTCTCGCGTAATTGCGCAGGCGATTCTGGATGATGATCCGCGTACGTTATGGTTGCTCAGCTGGGGTGGTATGAATACGATCGTTCGCGCCCTCATGAGTATTGCCGAGCGCTATCGCGCCACGCCCGAGTGGCCCGCCGTACGGCAGCGGGTCTATCAGAAGGTGCGCGTGATGGGCGTTGCCGATGGCGTGGGGCAGGACAACTCGTGGCTCGACCATGGACGCGAGCTCTTTCCCGAGCTCATCTTTTGGCGTACGCCCTATATGTATGGCAACTATTTCGACGCCAAAACAGCTCAGCCCGATACGCTGCCGCTGTTTAAGGCTCCTTGGCCTGAGCGGAATCTCACGCAGGGCAACGGACCCCTCATGGCACGCTATATGCTCTATGGCGATGGTAAGGTCTACGAAAACGAGCCCGAGCGCTTTCAGTTTGGCAAGCATGCCCGTCTGGATTGGGGCCTAGAAGGCAGGCCCGCGGTGCAGTTTGAGCGCGGCGACTTTATGGCCGAAGGCGACAGCATGACCTATATTCCGCTGCTTCCGTTTGGCCTGCGCGGTATCGACGACCGCGACTTCGATACGCTGCTGGGCCGCATGTTTTTTGATGGGCATCCCGATGCGAACGCGCCCGCCGGTTTTGCCTCCATCGGCACGCCCGCAGACGACAATCTCAATCCCTACCTGCGTGCCTATCAGGAAGACTTTGCCGCCCGCGCACAATGGTGTGCCCATGATCCGGCAGCCTGCTCGCATCCGGCACATGTTGTCGAGGTCACGGCCGACCGCAGCGCCACAGCCGGCGAGCGCGTCGACCTTACAGCGACCATCGTCGACCCCGACGGCAAGGGCTTCGATGTGCATTGGGATGTCGCCGTGGACCCGTCGAGCTATGCAGGCGCCCAGGATCTGTCGCTGTGGCAAGAATGCACGGTAGACACCGCTTTCATCGTGCCCGCCGACGCGCGGCCCGGCGACCGCCTTGTGCTCACCCTTACCGTGCAGACGCGCGCCGAGCGCCCCTGCACCCGCTACGGCCAGGTCGCCATCACCGTCGCGTAGCAGCGACGGCGCTCACACTCAACAAGAAGTGCCCCCAAGTGCCGGCCAAATGACGAGAGTGGATAATCTCCCACTTTGAGCCCCCAAACAGGCCAAAAACGGCAGATTATCCACTCTCACTTTGGGGCACTCATTGGGGACAGACTTAAATGAGTAGTCGTTGGGGACGTTCTTGTTTGACTGGTCATTTAAGTACGTCCCCAATGAGTGCTTTCACTTCTTTTAACAAAACGCCCGGCGGGCATTAACTGCTCGCCGGGCGTTTTGGTTAGGAAACTCTGAAGTTGAGTGTCTCGGCTTCCTTAGGACAGATCCTCACCATTCGTTTCAATGACATGCTTGTACCAGTGAAAGCTCTTCTTTTTGGAACGCTTGAGGGTGCCGTTGCCCGCATCATCGCGGTCGACATAGATAAAGCCGTAGCGCTTGGACATCTCGCCCGTGCCGGCAGACACCAGGTCGATCGGGCCCCAGGTGGTGTAGCCCAGCAGGTCAACGCCGTCCTCGGTCACCGCATCGCGCATCGCGGCGATATGCTGGCGCAGGTAGTCGATACGGTAGTCGTCGTTGATGGAGCCATCCTCCTCGACAACATCCTTGGCGCCCAGGCCGTTCTCGACCACAAACAGCGGCTTCTGATAACGGTCGTACAGGTCGTTGAGGGTGATGCGGAAGCCCAGCGGATCGATGGCCCAGCCCCACTGGCTCTCCTGCAGGTAGGGGTTCTTGGCGCCGGCGAAGGCGTTGCCCTGGGTGCGCTCGACATCGGGGTTATCGGCACCGGCGGAGCAACGGGTGCTGTAATAGCTAAAGCTGATGAAGTCGACGGTGTTGGCGGCCAGGATCTCGCGGTCCTCGTCCGTCATGCCCACATCGATGCCCAGACGCTCGAGCTTCTTGACGGCATAGGCCGGGTAGTAACCGCGGCTCTGAACGTCGACGAAGAAATAGTTGCTCTGGTTGTCAATCTGCGCCTGGCGCACATCGCCCGGACGGCAGCTGTAGGGGTAGTAGCTACCTGCGGCAAGCATGCAACCGATCTTGACCTCAGGGTCGATCTCGTGAGCGATCTTGGTTGCCCAAGCGCTGGCGACGAGCTCGTTGTGGGCGGCCAGGTACTCGACGGCCTCCTTGTTCTCGCCCTCCTCAAAGACCAGACCGGCACCCATAAACGGCAGGTGCAAGATCATATTGATCTCGTTGAAGGTAAGCCAGTACTTTACCAGGCCCTTGTAGCGGGTGAAGATCGTGGTCGCGAGGTTCTTGTAGAAGTCGATGAGCTTGCGGTTGCGCCAGCCGCCGTACTCCTTGATGAGGTGAATCGGGCAGTCGAAGTGCGTGATGGTCACGAGCGGCTCGATGCCGTGCGCCTGACACTCGCGGAACACGTCCTCGTAGAAGGCCAGGCCGGCCTCGTTGGGCTCAGTCTCGTCGCCGTTGGGGAAGATGCGGGTCCAGGCCAGGCTCATGCGGAAGGTCTTAAAGCCCATCTCGGCAAAGAGGGCGATGTCCTCCTTGTAGTGGTGATAGAAATCGATGCCGGTCTGCGCGGGGTAGTAATAGCCGTCCTCGAAGTCGAGCATCTTGCGCTGGCCGGAGACCACCGCATAGCGCTCGGGGCCGTGCGGGGCCACATCCACGTTGGCCAGGCCGCGGCCGTCCACGTCGTAGGCACCCTCGCACTGGTTGGCAGCCGTTGCGCCGCCCCACAGGAAGTCTTTACGGAAAGCCATGCATCAATCCTTTCACACGCTGTTTGTCGTGGCTTCAGTATCCCCGTAAGCAGCGCGCTACTCAACGGCAACGGCGCAGGTCGACACTTCTTTTCGCGCACAGGCGCCCCGCAGCCGCCCCCGTCTGACACTTTCTGATACCGCCGCCCCACACCACCACAAAGGGGACAGGCACCTTTGTGGTGGTTGGGGACGGTTTGTCTCGATCTGCAACAGGTAGGCAGCCAAAACCGGGCTTGGTGTTACAGATCGAGATTTTCGGGCAGCCCCCCGCAGTTTGTCTAAATCTGTAACAGGTAGAGACGATTTAGCCCGCTAGATGTTACAAATCGAGACGGAAGATGCTAGTCGCAGGCGATGTCGAGGTTCTTGCCGACGAGGCCCACGTAGCCGCCCTCGGCAGCCTTGGGGCTATCGGCGTGGCAGAGAACCCACTTGTCGGCCTTCCAGTAGCAGTAGCTGTCGCCGGCGGCGGGCATGTCGGCTGCGGCCTCGGGGCGCGGGCCATTGGTGCCCGCCGGCAGCGCCACCATCACCTGGAAGCCGCCGTCGTCGACCATGCAGGGCGTGTAGTGGAGCGTGGTGTTGAAGACTTCGACGACCTTGCCCGCCGGTACGCGGAACGCCTTGACGCACGCGGTGTCGAGCTTGCCGTCCTCGATCTCCCAGCGATGCGCCACGAGCAGGATAAAGTCGCGGGCGCCCAGGTTAAACTCGCTGGCGCGGTGATACTCCAGGCAGTTGAGGCGTGTGTTGTGCCCGTTGCACCAGCCGAGCTGGAAGGAGCGGCCGCCGTACATGAGAAAGCCCAGCTTATCGGCATCCTTGACGCCCTCGAGCTCCGGCGCGCTTGCTACGTACTTGCTGCCTTCGGGAATGGGCGTGGCAGAGAGCGCCTCGAGCACGAGCGACGTGAGCTCGGACGGAACGTCATCCCAAACGTTGCCATAGGATTTGAACTCGGGATCGTTGACAGAATAGATGTGCATGTTCGCTCCTGTTCGTAAATGTGACTATACGAACATTCTAGAACAAACATGAGCGATTTTGAACGCTCGTCCCGACCACTCAACAAAAAGGCGCCCCCGCATAAGCGAAGGCGCCCAATGCGCGCGCTTTGGGCGATAAAGCCCTTACGCCTGCTGATAATGCAGGTGCTTCTCATCGATATCGGCCAGGTCGCGGTCGAGATAGCGACGCGCGAGCCAGTTTGCCATGGGGAGGTTCTGGTCCAGATAGTTACCGCACTCCTCGGGAGCGGCACCGGGGACATCGCCCTCAAAGCCGGCGACAAACTCGAACAGCTCACGCACGAGCGGCAGGATCTCCTCGCTCGTCACCTCGCCAAACACGACGAGGTAAAAGCCCGTGCGGCAGCCCATGGGACCAAAGTAGACAATGCGGCTCGACCACTCGGCATGGTTGCGGAGGAACGTGGCACCCAGATGCTCGATGGTGTGGCACTCCGCCGTGTTCATAACTGGCTCCTTGTTGGGCGTGGTCAGGCGCAGGTCAAAGGTGGTGACGGCGGCGCCGGTCGCCGGATCGTGGTCGATGCGGCTCACATACACGCCGGGCTCGAGCAGCAGATGGTCAACGGAAAAACTCGCGATGCGCTCCATGGCAGATCCTCTCGGTAGTCAATTTGGGACGGGGCTCTTTTAGCTGGTTCGAATGATCGCACCAATCATACCAGTCAAAAAAGCCCCATCCCAAATGAGCTGCCCGGGAATAGCCTGCGGGCGCCGCGCAGCCGCCTAGGCAGTGTAGGCAATGGTCGCGTCGACGGCGTGACGCCAGCCGGCGATCTTTTTGGCTCGTTCGTCGGCGGACATGGCAGGCTCCACGATGCCGCGGGCGCCGTAGACGTCGACGACATCGCGCGTGTACATGTCCAGCGCAATGCCGCAGGCCCAGGCCGCACCCAGGCCGCTCATCTCGTCGTTGCTCGCGATGCGGATGGGCGAGCCAACCAGGTCGCTCTCAAACTGCATCAGGTACGCATCGCGCGTGGGACCGCCGTCAACACGAAGTTCGGCCAGCGCCGCGCCCGAATCCTCGACCATCGCATCAATCACGTCAAAGATCTGATAGGCGATCGACTCGTCGGCGGCCTTCACGAACTCCGCGCGACCCGTGGTGCGCGTCATGCCAAAGACGCAGCCCTCGGCGTCACTCGCCCAGTGCGGCGCGCCCAGACCGGTAAACGCCGGCACAAAGTAGACGCGGCTCGCCGGATTGGCGGCGTAGCACAGGTCGGTAACTTCCTCGGGGTTATTGATGAGCTCCAGATCGTCGCGCAGCCACGTCTTGACGGCGCCGGCGTAGCTCACGTTGCCCTCGAGCACGTACTCGGTCACGCCGTCCATGCGCCATGCGAGCGAGCTCGAAAGCCCGTGCGAGCTGGCGACGAACTCGTCGCCGACGTTCATCATGACCGAGCTGCCGGTGCCATAGGTCGCCTTGGCCATGCCGCGGCTATGGCAGCCCTGCGCAAACAAGGCGGCATGGCTGTCGCCGAGCACGCCGTGAATGGGCACGGGTGCCGGCAAAAAGCCGCCCAGGTCCGTCATGCCAAACAGGCCATCGGAATCGGTCACCTGTGGCAGGCAGGCCACGTCAACGCCAAAGGCCTCGCACACCGGCTCGCTCCAGCAGCCACGGCGCAGGTCAAAGAGTTGCGTGCGGCTGGCGTTGGACCAGTCGCAGCGGAACTCCGCGCCGCCCGTGAGCGTCCAGACCACCCAGGCATCGATGGTGCCCAGGCACAGCTCGCCCGCTGCAGCGGCCTCGGCAGCCGTGGGAACGTTCGCGAGGATCCAGGCCATCTTGCCCGCCGGGTAGTAGGGCGAGAGCACTAGACCCGTCGTGTCGCGCACCAGCTCGGCCACGCCCTCGCGCGCGGCCAGCTCGTCGCACAGCTCGCGGGCGCGGGCGCACTGCCACACCACGGCGTCGCACAGCGGCTCGCCCGTCGTGCGCCTCCAGGCAACGGTAGTCTCGCGCTGGTTGGAGATGCCGATGCCGGCGACGTCGGCCGGATCGACCCCGGTCTCCTCCACCACGGCGCGCGCCACGGCCAGCACGTTGGCGGCGATCTCGGCTGGATCATGGCTCACCCAGCCGGCCTCGTTGACAATCTGGCGATGCGAGCGATCGGCACGATGAATCAAATGGCCGCCCTCGTCCACCAGCAGCGCCTTGGTGCCCTGCGTGGATTGATCGATTCCGATGATGTAGCGGCCCATGGCCACCCCTTTCAAAACGAATGTGACAAAGGGACTGTCCCTTTGTCACATTCCAGTTACTCTGCGGGCAGGAACTCGGCGACCGTCTTGGCGATTCCCTCGCCGGTGAGCCCGTAGTGCGCAAAGACCTCGGGGCTCGTACCGGTGATGACCGGCGCATCGGGCAGGCTCAGGCACTTGACCGGACGCGGGCAGTGCTCACCTACGACCTGCGCGACCATGGAACCCAGGCCACCGAAGGGACCGTGCTCCTCGACGGTCACGACGGCGCGCGTGGCACCGGCGGCCTCGATCACGGCCTCGGCGTCGAGCGGCTTGACGCAGTACATATCGAGCACCGTTGCCGAGATGCCCTGCTCGGCCAGCAGATCGGCGGCGTCCACGGCGTGGCGGACCATCTCACCGGTAGCGACGATCGTCACATCGGTGCCGCGGCGCACCCAGGTGGCGCGATCCATCTGGAACGGGCACTCGTCCTCGGTGTACACGTCCTCCACCGGGTTGCGGCCCACGCGGATGTAGGCCGGCTTGTTGTCGGCGACCAGGGCACGCACGAGCTCGGCGGTCTGGAAGCGATCGCTCGGCAGATACACGCGCATGTTGGGAATCGCGCTCATGGCGGCGATATCCTGCGCGGAGTGATGGCTCATGCCTAAGGCGCCGTAGGACACGCCGCCCGAGATGCCGATGAGCTTGACGTTGGTGTTGGAGTACGAAACGTCGACCTTGCACTGCTCATACGAGCGCGTGGTCACAAAGGACGCCGGCGAGGCGGCCCAGGCCTTCTTGCCGCACGAGGCCATGCCGGCGGCGATGCTCACCAGGTCCTGCTCGGCAATGCCGACCTCAACGGACTGCTGGGGATACTGGTCAAAGAACGGCGTGAGCGATGCAGAGCCGCGGGAGTCGGAGCACAGGACGACGATGTCTTTATCGGTTGCGGCGGCCTCGAGCAGCGTGTCGCAGATAGCCTTGCGGTTGGCGATCTTGTTAGCCATTGATAGCCTCCTTATGGGCAGCGAAATCGGCGATGATCTGGGCATATTCCTCATCGTTGGGCAGGTGATGATGCCAGGCGGCCTTGTCCTCCATAACCGGCGAGCCGTAGCCCTTCACCGTGTTGAGGATGATGACCGTGGGCTTACCCTTGGTCTCGGCGGCCAGCGTCAGCGCGGCGTCGATGGCCTGGACGTCGTTGCCCGGAATGGACAGCACGTTCCAACCGAAGGCGGCCCAGCGCTCCTCCTGCGAATCCTGCTTCATGACGTCCTCGGTGCTGCCGCTGATCTGCAGGCGGTTGCGGTCCACGAGCGCGCACAGGTTATCGAGCTGGTAGTTGCCGCCGCTCATGGCGCCCTCCCAGACCGAGCCCTCGGCAAGCTCGCCGTCGCCCATGATGGTGTAGACGCGGTAGTCGCGGCCATCCATCTTGCCGGCAAGCGCCATCCCGACGGCCACGGGCAGGCCATGACCCAGCGAGCCCGAGTTCATCTCGATGCCCTTGAGCTTGTTGTTGGGGTGGCCGATGTAGGGGCTGCCGAACTTGGAGAAGCGGGCCTTGACGTCATCAAGGTCAAGATAGCCCTCGTGGCAGAGCACCGCGTAGTAGGCCTCCATGGCGTGGCCCTTGGAGAGCACGAAGCGATCGCGGTTGGGATTGTCGACGGTCTCGGGCGAAATGTTGAGGTGGTTGGCGTAGAGGGTCATCAGCGCATCGATGACCGACATGTCGCCGCCGATGTGCCCGCCGGCGCCAGCCATGATGATATCGACGCAATCGCGTCGAAGGTCCCAACGCAGGGACTCAAGCTCTTCGATAGTTGCCATTTCTACTCTCCTCGCAGGTAAGCTTTGACGTCTTCTTCGATGGGGTCGTACAGGTCGGGGACAATGCCGATGTACTTGCACGCCTCGTAGAGCACCGGCACCACGTTGGCGTGAATGGCGACGCAATGGTGGATGTAGGGACCCTCGACGATCTTGGCCTCGAGGCGCTTGAGGTTGTCGACCTCGACCCACAGGTAGGTGCCCATGCCGGCCGGGCCGTCGATGCCGCGGGCGTTGCCCAGCAGCAGCGAGTACTCGCCGTTGTCGCCGTCAAAGCGGGCAAGGGTGAGGTCGCCGTGCTTGGCCTCGGCCGTCAGCGCGCCGGGGTGATCGAAGGCCAGCGGATAGGTGAGCTTGGGCTTGACGGCCGCGCAGCTGCAGGGCCAGGGGCCGCAGTGCTGCAGCAGCTCGCCGTTCTCGTTATCGGGATGACGCACGGTCCAGTCGGCGAACATGCCGCGGTGACGGCCCAGGTCGGCGGCCTCGACCATCAGCGCGGTGATAGCGCCATGGATGTCGGTCTCGCAGACGATGGGGATGCCCATCTCGTTGAGGATTGCGTTGGCGGCGCAGGGCATAATGCCCAACTCGTCCTGCAGGGCGTTCCAGCACTGGATGGCGCCGGCGTTGCAGCCGTACTTCTCGACCAGGCGCTTCATGGCAATGGCGAGTCCTGCGACCGCAGGAACCTTGTCCTCGGGGATGCAGATCTCAAAGCTGTCACCAATGTGGGCGAGCATGGTTGCCATGGCCTGCTCGTCAGCCTGGGCGTCGCGCACGGCCTGGACAAGCTCGGTCATGGGGATGGGCGAAAGCTGGATGTTGAACTTCTCGAGCAGCTCGCCCTCGTTGCACATGGTCGACCAGAAATCGAACGGACGGGTGGCCATCTGCAGGATGCGGGTGTGCTTGAAGGTCTTGACCACGTTGCACACGGCCAAAAAGTCCCAGACGCCGCGCTCGAACTCGGGATCGGTCAGACGGCAGTTGGTCATGTAGGTGAAGGGAACCTGGAAGCGGCGCAGGACCTTGCCGGTGGCGAACAGACCGCACTGGCTATCACGCAGACGGGTGCCGTCGGGCTCGGGGCGCTCGTCGCGCGGCCCCCACAGCAGCACGGGCAAACCGAGCTCGCGGGCAAGGCGGGCGCAGACATACTCGGTACCAAAGTTGGCGTGGCAGAGCATGATGCCGTCGACGCCCTCGGCGCGGAACTTCTCGACGATAGGCGCGATATGGCTGTCGTCGAACAGCAGGCCCTCGTCGTTGATGTCGTCGATATCCACAATCTCGACGCCGATCTCGCGCAGGCGATCAGCCGTCAGACCGCGATACTTGATCGCGTCCGGCGCGCTAAAGATACTGCGGCGCGTGGGCACAAAGCCGAGCTTGATCTTGTCCATGTACGTCCTCCCCTAGTCACATGTTCAGTAAACAGACGCATGTTTCGTTTTGTTATGTTTACTAAATGTTTTACTCTTTTGTTTAAAAGTTTAGCGCGAAAGTCTCGTAAACGGTAGAGAAATCAGCCTAAACGGTATGTAAACAATCTGAACATACAAGGGCAACAAAAAGAGGGCCCCGAAGGACCCTCTTTTGAATAGCGCTATGTTTACTGCCCTAGCGAGCTTTGGCACGCTGCAGGCGATGCCGTCTCCGCCTAGATTTCGCGCACGCTCTGGCGCTCGACAAAATAGGTCGACACAGCCGTTTTGCAGGTGTAGCTCTTGGGATTGCGGATGTTGCCCACCAGGCGGCGCACCGCGATCTCACCCACCTCGTGCTTGGGAACATGCACCGTGGTGAGCGGCGGGTTGGAAAAAGCGCCCAGAGACAGGTCGTCAAAGCCGATGATCGAGACATCCTCGGGCACGCGAATGCCGTGCTCGTTGAACGCGCGCATGGCACCCACGGCGAGCACGTCGTTCTCGGCAAAGAAAGCCGTCGGCAGGTCGTCGTGCGAGGCATTGTCGAGCCACGCGCCCATGTCGCGATAAGCGCCCTCGAGCGTGGTGCCCAGCGTGACGCGCCATGCCGGATTGGCCTCGAGGTCCGCATCCTCAAGCGCTTGGCGATAGCCGCGCTCGCGGTCCTTAAAGTTGCGGATACGAAGGTCGCCCGCCAGATAGCCGATTTGCTTGTGACCTTTCTCGATAAGGTAGTCCACGGCACGCAGCACCGAATCGGTATTGGCAATGACCACGGCATCGAAGTACTGGCGGTCGCTCCAGCCATCGAGCACGATCAGGTGGGCGGCGGCGTTAGCGAACAGGGCGTAGTCCTCCTCGCCCAACTCGGTGCCCATCAGCACGATGGCGGCAGACGGGTCGGCGATCAGGCCCTCGACCTGCGGACGCACGGCGTCTAGGTCGCTAAAGTCGAGCGAGACAAAGCTCGTGCTCATGCCGTGGCGACGCGCCTGGCGCTCCACGCCCTCGATGACCGCGGGGTGGAAGGTGCTCTCGTCCAGGATGGCGCCCGTCTTGCGCGCGAGCACAAACTGGATGCTCTCGAGCTGCGTCGACTGCTGATAGCCGAGCGACTGCGCGCACTCCAGGATGACTTTGGCGGTCTCCTCGCTCACGCTGCGCTTGCGGTTGAGCGCGTTGGACACGGTCGCAGGCGAAAAACCGGTGATGCGGCTGATCTCGCGAACACTTGCTTTGGCCATTGTTCCCCCTAGTAACGGTCGCGGTCGAGCATCGTGGCCTGACCGCCCCGTGACTCGACAACTAAACGACCGCAAATTCAATCTAAACAGAATAGTAAATGTTTAATAGCTAGTTTAGCCTGTTGTCAAGCGAAGCGACGCGACTATTCCCCCAACGGGCGTATTTACTCGGTAGCTAATCTGGAACGGGGCACAGAAACCGTTTAGCCAAGGATGCGAGCCATGCGTGCCTTAAACTCCGCGAGGAAACGTGGGGCGTCCACGGTGAGCGCCACGAGCGCGCTCTTATCTGGATCGGACAGACGGTGCTCGTCGCAGATGGTGCGGCCGCGATACTCGCCCAGCAGGTCGACACGCAGGTTACAGCCGAGCGCACCTACGAGCGTGGGATCAATCGCCACGGCAACCGCCAGCGGATCGTGCAGCGCGCAGCCGCCCAGGTAGGGCGCGTTCATTTCGTACGAACCGATATAGTGCTCGACCATGCTCGCAAACGCGCAGCCAGCCATAGTGCCCGAGCCCGTCCAGCCGGCAACGTCGCGGCGCGTGAGCACCACGCGGTGCGTCACATCCAAGCCCACCATGGTGAGCTTGCGGCCCGAGCGCAACACGGCGTCGGCAGCCTCGGGGTCGCCCGCCATGTTGGCCTCGGCGCCCGCGCTCACGTTGCCGGGCACGTTAAACTCACCGCGCAGATTGTAACGACACAGGCCGTTGTAACCGTAGCGGTTCAAATATAAAAACAGTACCGCCCGACGGAACGGATCCTGGCTTTTGTTGAACTCTTCGCGGAACTGATAGTAGACCTCGGCGCAATTTGTTTCGGGAACAAACAGCTCGCGTGCGGCCTGTACGTACTCATCAGTACGCATCTTCACAATGTTATAGAGACTGATCAGGTCGCTATTGATATCGGCAAGGATATAACGAGAAAAGTCGGTATTAAGAAATACCGACCCGGCGCCCACAAAGGGCTCGATCAAGCACTCGCCTTCCGGCAAATGCTTTTTAATATCGTCAAGCAGGGGGAACTTTCCCCCTGCCCACTTCAGAAAAGCGCGATTCTTTTTCATGCTGCCTAACTAATTACACGTTCTCCGGCTGTGGAGAAAGCTCCGACAGCATCCAGCGCTTCAGGCAACTCCCGCAACGATAACCCATTGCGGGAGATAACCTTGATTACTTCAGATCGGCCTGTACCTGACGCAGCGGTTTCGCCCACGGGTTTTTGGCCTGAACATCTGCTGGCAATGTAGATACCGCTTTTTTCGCCTCTTCTTTCGAAGC
>OGFJ01001963.1_pt1 | contig 11945 bp, 9 predicted proteins | sample 1570861 | NCBI WGS metagenome assembly OGFJ01 (sample SAMEA2582060, study PRJEB24529) | metagenome | biome: Human gut stool | place: China | collected 2011
CTGCTTCCAAGGCTATCCGTATCGGGATTGAGTTCTTTGACAGCATCCTTCACTTCTTTCTCACCTATCGGATAAGTAACAGCTACTTGTTGTACGGGGTATTCTTCCTTTTCCCTATCCACAGCTTTCGATTCGGCATTCTCCGGAATCTTGGCAAAATCTTTGTTCATATCATTCACTATTTATGTTTCTATAGCTATTCAACAATAAAAATGGCCCGGAAGTTCCGAGCCATTCAATCAACCAAAACAAAAAAACCTAAACATCAACCATCTTTTTCTTTTTGCTCTACTATACGTTAAGGTTTACTAACTACTAAACAATCTTTCTAACCTAAAAACTAAACCTATCAAATCATATATATATTTCCCTTGTTTCCTATTCCTCGTATGCCGGCCATGCCCCCTCTTTCGTACAGACATAAGCAGCTGTGCGGACGGCAAATTCATGCGCTTCCCTTAGCGAAGCCCCTTTCAGCAACGAAATGACCAATGCTCCGGAGAAAGCATCACCTGCTCCAACCGTATCCGCCACCTGCACTTCCGGGGTTTGCAAAGTCGATTCTTCATTAGCGGTATATATCGTACTATAAGCTCCTCCGGCCGTCAGAACCACCAAGCGGAGATTATAGTGTTCTATAAACCAATGAGCCACCTCCTTGTCCGTTCCTTCCAAATTAACATTCGGGATGGCATGGAAACGGATTAAATTGATGCGGCAGTCGATGCCACGCAGCAATTTAACAATTTCTTTGGCATACACCAAAGAATCATTCACATCTTTAAACACAATATATTCAAAAGACAACCGCCTTTGCTTGCTGAAATCATAATTACGCAATATATCTACAATTTCGGTAATAGAGAAAGCTCTTTCGGCAGGCATCAGTTCTTTTCTCTGCGATGGGAAAGGAGTATGCATACTGATAGCCAGATGGCAGTCACTCTCATTCAAAAAACGTTCCAATCCTTTTTTCAATCCAACGGAAGATACAGTTATTCTTTTCGGACTCCAATGATAGCCATAATCAGAGGTCAGTATTTCGAGCACCTTCAGCACTTCATCCAAGTTGTCAAAAGGCTCTCCCATCCCCATAAACACAAGATTGGTCAGCGTATCGCGTTCCGGTATAGAATATATCTGGTTCAGAATCTGGTTGGCAGTCAGGTTGGCCGTAAAACCTTGCTTTCCTGTCATGCAGAACTTACAATTCATCTTGCACCCCACTTGTGAAGAAACGCACAAGGTAGCCCGGTCTTCATCCGGTATATATACAGCCTCTACAAAATTCCCGGTCGGCGTACGAAACAGATACTTCACCGTCCCGTCCACCGAGCGCATAGCTTCCACCGGTGCAGATGCTCCGATTTCATAGCTGCCTTTCAACATCTCACGATGCTTCAGTGACAGGTTAGTCATTTCATCTATCGAAACGACTTTCTTCTCATACAACCAAGATACAATCTGCTTTGCAGCAAATTTAGGCATTCCCAGATTCTGCGTTATGTGCTGAATCTCATTCAATGTCTTGCCAAGTAATACCGTTTTTGGAGTTTCCATTCTATTTAAAAAGACAATTAGCGTACAAAGGTAGAGAAAAAATAATATATATTGCCTATCTTTGCGCTGAGAAATACATTTAAAGATGAGAAAAACAATTAATTGTTTTATTCCATACGAAGAAAACACAGCAATAGACAAAGTTGTTACAGCATTGAAAGACAGCATTGTTGTAAACAAAATCTATTTATTGACAACCGCTCATGGCTCAATGCCATCCGTTCCTGCAGGATGTGAACCATTCACCATTGACTCCTTGAACAGCAGTGATACGATAAAGAAGATTGCTCAGAAAGCAGACACCCCTTTCACTTTATTATATACCAAAGCATCTCCGTTTGAATTAGGCTACATGGCTTTGGAACGCATAGCCGACTTCCTGCAAGACCGGAAGACCGGCATGGTCTATGCCGACCATTACGAGTGGAAAGAGGGAGAAAAGAAAAAGCATCCCGCCATTGATTACCAACCGGGAAGTGTACGCGATGACTTCGACTTCGGGGCTCTGCTGGCATTCAGAAGCGAATACCTGATCGGGGCAGCCGGAATGATGGAGAACGAGCGCGAAAACTATCGGTATGCCGGACTTTATGCCACTCGCTTGTTCATTGCCGAAACAGGCCGAATTGTCCACATCAATGAATACCTATACACTGAAATAGAAGAAGACAACCGCTTGTCGGGCGAAAAGCAGTTCGATTACGTCAACCCACGCAACCGCGAAGTACAGATTGAAATGGAACAGGCCTTCACCGGATACCTGAAAAGAACAGGTGTCTATTTGCCGTCTAATTTCAAAAAGGTAAACTTCCGAACAGAAACATTTACCTATGAAGCTTCCGTCATCATCCCCGTAAGAAACAGAGTCCGCACCATCGACGACGCCATCCGTTCCGCCCTCGAACAGCAAACGGACTTTCCTTTCAATATCATCATCGTTGACAATCACTCCACAGACGGCACATCCGAAGTGATTGCCCGTTATAAAAACCATCCGCAAGTCATACACCTGCAACCCGAACGCACCGATTTGGGCATAGGCGGCTGCTGGAACCTCGCAGTCCATCATCCCTTATGCGGCCGCTTCGCCATACAACTGGACAGCGACGACCTCTATAGCAGTCCGCAGACGTTGCAAACCATCGTAAACACTTTCTATAAAGAACAATGCGCCATGGTGATAGGCACGTACCGAATGACGGATTTCCACCTGAACACCATTGCTCCGGGCATCATAGACCACAAAGAATGGACACCGGACAACGGGCACAACAATGCCCTGCGCATCAACGGGCTGGGTGCTCCCCGCGCCTTCTTCACTCCCCTTTTAAGAGAAATCGGAGTGCCCAACGTCAGCTACGGAGAAGACTATGCATTGGGCCTCGCCTTCTCGCGCACCTATAAGATAGGACGGATTTACGATGAACTATACCTTTGCCGGCGTTGGGAGGGCAACTCGGATGCCGCACTCGGCATTGAGCAAGTCAACACCAACAACCATTACAAAGACAGCCTCCGCACACACGAAATCAATCTCCGCCGGTGCTATAACGAACAGCACAACCAAAACGACGGTAATAAAAGCAAAGCACAAAACAAGCATTTTATAGAAAAACAATTTGCCGAATGGCAGACGGCAAGCGACAACCTTGCCGCTTTAAGAAAAGCGCTTGTCAAGCAAGAAGTGATTTGCGGCATCCCGTTTACTGTGCAGCACAACCCGGCACGCATGGTTTCCACCGGAGCCAAAACCGACAAAGAAAGCATTCTCTCCCGTCCCTGTTTTCTTTGCAGAAAAAATCAACCCGAAGACCAGCGCGTCTGTCCCATCGGAGACGGATACAATCTGTGTGTCAATCCTTATCCGATACTCCCCTATCATATCACCATCCCATCTGCCGAACACCGGGAACAGATCCTGCCTGCTGATTTTTGCAACACCGTCAGCACTCTCCTCAATGAATTGCCCGACGAATACGCCTTATTCTACAACGGAGCACTTTGCGGAGCCTCTGCCCCCGACCATCTGCATTTTCAGGGAGTTCCGACGGAGCACGTTCCACTGATTGCTTTCTATCGCCGGACGGACAGCGGAAAAGAAAGGCTCGCATCAATCAGCCATTCATCCGTCCTGCACTACATCGACAGTTACGTCTGCCCCCTGTTCAGCATCGAACAGTGCCGTGACGGAAAAACAGACGAGTCCTTGTTTACCAATATAATGAAAGAATTGCCGTACAGCAATAACGAACCGGAACCGAAAGTAAACATACTGGCATGGCAAGAAGATGAAAAACAAATCATCCTTATCATTCCGCGCTGTAAGCACCGTCCCGAATGTTACAGTGCCGAAGCCGGCAAACAAATGCTTGTCAGTCCGGGTACCCTTGATATGGCAGGCATCATTGTCACACCGCGCAAAGAAGATTTTGAAAAGATATCAACCGAAGACATCCGACAAATCCTGCAAGAAGTCGGACTGCCACGCGAAGATGCACAGGAAATAATTAAGAAGTACCGAAAAAGAGACAGACTATGATGAAAGAGCCCGAAATAAATGTAGGAATAGTAAATGCACAAGAAATCCATTTTTCGTTGAACGGCCGTTTTTTTGCCAAAGGAGAAACCGTATGTGGCGAACAAAGCGTCTCTTTCAGTGAAGGAGGCATTTTGTGGAACGGCAATCTGTATCGTGAGCTGACATTCACCCCACAAGACGAACGCACTTCCTTCTCCCTCTATGATGTGACCATCGGCATCAATTTTCATTGGGAGCGTCAGGAAACCCAAAGCTTTATGGGAACGCTGAAACTGGTGGTGGATGAAGGCAAAATAACAGCCATCAACATCCTTCCGGTAGAAGACTATCTGATAAGTGTCATCTCTTCGGAAATGAACGCCACCTCTTCACTGGAGTTTTTGAAAGCACATGCAGTCGTTTCGCGAAGCTGGCTTTTTGCCCAAATGGAAAAGCGTAAGGCTCTATGCAACAAGAATGAAGGATTCTTCTCCTTTGTGAAGACCGAAAACGAATACATCCGCTGGTATGACCGCGAAGACCACACCATCTTCGACGTGTGTGCCGACGACCACTGCCAGCGTTATCAGGGAATCACCAAAGCATCGAACGCAACAGTCGCCGAAGCTGTCCGCGCCACACGCGGCCAACTGCTCATGTACGGTCAAGGCATTTGCGATGCCCGTTTCTCCAAATGTTGCGGAGGAGTAACCGAAGAATTCGGTTACTGTTGGGAAGATAAGGACTATCCCTATCTGTCCGCCATACGAGATGACGGAAAAGAAGCCTCGCAACCGCTCCCCGACCTGACTCAGGAAGCGGAAGCCGAACGCTGGATACGCACCTCTCCCCCGGCGTTCTGCAACACCGACGACAAGAAAATCATTTCACAGATACTGAACAACTACGATCGCGAAACGACAAACTTCTATCGTTGGAAAGTGCGTTACACACAAGAGGAACTGGCAGAGCTCATCCGCCTGAACACCAAAACCGATTACGGAAGCATCCTCGATTTAATTCCTGTCCGGCGAGGAAAGTCGGGACGTATCTGCAAACTAAAAATCGTAGGCACCCTGAAGACCCTCATTATCGGAAAGGAACTGGAAATTCGTCGCACCCTCTCCTCCTCCCATCTGTTCAGTTCGGCTTTTGTCATCGACAAAGGAGAGCTGAAAGACGGTGTGCCGGAATGGTTCCTGCTGACAGGCGCCGGCTGGGGTCACGGAGTAGGCTTATGCCAAATCGGTGCCGCTGTCATGGGTGAGCAAGGCTATACATACGACAAGATTCTGCTACACTACTATAAAGGAGCAGACATCCGCCGTTTCTATTAATCCAATCTTACAGGTAATCATGAAAAAGACATCACCGTGGGCATGGATTCCCACCCTCTACTTTGCGCAAGGATTGCCATACGTGGCAGTGACCATCATCTCGCTTGTCATGTATAAAAGGCTGGGTATCAGCAATACCGAGCTGGCCTTCTATACCGGCTGGCTCAACCTGCCCTGGGTCATCAAGCCACTGTGGAGTCCGTTCATCGACCTCATCAAGACCAAACGCCGGTGGATTGTCACCATGCAGATGCTCATCGGTGCAGGACTGGCAGGCATTGCCTTCACCATCCCCACGGAATATTTCTTTCAACTGACGCTCGCCCTGTTCTGGCTGCTCGCCTTCAGTTCTGCCACACACGACATTGCCGCCGACGGATTTTACATGCTGGCGCTCGATTCTCACGAGCAAGCACTGTTTGTAGGTATCCGCAGCACCTTTTACCGTATTGCCACCATTGCCGGACAAGGGCTGCTCATCATGCTGGCAGGCCGGTTGGAAACGGTGACAGGCAACATTCCATACGCGTGGTCCATCACCTTCTTTGTGCTTGCCGGCATCTTTCTTGCCGTGTGGCTTTACCATCGTTTCATCCTCCCCCATCCGGCTGCCGACCATCCGGCAAAGGAAGTATCCGCTTCCGGGTTGATGAAAGAATTCTTTACCACCTTTACCACCTTCTTCCAAAAAAAGCACGCCACCGTTGCCATTGCATTCATGCTGCTATACCGACTTCCCGAAGCCCAATTAGCCAAAATGGGAATCCCCTTCTTGCTCGACCCGATAGAAAAAGGAGGCTTGGGACTTACTACCGAAGAAGTAGGATTCGTGCAAGGAACAGTCGGTATCATAGGACTTACGTTAGGAGGCATTTTGGGAGGCATTGCCGTAGCCCGGGGAGGTCTTAAACGCTGGCTTTGGCCCATGGTATGGGCTATCTCGTTACCTGATTTTGTTTATGTATACCTCAGCTATGCACAACCGGATTCCTTGTTGTTTGTCAACATTTGCATCTTCATCGAACAGTTCGGATACGGTTTCGGATTCACAGCCTACATGCTCTACCTCATTTACTTTGCCGACGGCGAGCACAAGACGGCACACTATGCCATCTGTACCGCTTTTATGGCGCTTGGCATGATGATTCCGGGAATGGCTGCCGGATGGCTGCAAGAGCACTTGGGATACAACCACTTTTTTATTTGGATTATGATATGTTGCATCGCCACATTCGGAGTCACGGCTTTGCTGAAGATTCATCCCGAATTTGGAAAGAAAACCTTAAAAAGTTAATGTTAAATTCAACAATACAAGCCATTGCATTGTTTCCTTTTCAGACGATAACATATAAAACAGAAGATATATGAAAAAAATTATTTTATTGGTATCAGTTGTATTGTTTGGCTGCGTAGGATACGCACAAGCACAAACATCTGAAAAAAAGCTGAGTCGTCAAGAACGAAAGGAAGCTAAAAGAGCCATGGAGCAGGCATTGTTTGAAGAAGCCAAACAAGCCATAGAAAACAAAAGCTTTACCCTGGAAGCGGATCAGGTTATCTTTAAACGGGGCAGAACTGCATTTGTCTCTTCAAACACAAATTTTGTGACAGTCAATGGTAATAAAGGCTCCGTACAGGTAGCTTTCAATATACCTGTAAGCGGTCCCAATGGCTTGGGTGGAGTAACTGTAGACGGCAATGTGTCCGGCTACAAAGTGACCACAGACAAAAAAGGCAACATCCGTCTGGCAATGAATATCACAGGTGTAGGTATTTCTGCCCAAGTCAATATTTCACTGGCCAATGGCGGCAACAATGCAACAGTGGATATTCTTCCTAATTTTCATTCCAACAGACTTACCTTATCAGGCACTCTGTTGCCATTGGATAAATCAAGCGTATTCAAAGGAAGGTCTTATTGACAGATTTTTCCTAAATTCAGCCTCAACCGAGTTTTTCATTTCTACTGTCACTGCTGCCACCATAGGATGCTTATCACATACAACATCCTATCAATAAACGACTTATCCAAGTGGTGGCAGTAGCAGTTCTTTTACCGTTTAAAAGCCCTCTACCACCACTTTTTAGTATTATTCCACCAATCTTCTAATTATATTCGAAAGAAAAAGAAGATTAGTTAGAAAAGCCCGTGAGCATCATACGTTATTGCTTAACCACGTCCGTGGTTAAGTCTATCCACCCGGGTGGTTAAAGTTAGTCACGTAGGTGATTAAAGTTAACCACGGGGGTGGTTAAATAATATCCAACGTCTAAATAGACTTGTTTTGTTGATTAGGCACTCACTTTCAATTATTATTCATATCTTTGCGTACACTATAACCATTAACCAGTAACCATGATTGTAATAGCAGACAGTGGTTCCACCAAAACCGATTGGTGCATCGGCAACAGCCAAACGGATTACCGGATAGTCCAAACTCCCGGCATCAATCCGTTTTATCTTTCCACCAAAGAAATAAGCCGGCAAATAACAGAAAACCTTTTCCCGCAGTTGACGGAAAAAGACACCGTCACCGAACTTTATTTCTATGGCGCCGGCTGCACGCCCGAAAAGGCATGCATCGTAGCAGATGCCCTCACCGAATGTTTCCCACACGCCCATGTTGCGGTGGAAAGTGACTTGTCGGGAGCCGCCCGCGCCTTGTGCGGACACACGAAAGGTATTGCCTGTATATTGGGAACAGGATCGAATTCCTGCGAGTACGACGGTGAAAAAATTGTTTCCAATGTTTCTCCACTGGGGTACATATTGGGGGACGAAGGAAGCGGAGCCGTGCTGGGTAAACGCCTGGTGGGTGACTGCCTCAAAAAACAGCTTCCCCCCGACTTGTGCGAACTGCTGCTGAAAGAATATGAGTTGACGCCTGCCCTTATCTTGGACAAAGTATATCGGCAGCCGCTTGCCAACCGTTTTCTGGCAAGCCTCACTCCTTTCTTATCCGCACACCGGCAAAGAGCGGAGATTCATGCGTTGCTGCTTTCCTGTTTCACCGATTTCTTCGAAAGGAATGTGATGCTGTACGAATATGCCGGTTGCCCGGTTCATTTTATCGGTTCCATCGCATGGCATTTCCGGACGGAGGTGAAAGAAGCAGCCGATGCATTGGGCATTCAAGTCGGCAAGATAATAAAGAGTCCGATGGAAGGGTTGATAAATTATCATTTCAGAATATGAGTTTTATTAAAATAACCGAGCAGCCGTCTTTGCACGAAGACCTGGAACAGTTGTCCGTGCGAAGCTTATTGGAAGGTATCAATGAGGAAGACCAAAAAGTAGCCTTGGCCGTGCGCTCCTGTATTCCCCACATAGAAAGACTGGTAACAGGTATCGTGGAACGGATGCAGCAAGGCGGACGGGTATTTTATATCGGAGCCGGAACCAGCGGACGCCTGGGGGTATTGGATGCTTCGGAGATTCCACCGACTTTCGGTATGCCCGATACTTATATAATAGGTATAATAGCCGGAGGCGAAACGGCTCTGCGGCATCCGGTGGAAAATGCGGAAGACGACACGTTGAAGGGATGGGAAGAATTGCAGGCTTTCCACATCAGCGACAAAGATACCGTGATAGGCATTGCCGCTTCGGGAACAACGCCTTATGTCATCGGCGCATTGCAACAGGCACGGAAAAGAGGCATACTGACAGCAGGAATCAGCAGCAATCCTGATTCTCCCCTCTCACACGCAGTGGATATTCCCATCGAAATGATTGTGGGCCCGGAGTTTGTGACCGGCAGTTCGCGCATGAAAAGCGGCACAGGGCAAAAAATGATTCTCAACATGATCAGCACTTCCGTGATGATAAAACTGGGAAGGGTGAAGGGAAACCGAATGGTCAATATGCAACTAAGCAACCAAAAACTGGTAGACCGGGGAATGAGAATGATTATGGAGGAACTGCAGCTAGACGAAAAAAAGGCTAAACAATTGTTGCAGAAATATGGTTCAGTAAAAAAGGTCTTGGACATTTATAATAAGAAATAAATTGTATAACTAAAAACAATTAAGACATGAAAAGTTGGAAACCGGAAGCCATTATCTTAGCAATAGGTATGCTGATTATGGGGTATTTTATCAAAAACGGACTGGATACTTTCGCCGGTAAAGACCGGGTAGTAACCGTCAAAGGATTGGCTGAAATGGAAGTGCCTGCCAACAAGGTTACTTGGCCTCTGATGTACAAGGAAGTGGGAAATGACTTGCCTGCCTTATATAATAACATTAATAATACGAATCAGACTATCGTCACTTTCCTCAAACAAAAAGGTATCACGGAGCAGGAAATCAGTATCAATGCTCCCGAACTTATCGACTTGCAAGCCGACCGTTATAATAGTAATCCGATTCAATTCCGTTATAATATTACAACTGTCATCACTGTTACATCCGACAAAGTGGAACTTGTCCGTAATCTGATAAAAGAACAGAGTGAGCTTCTGAAGCAGGGCATCGCCATTACCGGAGGAGATTACCGCTACAATGTGCAGTATGACTTTACAGGGCTCAATGCCGTGAAACCTCAGATGATAGAAGAAGCAACAAAGAACGCCCGCGCCGCCGCCATCAAGTTTGCCAAAGACTCGGACAGTGAACTGGGAAAGATAAAAAGAGCTTATCAAGGACAATTCAGCATCGAAGACCGCGATGCCAATACTCCTTATATCAAACGAATACGTGTGGTGACTACCATTGACTATTCACTGGAAGATTAAAATATCAGATACCCATCTTATGAAGCATTTTCAATAGTTCATCTTTGTTCAGAGGCTTTGATAAATAACCGTTGAAGCCTCTGGACATTACTTTTCTTCTGTCTTCATCGTATGCAAAAGCCGTTACCGCCACAATGGGGATATCGGAAGACAGCTGGCGAATGGCATCCGTTGCCTGATAACCGTCCACCACGGGCATGCCTATATCCATCAAAATAATATCCGGATTGCATTCCAGGTATTTGGAAACGGCTTCTTCACCGTTTGTGGCACGGATCAAATCATAGTGTTTTTCCAGATAAATCTTATAGAGCAGATAATTGTCGTCCATGTCCTCGGCTATCAGAATGGTTCGGCGAACAGCCCCCGCATCGTATTCGGTTTCATTGAATTCAACGGTTTCCGAAACGTCTTCCGTCCGTTGCTGCAAAGGTAAAAAATCAAAAGGTTTCACCGGCAGGGTAAACCAGAAAGTAGAACCTTTGCCGTATTCCGAGAATACCCCTATCTCACCGCCCAGTTTCTTGATAATGGTCCGGCTGATAGACAACCCCAAACCCGTGCCCTGCTTTTTGGCATCCAGTTTCATGAAACGTTCAAAGACTTTATCCACCTTCCCGGCCGGAATGCCGGCTCCCGTGTCCTGCACATAGAAGTAGATATCATCCTCCCGCACCTTATATCCTAAAGTGATGCTGCCTTCTTTGGTATACTTGAATGCATTCGACAGAAAATTGGAAAGTACCTGTGACACCCGGTTCTTTTCAGTATGAATAAAGCAGACCGGCAGACAAGGCTCAAACACAATACGCACCGGACTGTCAGCCTCCTCCAGACGCAGCCGGAAAATTCCTTCCAGTTCACGCATTATCTGATTAACATCCGTATCGGAATAAATAAACTCCAATGTCCCCGCCTCTATCTTTGACATATCCAGAATATCATTAACCAACTGCAACAACATATTCGTATTACCTTTGATTATCTCAACATAAGAATTACGTTCGGATTCGGAAGCATTGGACAACAATCCCGCGAAACCAACTATCGCATTCAGCGGAGTCCGAATTTCATGGCTCATATTAGCCAGGAAAGCTGTCTTCTGTTCACCTGCCACTTCCGCCACCCGCCTGGCCGCCTCCAGTTCTTCCTGTACCTTCTTCAAACGCGTAATATCTCTCACGGTCAGCAACACCTTTTCATCTCTGTTCTGCACCATATATGCCCCCGAAACACTCACCACACAATCCACGTAGTTATCAGTGTCATCCGACAAATAAAGCCTCATCGGAGCTTCCAACCGGGAAAAGCTGTTTTTTTCGCGAAAACACCTTTCGATGGAAGCACGCACCGGACAGGATTTACAATTCTCGTGAGTGCCGCATGCACCGGAATCCAACGCATTTTTGCACCGAAGCAATTCCCCCACCCTGTGAAGGACACAGTCATCCTTTTCACTGTTCAAACTATAATAATTGGTTTTCTCTACCAGAAAATTACGATTGGCCAATACAATGTACGCATCGATATTGCGTAAGATGGCATCCGAAAAATCTTTGTTTAAACCAAGTTCGTTCTTTTGGGCAAGAACTTCCTTATTCAGACTTTTTGTTTTCTTTGTTTCGAGCCACCACTTTATCATAAAAAATAAAGCAACAACCGCTAATAGTATGGATGGTAGCATTTGCTAAATAGATTTATATTATCGCAAAGATATGAACATAATTCAATATCGGTTTATAATTAGACAATTAAATATTCAAATTTAAAGAAAAAGCCTCAAATCTATTTGTG
>OGFJ01001965.1_pt1 | contig 11939 bp, 10 predicted proteins | sample 1570861 | NCBI WGS metagenome assembly OGFJ01 (sample SAMEA2582060, study PRJEB24529) | metagenome | biome: Human gut stool | place: China | collected 2011
GCGGCGTGTGGTACTGCGGCGGCAAGAACAGCCCCTACATCTGGCTGCGCTGCCCCGGCGGCATGAAGAGTTGGGAATTCTTCGACTGGCTGCTGGAGAACTGCGGCGTGGTCGGCACCCCGGGTGTCGGATTTGGTGAGTGCGGCGAGGGCTACTTCCGCCTGACCGCCTTCGGCGATGCCGAAAAGACCAAGGTCGCCGCCCAGCGCATCAAGGCCGCCATCCAGACTCTGTAAACTTACACAAGCAAAAAGGCGATGCAGTTTTGAACAGCTGCATCGCCTTTTTCTTTTATTTCCGGCCCGTCAGCCGGTTGAGCAGCATCACTGCCAGAACAATGATGCCGATGACAAGGATGATGCCGACCATCCCGATCAGCATCATCGGCAGCGTGGTCATCCACGAAGAAAGATGAAGCATGCGATCACCTCCGTTAAGCCATCAGGGTCAGGATCAGGCCGCCTGCAATGACGGACGCGATCTGTCCCGAAACGTTGACGCTGATGGAATACATCAGCAGGAAATTCTGGTTGTCCTCTTCCAGGCCCATCTTGTTGACCACACGGCCGCTCATGGGGAAGGCCGAGATGCCGGCCGCGCCGATCATGGGGTTCAGCTTTTTGCCCTCCGGCCGGAAAAGGTTCAGCAGCTTTGCAAACAGCACGCCGCCTGCCGTATCAAAGACGAAGGCCACCAGGCCCAGTGCAAGGATGAGCAGGGTGTCGGGCCGCACAAACTTGTCGGCGGTCATCTGCCCGGCAACGGTCAGGCCCAGCACGATGGTGATAAGGTTTGCCAGCACATTCTGGGCGGTTTCGCTCAGCACATTCAGCACCCCGCACTCCCGCAGCAGGTTGCCGAACATCAAAAAGCCCACCAGCGCCACACTGGCCGGAGCCACCATGCCTGCAATGATCGTGACCACGATGGGGAACAGGATCTTGGTCAGCTGGGAAACACTGCCCTTTTCATAGGACATCCGGATGCGGCGCTCCTTCTGCGTGGTCAGCAGCCGGATCACGGGCGGCTGCACGATGGGCACCAGCGCCATGTAGCTGTAGGCCGCCACCATAATGGCACCGAGGTACTGGGAGTTGAGCGTGTTGGCCACGAAAATGGCGGTGGGGCCGTCCGCCGCACCGATGACAGCGATGGAGGCAGCATCCCGCAGGTCAAAGAAGAAGCCTGCCAGAAACAGGGTGAAAAAGATGCCGAACTGGGCCGCCGCGCCAAAGAGCATCAGCCACGGCTTTTCCAGCAGCGGGCCAAAATCGATCATGGCACCGATGCCGATGAAGAGCAGCAGCGGGAACAGCTCGTTGGACATGCCCGCTTCAAACAATGCAGAGATGGGGCCCACCGTATCCCCCTGCGTGATGGCACCCGAGAGGGGCAGGTTGACCAGAATGGCACCAAAGCCCATGGGCAGCAGCAGGCTCGGCTCCATCTTTTTGGCGATGGCAAGGTAGATGAGCAGTGCACCGATGCCCCACATTACCACCATCTGCCAGGTCAGATTCCCAAAATTGGAAAAGAGACTGGCGAATGTGTTCAGAAGATCCATATTTATTTTTCCTCCTTGTGTTCCGGTGCCGGGCAAGAAAAAAGAGACCCCTGCCACAGCACTCTGTCTGTGACAAAAGTCTCAAGCCAACACATGACATCGGGCATTTCTGCCGTGATGACGCTGCCATGCAGCACCCCGCAGGCCCTGCGGAATGCCCTTTACTCCCTTTTATCGATTCTAATTAAATCAGAATGCAGTCCCCTCTGTCAAGGGGTTCCTGCATTTCTTTTCCAAACTTTGCTTCAGCGCTCAAACGTTGTGCTGAGGGTGGTCTCCCAGGTCTGGCCGGGGGCAAGGCAGGCGGCAGCGGCGCGCTGGCTCCACTCCTGGGTATCGGTCTGGGCACCGGGCAGGGAGTGCCACGGCTCAATGCAGACAAAACGCACTGGCTTTGCCGGAGCCGACCAGATGAGGGTGTAGGGGTAGCCCTCCACATTGCAGACGATCCCCTTGCCGGTGTCCTTTTCGTAGATGCCCAGCGTGCGGCTGCGCAGACCGGCCATGCAGAAGCTGTCGTTCTCAAACAGATCGTCTGTCAGGGGGATGCTCTGCTCGTTCTTCCACCGGTAACCACACTTGCCGGTCAGCAGACCGTTGGGGTAAGCGTCCAGGATCATCGGGCTCTCCGGCTGGTCGAAGCGGAACTCGTAATCGGTGGTGGTGTGCTTGTCATCAAAGGGGATGCGGAACGCCGGGTGGTAGCCGATGCCGAACTGCAGCTCCTCGGCGGCATCGGCGGGGTTGGTAACGGCCAGGGTGTGGTGCACCGTCCTGCCCTCCAGCCGGAAGGTGCTGGTCAGGACAAAATCAAACGGGAAGCGCTCTGCCTTGCTCTTTTCATCCGAGCGCAGCTCCAGCCGGATGGTGTCGCCCTCGGCGCAGAGCAGGGTGTGCTCCACGTCCCGGGCAAAGCCGTGCTGACCGCCGGGGTAGGTCTTGCCCTTATGGGTAAAGGCCCCGCCGGTCAGCTTGCCCGTCCAGGGGAAAAGGATGGGGGCATGGCGCTTCCAGACAGCCGGGTCGGCCTGCCAGAGCATCTCCTGCCCGGCGGCATTTTTCAGGCTGACTGCTTCGGCACCATGGGTATCCACGGTCAGGGTCAGAAATTCGTTGTGAATGGTTGCCTGCATGATTCATCTCTCCTTTTTATCTGTTGACGATGTGCTCGCCGTTTCCTTCCAGCCAGGTGCGCAGGTTCCGGGTGGTAATGTCCATCAGGTTCTGCAATGCCTCCCGGGTCGTCCACGCAATGTGCGGTGTGAGGATAGCGTGGGGTTCTGCCCGCAGGGGACTTTCCTGGGGCAGTGGCTCGGTGACAAAGGCATCAGCCCCGTAAAAGCCCAGCTGACCGCTGTGGAGGGCCGCTGCCACGGCCTCCTCATCCACCAGCGCGCCCCGGGCCGTGTTGAGCAGAATGGCCCCGGGCTTCATCTTCGCCAGCGCCTCCGCGTTGACAAGGCCCCGGGTCCGGGGTGTAGCCGGGCAGTGCAGGCTGAGGATATCGCACCGCCTCAGCAGGGTATCATAATCCACGAACTCCACACCGTCGGCGGCGTATTCGGGCCGGACGTTGCGGGTGCAGACCAGCACCTCCATGCCAAAGGCTCTGGCAATGCGGGCCGACTGCCGCCCGATGCTGCCATAGCCGTAAACGCCATAGGTCTTGCCGTAGAGCTCCATCTGGGGCAGCAGGCCGATGCTCTCCGGGATATCCAGCTGCCAGCATCCCTGCTTGACGGCACGGTTGTAGCGCTCCGCGCACTGGCAGATGGCCAGCAGCAGGCTGAAGGTCATCTGGGCCACGCTGTAAGTGGAATAGCCCGGCACATTGGCCACTGCAACGCCGTGGCGGCGGCAGGCTTCCAGATCCAGGTTGTCGGTGCCCGTGGCGATGATGCCCACCCATTTCAGGTTCGGGCACTGCTGTAAGATCTCCTCATCCATGCGGCACTTGTTCAGCAGAACGATGTCCGCATCTCCAATGCGGGGGGCGATCTCCTCGTAGGCCGTGCGGACATAGCTGGTGGTATCGGGCACCAGCGCCTTTACCCCCGACCAGTCGAGATCGCCTTCCTCCATGACATAGCTTTCCAGAATGGCAGCTTTCATCTCAGTCCTCCAACAATACGTCCTCGCTCAGCACCTGACCGATGGGCTTTGCAATGCACAGGTCGGCCTGCGCATCGGCCCCGGTGGGCTGCATGTTGATGACCACCAGATGGCGGCCACGGAAGTACCGGATGAGCCCCGCCGCCGGGTAGACCACCAGACTGGTGCCGCCGATGATGAGGGTATCCGCCTTGCGGATGGCAGACACGGCCCCGGAGAGCACTTCCTCGTCCAGCCCTTCCTCGTACAGGACGACATCCGGCTTGACGATGCCGCCGCACTTGGGGCAGCGGGGCACACCGGTGCTGTTGGCAATGAAGTCCACATCGTAGAACGTGCCGCACTTCACGCAGTAGTTGCGCAGGGTGCTGCCGTGGAGCTCGTAAACGGTCTTGGCCCCCGCAGCCTGATGCAGGCCGTCGATGTTCTGGGTGACGATGGCCTTCAGCCTGCCCTCCCGCTCCAGCTTTGCCAGCCGCAGGTGGGCAGCGTTGGGCTTTGCCCCCTTCACAATGAGCTTATCCCGGTAGAACCGGTAGAACTCCTCGGGGTTCTCCTCCCAGAAGGTGTGGCTCAGGATGGTCTCGGGCGGGTAATCGTACTTCTGGTGGTACAGGCCGTCCACGCTGCGGAAATCAGGGATGCCGCTTTCGGTGGAGACCCCCGCGCCGCCAAAAAAGACGATGCGGTCGCTCTCGGCAATGATTTTTTCCAGTGCAGGAACCATAAAAGAAACGCTTCCTTTCCGGCAGATCGTTGTGTTTTGGATAGCTCCAGTATAACACAAATCCAGAGGAAAGGAAGCGTTTCTTTTTTTGATGGGATCGTTCCCTTGCTCAGCGCCCGTTTTCGGCAAACAGGGTCCCCAGTGCATCCAGCAGATCATGCGGGAGCATCCCGGTTTCCCCGTGCAGGGCAGCGGCACGGTCGGCAGCTGCACCATGGAGATAAACGGCACAGGCGGCGGCCTCAAAGGCAGGCAGACCGCAGGCCAGCAGGGCGCTGGTCATGCCCGCCAGCACATCCCCGCTGCCGCCCCGGGAAAGCCCCGGGTTGCCGGTGGGATTGACCGCGCAGCGGCCATCCGGCCCTGCAATGACGGTATGTACCCCCTTCAGCACCACCACAGCATTCCATACTTTCGCATAGCGCAGCGCCATGCCTTCCCGGTCCGCATTGATCTCTGCCGCAGAGCGCCCGGTCAGCCGGGCCATCTCGCCGGGGTGGGGCGTTAAAATCAGTTCTCCTTGAGGGTGAGGCATTTTTTCCGTTTGGAGCAGGTCAGCGGCGGCGTTCAGGCCGTCCGCATCCAGCACCGCACTGCCGGAAAAGCCGGGCAGGAGCGTTTTCACCAGCGCCCGGGTCTCGGCGGCACGGGCCGCGCTCTGGGCCGTATAACCCAGCCCGGGGCCCGCCAGCAGGACAGAGGCCTTCTGCCGCCGGATGCGGTCGATATTCTGGGGCGAGATGCCGCCCTCTGCCCCCGCCTCGCAGGGGCAGAGGCAGCACTCGGGCAGGCGGGCGGCCACAGCCGCCAGCACCGGCTCCACACTTGCCAGCGTAACGATGCCGGCCCCGGTGCGCAGGGCACCTTCCACGGCCAGCGCCGCCGCGCCCCGATAGGACGCACTGCCCGCCACCGCCAGCACGGAGCCAAAGGTTCCCTTATGCGCATCCCGGGGGCGGGGCTGGATCTTTTGCCAAACAAAATCAGAAGTTGTTTCGAACATAGGCTTCTCCTTTCGGGTGAGATTTCGCCCTCTCAGTCAAAGCCTTACGGCTTTGCCAGCTCCCCCAAAGGGGGAGCCTATTGCGGGTCTTGGATAAAGGCAGCATTGCCTCTCCCTTTGGGAGAGGTGGCAGCGCGTAAGCGCTGACGGAGAGGGCGAGGATGTTACCCTTCCCCCTGCAAATACCTCCGGATCTCCTTCTCCGCTTCCTGCACCTCTTCATGGAACATGCGGGCAGAGACCCGGAGAGCACCATGGCCCAGGATGATGACCTGTTCCATGCCATCGGAGGTGGCCACGCGGACGCGGCGGCCCTTGCCGATCTCATGGGTGACACGCTCGATGAACATATCGGCGGTCTCGGCTTCCCGGGTGTAGACCACATGGATATTGTGGTACTGCTCTATGCTGCCGGGGCTGCCCGGCACACGGTAGGCATCAAACACAAGGATGAGCACGCACTTCTTAAAGCCCTGATAGTTGCAGAGGATGTCCATCAGCCTGTGGCGGGCCGCTTCCAGGCTCTCTTTGGAGAGTGCGTTCAGCTCGTCCCATGCAAAGATGATGTTGTAGCCGTCCACCAGCAGGTATTCGGGCTGGATCTCCCACTGCTCGGCGTTGAAATCAGGGCGTTCCCGCTTCTGGGTGGGGCGGAACGCCGCCAGCGGGTCCCGCTTGATGGGCCCATAGGTCTGTTCAAAGATCTTCAGCAGCTCGGCATCCTCTTCCAGGGTGGCGCGGTAGGCGGCCATCCGGCTGGGACGGGCCTGCACCGTTTCCTCGGTCTTTGCAGTCCTGCCCCAGCCGCTGTCCACATGCATGTGGCTGCGCACCTGCTCCCAGGGCACCACAAATCCGGCCCCATGGGCGCAGAACACCGAATCCGCCGGGTTGTCGAGGTCGTGTTCCGGCTCATAGCCCGCGGCCTCGATGACCTCCGCTGCATTGTGGCAGGGGCGGTAACCGTCCAGCGTCAGGGTCAGGTGTCCCCTGCCCCGGGTGTAGCCCACCACCTCCATGGGGTAGCTGCGCATGGTGGAGGCCGGTGCGGTGCCGGTGAGCAGGGTTGTATCCCCGTCGGCTCCGGTCTCGGGTGGGTCAAAACTGCCGCCCATGTTCTGGATATCGTTCATGGCGCGGCCCACGTTGTCAGAGGGCAGTTCCAGCCGGAAGGCATACCACGGCTCCAGCAGCTGGGTCTTGTGGATCTGGTCTGCCATCATCAGACCCTGCCGGACGGCGCGGTAGGTCGCCTGCCGGAAGTCACCGCCCTCGGTGTGCTTGAGGTGGGCGCGGCCCGCAATGAGGGTGATCTTCACATCGGTCAGAGGAGCCCCGATGAGCACACCCAGATGCTGCTTTTCCTCAAGATGCGTCAGCACCAGCCGCTGCCAGTTCTTGTCCAGCACCTCTTCCCGGCAGTCGGCGGCAAACTGCATCCCGCTGCCCCGGGGCAGCGGCTCCAGCTTGAGGTGGACTTCCGCATAGTGGCGCAGGGGCTCGTAGTGGCCCACGCCCTCCATGGCTTCGGTGATGGTCTCCTTATACAGGATGCCGCCGGGGCCGAAGCTGACCTCCAGCCCGTACCGCTCGGCCAGCAGGCTTTTCAGCACCTCCAGCTGGATCTCGCCCATCAGCTGGACATGGATCTCGCCCAGGGTCTCGTTCCAGACCACATGGAGCTGGGGCTCCTCTTCTTCCAGCCGATGGAGCTTTCCCAGCGCGGCGTGCACATCCGCGCCCTCGGGCAGCAGCACCTGATAGCTCAGAACCGGCTCCAGCACCGGCAGGTCACTGTCCCGTTCCGCCCCCAGACCCTCGCCCGGGCGGGCTCTGGTCAGGCCGGTAACGGCGCACACCTGGCCGGGGCCGATGCACTCCGCCAGCGTGAACTTTGCGCCGGAATAGAGCCGCAGCTGGTTGGCCTTTTCGGCCCATGGCTCCCCGTCGGCCTCTCCGGTGAGCTGGGCTTTCACCTTGAGCGCGCCGCCGGTCACCCGCAGCCAGGTCAGGCGGTTTCCCTGCTCATCCTGGCTCACCTTGAACACCTTGGCCCCGAAGGCTTCCAGCGCGGGGGCCGGGCGGGTATAGCGGTCCAGGCCCTCCACCAGCGCGTCCACGCCCTGCAGCTTCAGGGCTGAGCCAAACCAGCAGGGAAACACATGCCGCCGGGCAATGGCGGGGATGAGGTCGGTATCGGTCAGGCTTCCCCGGTCCAGCATCGTCTCCATCAGCCGCTCATCGCAGAGAGCCAACGCCTCGTCCCGGTCGGCCTGCTCTGCCCCGAAATCCACAAAGCCATCCCCCAACCGACGGTTCAGCTGGGTCAGGAGCGCTTCCCTGCCCGGGCCGGGCAGGTCCATCTTGTTCACGAACACAAAGGTGGGGATGTGATACCTCCGCAGCAGCCGCCAGAGCGTCTCGGTATGGCTCTGCACGCCGTCGGTGCCGCTGATGACCAGCACCGCATAATCCAGCACCTGCAGTGTCCGCTCGGTCTCCGTGGAAAAATCCACATGGCCCGGGGTGTCCAGCAGGGTAAAATCGGTATTGCCCGCCGTGAAGAGGGCCTGCTTGGAGAAAATGGTAATGCCGCGCGCCTTTTCCAGCGCGTCAGTGTCCAGAAAGGCATCCTTATGGTCCACCCGGCCCAGCTTGCGGATGGTGCCGGTACCGTAGAGCAGGGCCTCGGAAAGGGTGGTCTTGCCGCTGTCCACATGGGCCAGAATGCCGATGACCAGCTGCTTGTGCTCTTGTTCCATGCCGCGGCCCCCTTACAGCACGCTGGCGATCAGCGCAGCAGCGACCAGCGGCAGGCCCAGCACCAGATTGGAGAGCAGGCTGCAATAGGTGCGCTCCTCGGGTTCCAGCTCCTCAAAGGAGACGATCTTTTCATCCGCATAGTCGATGATGGAGCGGGTGGAATGGACCTTTTTCTGCCGCTTGCCCATCCCCTTGAACTCCTCCAGCAGATGGTGGATGGTCACGCCATCCAGCCGCAGGTAGTCCACCCAGGCCCAGATGAGCAGCACCACGCCGCACAGAAAGCCCGGGGCCTCCCAGATGGTAAACGTGCCATCGCTGACATAGCGCTGCCACAGCAGCATCAGCACGGCCACAATGGAGGTGCGGGTCACGGTCTTATATAAAATGGGGTGGAACATGTAGCGTTTGTACATCGAGGTCAGTTTCTTCATGGTGCGCTCCTTATTGATACAGATACACTTTATTGTATCATGTTTTTGTGAAAAAAGATAGCTGTTTTGTGCGCACAGTGTGAACAGTTTCTCTCTTTTGCCTGTTCTTCATAGATATACAGTTCTTTCCATTTTATAGTAATTTTTTCCATATTCTTTTCCCACGAAAGTGTTTGTCACCGTTTTGTTTCCAATTCTATGCTGTGGCGGATTGACTTCTTTCCAGTAAAGTGCTAAAATATACAGTGGTGCGACTTTTGTCTTTCCTGTGCACTTTTTGGAAAGGCAGACAGCCTCACTGCGTTTAGGAAAAGGAAAAACGCGCGGCTCTGTCCGCGCAAGATCTGGGAGGATCATCCAATGAGCTTCAATTTTGATCGCCGCACCTTCCTGAAGGGTGCAGGTGCTGTGGGTGCCGCCAGCCTGCTGGCAGCCTGCGGCGAAAAGTCAACAACACCGGCAATGGCGCTGCCGCCAGCGGTGCTGCTGCCCCCAACTCCACCGGCGCTACCCCCCTGAAGGAGTTCATCTCCTTTGAGAGCGGCAACCGTGAGCTGGAAAGCTGGAACATGCTGTACAGCCAGAGGGCTGAGGATGCCAACGTGGTCACCAACCTGTGGGACGGCCTGCTGAGCTTTGACTGCTACGGCAAGGTGGTTCCCGCCATCGCTTCCAGCTGGGAGCACAATGAGGATGCCACCGTCTGGACCTTCCACCTGCGGGACGACGTGGACTGGGTGGATTGCAACGGTGAGGTGAAGGCTCACCTGACCAGCAAGGACTTCCTGGTTGGCTTTGAATGGGTGATGAACGCCATCAAGAACGAGGCCAACAACACCTCCATGCCCAACGACACCATTGTGGGTGCTTACGAGTACTACCAGCTGACCAAGGAAGCCGGTGACGCTGCCGCTGATATGACCTATGAGGATATGCTGGCTGCCGGTGTGGGCATCGAAGCTCCGGATGATTACACTCTGGTGTTTACCTGCCCCAACGCCTGCCCCTACTTTGATACTGTTGCTGCCTACACCAGCTTCTACCCCGTGGCTCCCGCTCTGATCGAGGAGCTGGGTATCGATGGCTTCCGGGGCTGCGACAACACCACCATGTGGTACAACGGACCCTATATGGTGGAGGAGTACATCCAGGGCAACACCAAGAGCTACATCCCCAACCCCAACTACTACGATGCTGCCAACGTCAGCCGCTTTGAGCGTTTCACTGTCACCATGATCAGCGATGGTGCCATCAGCCTGCAGCTGTATCAGAACCGCGAGCTGGACGAGGTGGATCTGGGCGAGAGCAGCATCACCACCATTCAGTCCGACCCTTCCAACGAGTACAATCAGCAGCTGTGCGAGAAGCGTGCCAAGAAGTTCAGCTACTGCTTCATCTTCAACTACGACAAAATGAACACCGACGGCACCCCCGATGAGAACTGGAACAAGGCCATTGCCAACAAGGCGTTCCGTCAGTGCTTCTCCAAGGGCATGGTGCTGAACAAGTTCTTCGCCCGTTACAACCCCATCAATCCCCTGAAGTGTGAGAACGACTTCTTCACCATGAAGGGCCTGTGCTACACCTCTGATGGCACCGACTACACCAACCTGGTGGCCAAGGAGATGGGTCTGGACGGCGAGGCTTACGATGGCAAGACCATGAAGCGTCTGCGTGCCAACAACGGCGACATCACCGAGCTGAAGAAGCAGGCCATGGAAGAGCTGAGCGCCATTGGTGTCACCTTCCCTGTCCACTGCTCCTACTACGTTCTGGCCGGCTCCACCTCCGCTCTGGACCACGCCACCGTCCTGAAGCAGTGCTTCACCGACAGCTTCGGCGATGACTTCATCGTGCTGGATGTCAACACCTTCGTGTCCTCCACCATGAAGGAAGTCGTGGCTCCCAAGCTGCAGAGCTTCACCCATATGGGCTGGGGCGCTGACTTCGGCGATCCCGTCAACTTCCTGACCCAGATCATCATTCACGATGACAACGCTTACTACAGCTGCAACATGACCAACATCGCAGGCATTGTGAACAATGGTCCCGCCAGCTACCAGACCGAGCTGGTGGCTGCCTATGAGAAGTTCACCGATCTGGTGAACGAGGGCCGTGCCATCGTTGACGACACCGATGCACGCTACGCTGCATTTGCCAAGGCCGAGGCTTACTTCCTGGACGAGAACCTGATTTTCCCCACCGTCTACGATATCACCTGGTGCCTGACCCACGTCAACGAGTACAGCAAGATCAACGCCATGTATGGTCCCTGCAACTACAAGGCTGTGAACTGGGAGACCAGCGAGGAGGCCTACACCACCGAACAGTACGATGCGTTTGCCGCTGCATTTGACGCAGCCGCTCAGGCCTGATCCAGTGGACCAATAACCAATCGCAAAAGCAGAACCGGACGTTTTTGAAGCGTCCGGTTCTTTTTTTGCTCCCTGACAGCACAAAACCCCGCCGCGCGGGGAAAACTCCCAGCGCGGCGGGGTCATTGTGTTAAAATACAGGAAAGCGGTTCAGCTTACAGCTGGCTTTCATATTCCTTGCGGTAGCCTTCCAGCTCACGCTGGTTGCCATACACGAAGTGGCCGTTTGCGATCTCTTCCCAGACCGGCTTGTCCACGCTGTAATCGTGGATCGAGGGGTCATAGACCAGCAGCTTCTTGTGCTTTTCCAGGCTGGGGTCAGGGATGGGAACCGCGCTCAGCAGGGCTTTGGTGTAGGGATGCAGCGGATGGAGGAACAGCTCCTCCGCCTCAGCCAGCTCCACGATGCGGCCCTTACTGATAACGGCGATACGATCCGAGATGAATCGGACCACCGACAGGTCATGTGCAATGAACAGGTAGGTCAGACCGCGGCTCTTCTTCATCTCGTTCAGCAGGTTCAGCACCTGTGCACGGATGGAGACATCCAGTGCGGAGATGGGCTCATCGGCCACGATGAACTCCGGCTCCATGACCAGAGCACGGGCAATGCCGATGCGCTGGCGCTGGCCGCCCGAGAACTCGTGGGGGAAGCGGGAGGCAAACTCCGGCAGCAGGCCGACCTCATGCAGGGCGTTCATCACCTTTTCATGCAGGTCTTCCTGATCCTTATAGAGATGATGGTTCAGCAGGCCCTCGGCAATGATATACTCGACCTTGGCGCGCTCGTTCAGCGAAGCCATGGGGTCCTGGAAGATCATCTGGATCTTACGGATGACCTCTTTGTCCAGTTCCTTGGAGATCTTGCCGTTGATCTTCTGGCCCTTGAAGAAGATGTCGCCGCCGGAGGTCGGGTTGATGCGGCAGATGGCACGGCCAATGGTGGTCTTGCCGGAGCCGG
>OGFJ01001967.1_pt1 | contig 11936 bp, 10 predicted proteins | sample 1570861 | NCBI WGS metagenome assembly OGFJ01 (sample SAMEA2582060, study PRJEB24529) | metagenome | biome: Human gut stool | place: China | collected 2011
TATGCCAATATCCCTATTTAAAAATTGATCATTATCAAAAAAGTTATTACGTGATGTAATAATCACCTTTGGAAACCATTTTGTTTTTTCCTCCAGCATTTCAAAAAAAGCTTGTGGATTTTTATTTGCTTCAGAAGCTTCATCAAAGGCATCCAACAATAATATAGTAGCTCCTTTATTTTCTATTGCATCAATCAAATCTAATGAATTTGATAATTTTAGGGGAACATATTCGATGTCATAGTTTCTTTTAAAAAATTTACATTTAAATATTGCATACAAATTCACTAAAAATGTTGATTTTCCTGCCCCCGCCTCTCCTAAAATTAAAATAAATTGTTTCCGACCTTTTATAAGCACTTGGTTTATAAATTTATTAAATCCATATATTTTTCTATTTTTCTTTAGACGGCTTTTTACAAAATAATGGGTATAATTCCAAAATTCTTCCTCACTTAAAGAAAGAGGACGTATTTTCTTCAATATTCTAATTATATATGCGATAAAAAATATATAATTTGTGCAATCGTATACAATGCAGCTATATTTGACAATAATTTTGTAATATCTATTTTATGTAAAATATGTAGTATGTTCAATCTTCATCCTTTCACGGCTGATAATCTTTTATATTTCTTGTAACAATATATATTTTTTCAAGATGTTTTTATGTCAACACTGGAATCTCTCATTTCCGTATTTCATTGATCTAATTCAGATCTTTCCAGTCACAGACGTAATCTTATTTCCCCTGCAAGTATTCATCAATACCATCTGCAATCTTATTCTGGTACTCATCGGTTGCCATTTTTTAATCTTCTTCCTATTCTCTATTAATAAGTTTGTTTATTTTTACAATTTTATCTCAAAAATATATTTTTATACTATCTCCGTCATCATCAGTAGTCAATCCAATTCTGTTTTAATAAGAAAAAGTGATAATATATTCTTTTTTTGTCATACATCATCACTTTTTCTTACTTAAATATTCTATTTTTATTTAATACGGGTATTTCAAATTAATTTAACTCAGAACTGGAACTCTTCCTTCCAATATTGCGTTGATCTCATCCAGATCCTTACCTGTGATGGATGCAATGTTTTCCGTGGACATTCCACTACGGTTCATTTTAAGAATAATTTTTGCTTCTCCTACAACTTCTCCCATAGCTTTACCTCGCACTTCCCCTTCGGATTCTCCCAGCTTTCTGGCAGCACTTACTTCACGTTCGATGTCATCCTTCATCAATTCTCTCAACGCATCACACATATTCGCATCCCTCCTTATTTCACGATACAACTCATCATTTGCCCTGACACTTACCTGTAACACAGCCTCTACATTCTGCCGGTCACGCGATGTATTCATTCCTTCTGCTTTTCTCAGGAATTCCTCCACGTCTTCTTTCTTTGCATGATTTGACAAAATCCTCAAACTCCGATGCTCTCCCGGCTCTAATTCCTGTGTCACAATAATCTGCACTGGAAACGGCAGATGTTCTGTCACATAATAAATTCCCGGATATTTTTCTTCTATTTTATGTCCATACTTCTGCAATGTCAAAAACATTTTCTCCGGTCGGGTTGCTCTGAAAATAGATACTGTCAGTTCATTGATTGGAACTGCATCTACACGTTCTCCATAGCCTTTGTACAGACATGCATATCCGACTGTCTTATAAAAATCATCAATAGTCAGTGCATCTTCCGGGCTCTTATACTCGATCACATTATATTTTTTCATGATATGACCGATTTCATTCTTAATTCGTCTGTCACTTTCTTCTTTTATAATAAGAAGATCAATGCGGATTGGTTCTTTGCTCAGATTGTATTCCGGCTTTAACTCCAGCCGTTCAATATCTTCGTGGAATTCGAGCCCCGCGGCAGCGCAAAATGCCGGATGCCACTGGAGCTTATCTGGTGCATTTTTCAAATTGCTTCCTCCTGTTTGTGTGAATCACGATTCCGCAACATCGCAATTTGTTTTCGTGCACAAATGCTTAGTTTTCACCTCTTTCCTTTTCGTTTTTCCCTCTGCAATCTTTTCCTGTCTTTATGATAACCTATTTATTTTTCTCCATCAAGCAGTTTCTTGTATCCCAAACACCCGAAATAATCTCATCGTTACTGTTCGCATCAAATTGCTAACGGAATCAATTATTAAAAAAGTGATGATATATTGTTTTTTCTTATACATCATCACTTCTTTTTACTTTCTTATGTTGTTTTTAGATGCTGCTTATAATAGCGCTGAAACTTTTTCCGGTTCCATTTTTCTATTTTTTCTCCAGCCCAGGCCACTCCTGGTCTTTCTCCGAAAGTGTCAGCGGTGTCCCATCTGCCATGCAATATCCTTCCGCCGATGGGGTTCCCTGATACTCCCCCTGCACATCCGGCCACTGGATACCGATCGCCGGGTCATTCCATGCCAGGCCGCCCTCGTCATTCGGATGCCAGAAGTCATTGACTTTGTAACAGAACTCTGCCTCATCGGACAGGACAAGAAAGCCATGCGCAAAGCCTTCCGGAATCAGAAACTGCTTTTTGTTTTCCTCGGAAAGTTCCACTCCGTACCATTTTCCATAGGTTGCGGAACCTTCGCGAAGATCCACCGCCACATCAAACACGCTGCCACGCACGGCGCGCACGAGTTTGCACTGCGGATAGTTTATCTGGAAATGCAGTCCGCGCAGTACGCCTTTGACGGACATGGACTGGTTATCCTGTACAAACTGGATATCGAATCCGGCTTCTTACATTTCCCTCTCATTGTATGTCTCCATGAAATATCCGCGGGCATCCCCGTGTACGGCCGGTGTAATCACACACAGCCCTTCGATGCCACCGACATTTTTTTTAACTGTTATCTGTCCCACTGTTTTCCCTCTTTCATGCTGAATAGTTACTATTCAGAACCCCCTCCCCATATATTCGCAAAAACGCACGCTTCACGTGCTTTCTCGCTGCTAACGCAGCTAATTTTGCTCATATATGGGGAGGGAACTCTATTCAAGCTCCCTCAGAATTCGAAAATCAGCCTCTTTTATGTAAACATAACGATTCTGATTTTCGAATTCTGAGGGGTTCTGAATAGTTACGCTGATTTTAATATTTCACTCTGCCCTCTGCGACTGCTTTTAAATGCTCTCCATACGGACTCTTTCCGTAGCGTGCGGCCGAGTCCATCAGTTTTTCCTTTGTGATCCAATGATTGATATATGCAATTTCTTCCGGCGCGGAAATGGTCACACCCTGACGGTGCTCGATCATCTGCACAAATGCCGCCGCATCCAGAAGGCTGTCCATCGTTCCGGTGTCCAGCCATGCAAACCCACGTCCGAGCAGCTGCACATTTAAGTTTTTCTGCTGCAGATACAGGTCATTTAAGGTGGTGATCTCCAGTTCGCCGCGGGCGGATGGCTGTACCTGTTTTGCCATTTTGCTCACGCCTGCCGGATAGAAATACAGTCCGGTCACGGCATAGTTGCTCTTTGGCTGTGCCGGTTTTTCTTCGATGGATACGGCTTTTCCGTTCTCATCGAAATCCACGACACCGAAACGCTCCGGATCGTTGACATAATAGCCAAAGACGGTTGCCTGTCCTTCCTGTGCATCCTTTGCGGCATTTCGCAGAATTTTTCCGAATCCGTTTCCGTAGAAAATGTTGTCTCCGAGCACCATGGCACAGGCATCCTCTCCGATAAATTCCTCTCCAAGCAAAAATGCCTGTGCGAGTCCATCCGGAGACGGCTGCACTTTGTAGGACAGATGAAGCCCGAACTGATTTCCATCCCCCAAAAGTGCTTCAAATCTCGGGGTATCTTCCGGCGTGGAAATAACTAAAATATCGCGGATGCCTGCCAGCATCAGTGTAGACAGCGGATAATAAATCATCGGTTTGTCATATACCGGAAGCAATTGTTTACTGGTTACCATCGTCAGCGGATACAGCCGTGTCCCTGCGCCGCCTGCCAATATAATTCCCTTCATCTTAAAGTTCCCCCTGTCTCTTTAATTCCTGCAGATACCGCCCCAGTGCGTCCTGCCAGGTTGGAAGCGGTGTAAATCCATTTTCTTTCAGTTTCTTTTTTTCCAGTCTGCTGTTAAACGGACGCGCTGCCTTTGACAGACCGTATTCCGCGGTTGTCACGGGCTGCACTTCGGTAGAAATCCCTGCCTGCCGGTAAATTTCTTTTGTGAAATCGTACCAGGATATGTAACCACCCTCGTTTGTTACGTGGTAATAACCATATTTTTCGGTTTCCATCATGTCAACAAGCAGTCTTGCCAGATCGTAAGTATAGGTCGGTGTGCCGATCTGGTCATTTACCACGCGCACCTGCGGGTGATTTTTTGCCACTTTTAACATGGTCTTAATAAAATTTTTTCCGTTTAATCCAAACACCCATGCGATACGCACGATGAAATACTTCCCGAGTGTCTGTGCTACTGCCAGTTCCCCGCCAAGTTTCGTCTGTCCGTATACGTTAAGCGGTGCGTATGCTTTGCAGTCCGGCTCCCACGGAGTCTCGCCCTGTCCGTCAAACACATAGTCTGTGCTGATATAGACCATTTTGGCATCTGCTTTTTTTGCCGCGTCCGCAATATGTTTCGTTCCATCTACGTTGATGGCTCTGACTTTTGCCTGATTTTCTTCGTCCTCTGCTGCATCCACAGCGGTCCATGCCGCACAGTGCACGATGGCATCCGGCTGTACTTGCATGATTGTCTGTTCCACTGCTGCCGCATCGGTGATGTCCAGCGGCACATACGATGCACAGGATTCCAGTGTCGGTGCAATATCCGAACCGACTGCCTGATGTCCGCGCTTTGTCAGTTCGTTTACCACATCATGTCCCAGCTGTCCGGCAACGCCTGTCACGAATACTTTCATATTTATAAGCCTTTCTTTCCGTACATTTCTTTGTAATAATTCTGGTATTCCCCGTTTACGATGTTCTCCCACCATTCCTTATGATCCAGATACCACTGGATGGTCAGGCGGATACCATCTTTAAACATCGTCTCCGGCAGCCAGCCCAGCTCGTTGTGGATCTTTGTCGGATCGATGGCATAGCGCATGTCATGTCCCTTGCGATCCTGTACGTGCTCGATCAGGCTCTCCGGCTTGCCGAGATATTCACAGATGAGTTTTACGATATCAATATTTTTCATCTCATTGTGTCCACCAATGTTGTAGACTTCTCCGACGGTTCCGTTGCGCAGGATCAGGTCAATCGCCTTACAGTGATCCTCGACATACAGCCAGTCGCGCACATTGAGTCCCTCTCCGTATACCGGAAGCGGCTTATCTGCCAGCGCATTTGCGATCATAAGCGGAATGAGTTTTTCCGGGAACTGGTACGGGCCGTAGTTGTTGGAACAGCGGCTGATCGTCACCGGCAGGCCGTACGTTCTGTGATATGCCATAACAAGCAGATCCGCAGATGCCTTGGAAGTGCTGTAAGGACTGGAGGTGTGGATCGGCGTATCTTCATGAAAGAACAGATCCGGGCGGCCCAGCGGCAGATCTCCGTACACCTCGTCTGTGGATACCTGATGATACCGTGAAATGCCATACTTCCTGCATGCGTCCATCAGCACGGAAGTACCGATAATATTGGTCTGCAAAAAGACTTCCGGATTCTCAATGGAGCGGTCCACATGGGACTCCGCTGCAAAATTGACGATCACATCCGGTTTTTCTTCCTCAAAAAGGGTATATACTCCCGGACGGTCGCAGATATCGAGTTTTACGAAACGAAAATTCGGCTGATCCATCACCGGTGCAAGCGTGGACAGATTGCCCGCATAGGTCAGGGAATCCAGACAAACAATGCGATCCTGCGGATGTTCCTTTAACATATAGAAAATAAAGTTGCTGCCGATGAAACCGGCACCGCCCGTTACAATAATGGTCATGAGCATTTCCTCCTGTGTGCATTTGCGATTTCTGTATTTATTTCCATTATAAAAGGTGACGCTAGGTCACCTTCAAGTCTTTTTTATAGATTTTTCTAATTATTTTCTGCACAGGAAGATTCCGGCATCTTTTGTGATATGAAATCCATCTGCCACGCGGGCAGAAACAAATTCCCGGAACTCTTTGTACTGGTTCAAAAGCAGCTGGTTCTGATTTCCGTGACAGGAAAGAATATAGGAAATCAGCGGTTCTGCTTCCGCTATTTCAATCGCATCCTCGTATCTTCGCATCTGAATTTCCGGAAAATACGGTGCTAACAGGTTTTCTCCGTTTTCAAGTCCGAACCGCTCATACAGCACCTCCTCTGATAAAACGATTTCTTTATGGAACTGCTGCACCAGATCGGTAATTTCCCACATATGCTGCTTTCCGTAGGTACTGCATAGAAACCGTCCCCCATTTTTTAAGACTCTCCGACATTCTGCAAGCACCTGTGGGATATCTTCACAGTAAAACAGCACATGATCCGCGATCACAAGATCAAACATTTCCTCCTCGTAAGGAATTTTTCCGCAGTCAAATTTTTTATAGGAAAAACGGCTGTCCTCTCCCAGTGCACGCCGGGCATCCTTTAGCATTCCTTCTGATTTGTCCGAGAGAACGACCCATAGATCCGCAGGCAGCTGTTCTCTGTTTTCAGTCCATAATGCTCCATTTCCACAGCCGAGCTCCAGAATCCGCATCCCCGGCTGCAGATTACACTGCTGCATAATCCACGGAAACCACCCCTGCGGATTGACGGAATACTCCCTGTGCAGGCGAATCCGGGCGGAAATATTTGCCGCATTCTGGTACTGGTTTTTCAGGCTTCGTTCTACTGCCGTCAAATGGATCAGATCCAGCATACTGTTCCAGTCAATCGCCTGTTCCGTCTGGATGGCTTCTATGGTGCGGTCAATTGCCTCATCCATCGCCTGCATTTCGTCCATTTTCTGCCGCAGCAGCTTCTTCTGTATCCGCATGGATTCAAGAAGATACTGCTGATCTGCCGCAGCAAGTGTCATCTCCCGGATATCTTCCAGCGAAAATCCCAGATATTTTAATAAAAGGATCTGCTGGAGTTTTGCCAGATCTGCATCCGTATACAGCCGCGCTCCTGCGGCAGTCCGTGCACTTGGTTTTAAAATATTCTGTTTATCATAATACCGAATCGCGCGAAGTGTCACATGTGCTTTTTTTGCAAATTGTCCGGATGTGTAATACGCATCCTTTTTCATCTACAGTTCTTTCACCTCATCCCGCATTTCTTCTGTCATATTCTGTACATAGGTCGTCTGGGAAGTAATTTCTTCCGTGTTTGCGGCAATCGTTGACACCTTCTGCGTCATGGTATTCATGCTTTCTACCAGATCTTTGATCGAATCCATGCTCTGTGTAATCTTTGGAAGAATTGCCTCGGCTTTCTGGTCGTTCTGTGTCAGAAGATCCTTCGTGGAATCAGACAGTGTACGGATTTCCTCCGCTACCACCGCAAAGCCTCTTCCGTTCTCACCGGCACGCGCCGCCTCAATGGAGGCATTGAGTGAAAGCAGATTTGTCTGTCCTGCAATGGCAGAAATATCTTCATTGCTCTTTTTATATACACTGATGAAATCCGACATGATACGGATGGACTCATTCAGTTCATCGCACAGACGGGAAATATCCTGAATATACTGTGCCAGATTGGTTGCTTCATTTGCAGATTCCTCGTTTGCCGTATTCAGTTCTGCAATGTTATCACTCAGGGTAATAAACCGGTCTGTGATATCTGTAATCTTCTGCTGGCGGATTTCCTGTTCCGTCCGCTCCTGATCGCGAAGTTCTGCAATCTTTTTTGTCTCTTCCTCTGCCATGCCCCGCACATAGTGCACACAGTTTTCTTTTACGTTGACTCCATTGTGGATGGCACGTACCATGTTGGTGCAGCTTGAATATCCACAGGATTCGCAGTCCCTGTGCTGTTCCTCATAGGTATCTTTTTTCATTTCTGCAAACAGGCGGTTCTTCTCCTGTTCGGACGGTTCCTCAATATGTACTGCGCGATTGGTGTAGCTGCGCATAAAATCGTTGATGTCCAGCTTTCCAAAAGCGTCCATGAAGTTTTTCAGACGTTCCTCCGGTGTCAGTGTATCTGCCCACGGACTCCTGCTTTTGCTCTTCCTGCCAAAGTGTGCCTTCTCCTGTTTTGCACTGGTTTTGCTGTTCCGCAGTTTTGCGATTGTCAGCATGACATCATCGGTTCCCCGTTTCGGATCTGTGGCAGTTCCGTAGAGACAGCCCTTCGCGCAATTTAAGATATCTACCATAAACGGAAGTTCTTTATTCTGCTGAATGCGTTTTGCATAGGAACGCAGATATTCATATGCCTCATGCTCGCCTTCTACCTGACGCACTACCTGCTCTTTTCCAAGAAAATGTTCTACATTCTCCCTCAATCCACCAGGCATCGGATACAAAGACCCCAGTCCATATTCCAGTTCATCGGTATATGGTTCACATCCTTCATAATCGTTTCCGATATACTTCATCATCTTTTCAAAAGTTACATTATAAGAAACATATCCGCCGCAATTTGGATCGGTAATCTCTAATTTTTTGGCAATACACGGACTGATAAAAGCGATTTCATCTGTGACCTGCATGTATTTTTTCATATAAATAGCAGTACACATCATCGGACTGTGTACCGGCATCAGACGCGGAATCAGCTCCGGTATATATTTTTCCACATAGGTGACTACTGCCGGACACGGCTGGGAAATGCCCCCGAAAAATTTGTGTTCCGTAATGTATTTGAGATATCCCCAGGTTGTGATATCCGCACCGAACGATACACTGCAGATATGGTTGACTCCCTTACTCTTTAAATAGCCCAGCACACGCTGGTATTCTTTGGGATAATTTGCCAGAAATGCCGGTGCCAGTATCACGGAAATTTTCTTTCCCGATGCAAGGTCTTCAAAGAAGCGGTCCGTATCATCATAATAGTCTCTCGCTTCATGTGGGCAGACATCAAAGCATTCCCCACATGCAATACATTTGTCCGGGTCTACCGTTACATAACCTTCCTGCGTTGCAATATTTGCCGTAAGTACAGGACAGCCCCGCACGCATTTGTTGCATCCGGTGCATAAATCATTTGTGTAAATCAGTTCCATAAACGCACTCCTTATTATGATTTTTGTATAAACCCCACCCCTTTATATGTTTGAATTAATTACACTTTCCCAAATTTGTCCAGTGTAACCTTGCTTTTTCCGTTATTTTCATCAAAACACAAATAGTTGTACATGATTTTTTGCAGACTGGATTTATATTTTTTTCCCATTTTGGATATATACACACCGATAGATCGCACTATACTAAGATACAAAGAACTATTTTCACCAATTCGGAGGTTTTCCATGAAAAAAGCAGCTGTTATCCATGATCTGTCCGGTTTCGGAAAGTGTTCTCTCACGGCAGCGATTCCGGTATTATCCGCGCTTGGCGTGCAGTGTTGTCCGGTTGCAACAGCCGTACTGACCGGGCAGACCGGTTATCCCTGTTATCACTGTACCGATCTGACCGCCATGTTACCGGACTATATTGATGCCTGGGGGAAAAATAACGCACATTTTGATGCCATCTACAGCGGATTTCTGACCGGATCGGAACAGATTTCGCAGGTGCTTGATTTCATCCGCTATTTTCGGGAAGAACATACGCTTCTTCTGGTTGACCCTGTTATGGGGGATGACGGAAATGCTTATCCGTTTTTTACTCCGGGGCTGTTAAATGGAATGAAAGAACTGACGCTTGAAGCAGACGTGATCACACCGAATCTGACGGAAGCCTGTCTGCTGGCAGACATCCCGGAAGATGCCTTACTTCATTGCAGGACAAACACGGATCTGCTAAAACTGGCAGAAGATGTGGCCCAGCGTCTGCAAAAAAAGGTACCACACCCCCAGGATGTCGTGATCACCGGTGTCAAATGCCGTGGCGAGAAACATCCCGTCATTTATAATATTGCTGCCACTGCAAATGGAATTTACCGGCACGAATCGCCGTTTTTTGACCGGAGTTTTTCCGGAACCGGGGATCTGTTTGCCTCTGTATTGTGTGGCTGCCGCACAAAGGGCATGTGCACGGAAGATGCGATTCTGCTTGCAGGGAAATTCTTATCCCACAGTATCGGGGATACCATGAAAGAAAATACACCGGGACGCGATGGCGTTAATTTCGAGAAATTTCTTATTGACCTGATTGCAGATTCAAACGTGTAAAAAACGGTAAACCCGGAAACGAATTTCGCAATTGACTAATCCATACGATAGAAAGAAGGAATTGTTATGGCAAAAATTTTATATGTGTATAATGATCAGGTATATGCAAATATCACAAATAAATGTGACTGCAACTGTACGTTCTGTATCCGTAAACAGTTTGATGGTGTGGGTGATGCGGATACCCTCTGGCACAAAGCAGAGCCTTCTTTAAGTGAGATTATTGCCGCAATTGATGCCTTTGATTTCACCGGCTACAAAGAATTTGTTTTCTGTGGCTATGGGGAACCGACCTGTGCACTGGAGAATCTGATCGCCAGTGCCAGATATGTCAAAGAAAAAACAGGTCTCCCGATCCGTGTCAATTCCAATGGTCTGGGAAACCTGTATTATAAACGTGACATTGTACCACAGCTGGCAGAAGTGGTAGACAGTATCTCCATCAGCTTAAATGAGGCGACTGCAGAAAAGTATGAAAAAGTAACCCGCCCATCCTTCCCTCATGCTTATGAGGCAATGCTTGATTTTGCAGAGGAATGTGGAAAACTTATCCCACACACGCAGCTGTCGATCGTGGATATTCTTCCGGAAGAAGACATTAAGGCGTGTCAGCGCATCGCCGACAGCCGCGGTGTCCATCTGAAAGTACGTCCATGGGAGCACAGTGCATAAAGAAGTTACCGTTCTCATGCTTACCTGTGAGCACCAGCGGCATTACAGTCCCAGCACATCCAGAAGGATCTGTTCATCTTTCTTTTGTTTCTGTGGATGCTGTAATTCCGCATCTGCGAGGCGGGTACGGATATTCTGCATCCGCTGGTCCAGATCTGCACTGATCTGTGCACATTCGCTCAGTTCCTGTGCCAGACGCTCGGTTTCATCTGCCGGAACATTCTTTTTGTACCGCACTTTGTGCTCCAGACTCGCCCAGAAATCCATGGCAATGGTGCGAAGCTGTACTTCAACTTTCATTTCCCGTTTCTCATTCTGTAAAAAAATCGGTACTGCAACGATCAGATGCAGGCTGCGGTATCCGTTTTCCTTCGGATGCTTGATATAATCTTTCTGTTCGATCAGACGGATATCATCCTGCTGAAGCAGGCAGTCCGCCAGTAAATAGATATCTTCCGGGAAAGAGCACACAACCCGGATTCCTGCTATATCATTGATGTTCTGTTCAATCGCCGAAAGCGTCAACGGAATATTTTTCCGGCGCACTTTGCGCACGATTCCGTCCAGCGATTTCACACGTGTCTTGATGGACTCGATCGGATTACGGTCATATTCCAGCGAAAATTGTTCGTTTAACACTTTAAACTTCGTCTCTACTTCCATGATTGCGCACTTGTAATATGCCATCAGCGTATCCAGCGGTTTTGTATTTTCCTGCACAAAATCCAAAAATTCATCAGACATCAGACGGTTACGGACAAGGTTTTCCGCTGCCTGCTGCAGCTGCGCATTTACTACTTTACTTAATTCGTTCATATCTATTTCCTCTTTTTCTCCTGTAATTTTCTATATAAATAATTGTGAAATCCTTAGTTCCGGCGGACTCCCGTGTGGTGGCTCCGGCTGCGGCCTCTCCGATACGCACTCAATATCCGGAATCAAGAATTTGCAGAAAGTGACTGCGTGACTCCTTTGATGATTTGTGTTCGTTCAAGTTTCGACAGCGGCGCGCTATGTCCGTCTGGCAG
>OGFJ01001968.1_pt1 | contig 11930 bp, 10 predicted proteins | sample 1570861 | NCBI WGS metagenome assembly OGFJ01 (sample SAMEA2582060, study PRJEB24529) | metagenome | biome: Human gut stool | place: China | collected 2011
ATCGGCATCTCAGAATTCTTCAGGATCACACGACATGCCACATCACACCAGATCAGAAAAGACGCGCCAAGAAGTGCGCTCAGTGGAAGTAATCTTCTGTGGTCAGTTCCAAACAGAATCCTGACTACATGAGGAATCACAAGTCCTACAAATCCGATCACGCCAGCACAATATACGGCAAATCCAATCATTACAGAAGCAACAATCAGGTAACATGTTCTCAATCTATGTAAATCTGTTCCAAGTGTGATAGAAACTTCATCTCCCAAAAGCATCAGATTCAGGTTTCGATACTGCGTCCAGAAGATGACCACACATATCAGAGTAACCGGAAGCATCACACCTACTCTGGCCCAGCTTGCCCCTGCAAGACTTCCCATGCTCCATTTCATAACTTCCGTAGCTGCATTTTTGTCATTTGTAATGTAAATAACAAAATTTGAAAAAGCAGAGCATACCGCACTGACCGCCATTCCGGCAAGGATCAGCTTAGCTGATGTTGCCTTTCCTCCCATATTTGCAATAGCAATAACTGCAAAGGAGGTGATCATCGCGCCAATAAAAGCAGTAACTCCGACAGAGTTCCCGCCAAGAAAGCTTCCGATTCCGAGCATGATTGCCAGCGTTGCACCAAGGGATGCACCGGATGAAATACCCAGTACATAAGGATCTGCCAGCGGGTTCTGCACGATCGCCTGCATTACTACGCCACATACAGAAAGAGCCATTCCAACTGCCAGAGCCAACAGGACTCTGGGCAGTCGGATCAGCCATACAACATCGTGAATTGCACCTTCTGCATAGGCAGACAGACTTTTTATATGAAATAATTTATAAACAATGACACTGTACACATCCTTCAGCGACAGATCAGCATTACCAAAAGTAATCGCCGCAAGTATGGAAAAAATAAGAAATCCTGCAAGTCCGATGAGGACTGCCACATACATGGATGTTCTGAGCACACTGCCTTTTTTTGTCTGTGAAACCTGTTCTTTCACTGTATTTTCCTCAATCAGTCAAGATTAACGTCTGGATATAATCCTTTTGCAAATGTTTCGATTCCATCCTGTGTACGTGTTGCACTTGCATACATCTCGCTGAGCATGATCGGATAAACACGACCGTTCTTTACAGCGTCAAGACTCTGAAGTGCTTCGTCATCCTGAATAACTGCAAGCTGGTCATTCTTAACTGTTTCCGGATCATCTCCTGCATATGGCATATATACTACGAAAATTACGTCAGGATTTGCTGCAATAATATCTTCTTTTCCAACTGTAGAAGCATCCGGGTTTGCCAGAGTCGCACCCAGTTGTGTTACCATATCTCCACCAAGGCTCTTTGCACCATAGTTTGTGATATCTTCTCCAAGAGGTTCCAGAACCATTACGCTTGGTTTCTCTTCTACATCTGCTGTTGCTGTAAGAGTTTTATCGATCACTGCCTTTGCATCATCTACGATTGCCTGTGCTTTGTCCTGTACATCAAAAATCTTTCCAAGGTTTAAAATATCTGTAAATTCATTTTCCAGAGTTCTGTCTCCGTCAGGGCGTGTGTTTGTGTTGTAATAGGTGTTGCAGCCTTTGTCGATCCAGTCTGTTACATTTCCGAGGTTTTTATCAGAGAACAGGGAACTCCAGGATAAGATCATGTCTGGCTCCAACATCGTTACAGTCTCAAGGGATGGGGTAAATTCATCAAGATAATTTGTTTTTGAAAATGCATCTTTAAGTTCATCCGGAACTTCATTGTCAAGACCTGCAGTAGCTACCAGACGGTCTTCCAGGCCAAGTGCAAGCATGGTTTCAATGCTTCCCTGATATACAGCAAGAACTTTCTCCGGTGCCTTTTCATAGGTTGTTTCGATTTCATTTCCATCATAATCATAGGTTGTGATGGTCAGAGGATATTCTGTCTTTGTACCTTCTGCGTCTGCTGTTTTATCTGCATCTGCTGAATCCTGTGCGTCTGCATCTGCATCTGCTGCCGGCTGGTTGTCCTCTTTGATCGTCTCAGAGTCTGCTCTCTCTGCTGCAAAAGCTGCCGGAGCTGCGGAAACTGCCATAGCTGCTGCCATCATAATTGCCATGATTCTTGTGGATAAATACCTGTTTTTCATTTGACTTCCTCTCTTTTCGTATATGTCGTTTACTTGTTCGTGTAACCGAAAAGATGGGACTTCTGAAAAAGTAAAATAGAAGTGATAAAAATAACGGATACTTTTTACGGAAGCTCCTTCTTTACACTGTCAGGCAGGTTTCCTGACTCACAGATCACAGAAAGTTTCCACAAAATAAAAACTGATACAACATCCATGCTTCAGCAGTTCATGAATGTTGTATCAGAAATATTTCCAGATACTCTCTGGCAGCCGGATTCCGCCTTCTCACATATTTATGCAATGACATATTACAATCCCGCTTTTTTTCTGTATACAGTGGCCGCAACCGTTCAGGCATTTCACCTGATTCCCTCTCACATTACCATACACAAAATCTGCATATGATAATGTTCACTTAACAGCTTATTCAATTACGCTGATACAATTTTAGCACACTGCTTTTATAATTACAACCATATTCGAGACACATCAGAATTCTTTCTTCTCCATAAGCCGGACACCAATCCAAAAAGACCCCATATATACAATTACTGTAAATAATACAACTCCGGCCAATACCATTCCCCAGTTCAGTCCATTCAGCCATGCATCGACTGCGTCTGCTGAAAGTCCCATTGTTTTTATCAGACTATAAACTACGGCAATTATAATAGCCCACATGACCATTGCAATATAACGTCCTTTTTCCGCTCCAAAATGTATTACAAGCGGGAGCGATACCGCCAGCATAAGAAGTGCCAGTGGAATGTATATCAGGCTGCCAATGATAGTCTCACTCAGACACCCCTGAAGTTCTGCCACACCTTTGCAGATTACTCCCGTTATCGTTGCAATTCCCCACGCTACAGCCGTAAGCCCTGCTCCCAGCAGATATTTTTCCGCCACATACTGTTTTCTGGTAACCGGCAAGGTCATAAGAAATGCAAGACCATTATCAAACTCATCATAACTTATAGTCGTAATGGCAAAAATTGCTGTGACAATCGTAAAATATCCTGTAGCAAAACTGACGCTCCCGCTTCCTGCCAGATTCAGGATGACTCCCATTACAACAACCAGGATAAAAAACTGTTTCTGCTGTTTCATCAGTTCTATATCCTTTACAAATAATCCCTTCATACCTGTTCCTCCATCATCACTACCAGATCATCAATCTTTCCATTCTCAATTACAACATCCGGATAATTTTCCATATAAAATTGTTTCTGGTTTGTCAGACACCTGTATCCATAAGCTTCTTTCCGGATCTTAATAAGGTATTGCTGATCCAGTTTTTCGTACTCTTCTTCTGAAACTTTAAGAACTGCATAATCTGACAGCAGTACATCTGTATCCTCATGAAGGATAATTTTTCCGGCATGGATCATATAAAAATCGTCACAAAGACTCTCCAGATCTGATGAAATATGCGAACTGATCAGAATAGAACTGCTTTCATTTTCTTCCATATATTCTCTCAGCATGTTCAGCACCTCATCCCTGGCAATCACATCCAGACCAACTGTGGGCTCATCCAGAATCAGCAGTTCTGCCTTATGGCTTAATGCTACCAGTACTTTAAACTTTGCTTTCATACCAGTGGAAAATTCTTTGATTTTCTTGTCTGTGGGCAGATTGAATCTTCTGCACTGCTGCAGGAATTTCTCTCTGTCAAAATCCGGATATATGCTTTTCATAATATTGGCCACGCCCGCTGCTGTCAGATACATACTGAAGCCTGAATCTGCAAAAACAACTCCCAGTTTCTGCTTATCCTCCGGCTTAAGCTCTTCTGCCTTTTTCCCAAAGACCTCTATCTCTCCGCCATCCGGATGAATCAGGCCAAGCAGAGCTTTAAATGTGGTGGATTTCCCGGAACCATTTCTTCCAATAAGTCCTGTAATCATCCCAGGCTGTACTTCCATAGAACAGTCCAGCGAAAAACCTCTGTAATTTTTCTGCAAATGACTGATTTTCAACATGTCTTAGTCCTCCATGATCATTTCAAAAAGATTTCTGATTTCCTCATCGTTCAGTCCACATCTTCTGCCCTTCATGATTGCCTGCTCCAGATCATGTTCTACTTCTTTGAGCTGTTCTTCCCTCATCAGGTTTTTATTTGTGGCTGCAACGTAGGTTCCTTTTCCATGAACAGTGACGGTAAATCCCTCTTCTTCCAGATTGTCGTAGGCTTTCTTCACAGTCAGGGCACTGATCTTCAGTTCCTTTGACAAACTGCGTACTGAAGGTAATACAGTGTCCGGCTGTAACTCTCCTCTGATAATCGCAGACTTAATCTGGTCTATGATCTGTTCATAAATAGGTACCATGGATGAATTATTGATTATAATATGCATATGTTTCTCCTCCATCTACAAACAGTATATAACAGTGCATAACTGTTGTCAACTGTTTTATACTGTTATACTTTATATTTTATCAAACGAGTCTGCCTCCCCCTGTTCATTGATAACATCTCACTTCGATTTGCAGACTAAAAACATTTTTACAGACAAAAAGAAAGATGGATTCGGTTATAAAATTTTCCAAATCCATCTTTCTTCTTATCAGATTCTTAATCCACATTGCTACGTATCTCTACACCGAATAACTACTCTGCAGGGAACTCACTTAATTCGGTTAAAGAATTGTTTTTAATTTGTTTTTATGTAATTGTTTTTTCTCTGTTTTTTACTCTGCCAAATACGCCTTCAGTTTCTCCATATCAGCTTTCATCACTCTCCGTCCCACCTCATAAATCTCCTTTAAATGGGCGGGATCACGCTCAACCGGTTTGGCACTGATGTCTCTGTCCGGGCGGATAACATGGATCCTGCCCTCTTTTTCCAGATATGCGATTTTATCCAGCATACGGTTATACTGAATATGACGTTCATCCAGAAGCTTTACAAGCTCCGGATACTCTCTGAACTTCAGTCTGAGCAGCGGCATCAGCTTATTATGTTCTTTTCTGTATCCCGGATGACGGGTACAGACTACCACATTTTTCTCATAACCCTGTGAAAGCATCCAGTTTACAGGAATCGGATCTGAGATGCCTCCGTCCAGATACATTCTTCCATTCAGCTTTACCGGTCTGGCAGCCAGTGGCAGGGAAGCTGATGCGCGCATCCATTCCACATCCAGCCTGTCTCCCATTCTGCATTCCTGATAGCAGGGTTTTCCTGTTTCAATATCTGTACATACAACCGTAAACTTCATTGGTGATCTGGCAAATGTCTCTGTGTCAAAAACATCCAGCTTCCAGGGCACCTCCCCATATGCAAAATCTTTGCTGTAAAGATCGCCGGTAGTGATCCAGCTTTTCAATCCCATATATCGTTTATCCTTGCAGAATCTGGTATTATAACGAAGGGTTCGTCCAATCTGGCGGGACTTATAATTACATCCAAAAATTGCACCGGCGGAAACGCCAACTGTAGAATCTGCATAAATCCCCTGCTCCATCAGCTCATCCAGAACTCCGGCTGTATACAGTCCCCGCATACCTCCACCTTCCAGAACCATTCCGAGGCCTTTCTTTTTGTTGTCTTCCATAGCTATTCTCACTTTTCACTTTCTTTCACATATTCATTTCGGATTGCAAATCCATGATCCATAGGGCCACTTCCCTTTCCCAGGTCAAGCATTGCCGCCAGTGCTCCTGAAATATACTGTTTGGAACGTTTTACAGCAGTCTGCAGGTCATATCCCTTTGCAAGATTGGAAGCAATGGCACTGCTCAACGTACAGCCTGTTCCATGTGTGTTTGGATTATCGATACGCTTTCCTTCAAACCAGCAATATTTTCCATCATAGTAAAGCAGATCATTTGCATCATTAATGCTGTGTCCGCCTTTGCAAAGTACTGCACAATGATATGTCTCAGAAATCTTTCCGGCAGCCTCTATCATTTCCTCTGCATTGGTCACTGACATTTCAACCAGAACCTCTGCCTCCGGAATATTCGGAGTAAGCACATCAGCCAGTGGAAACAGTTCCTGCTTCAATATCTCCACTGCATCATCACTGATCAGCTTGGCACCGCTTGTTGCAACCATAACAGGATCCACAACAATGTTTTCCGCTTTATATTGTTTCAGTTTCTCTGCTATTACATGGATCAGATCTTTATCTGATACCATTCCGATTTTTACCGCATCCGGATAAATATCCTGAAAAACAGAATCCAGTTCCTGCCCCAGAAATTCCGGTGTTACATTTAATATTGCCTGTACACCGGTTGTATTCTGTGCAGTTAATGCGGTAATGGCACTCATTGCATATACACCATTTGTAATCATTGTCTTAATATCTGCCTGGATTCCGGCGCCTCCGCTGGAATCACTTCCTGCGATCGTCAGTGCAGTTCTCATAATTGTCTTCCTCTCATTTCTTCTATAATACAATCTTATCTACTGCCTCTTTCAGTTCTTCTGCTGCTTCTTTAATGTTATTCTGAGCATAAATGGCACTGATCACTGCCACACCGCAAATCCCTGTTCCCTTTAGCTGAGATATATTTTCTGCTGTGATCCCTCCGATTGCCACCACAGGGATAGATACCGCTTCACAGATTGCCTTCAGTGTTTCATGGGGAAGTTCTGCCGCATCTGCTTTTGAACCGGTTGCAAATACTGCACCCACCCCCAGATAATCTGCACCACGCTCCTGTGCAAGCAATGCCTGCTCTACCGTTCGTGCCGAAACTCCCAGGATTTTATCCGGTCCAAGTTTCTCACGCACAGCACCTGCTTCCATATCACTCTGCCCTACATGAACACCATCTGCATTCATCTTCAAAGCAATTTCCACATTGTCATTTATGATCAGAGGTACCTTATAATCTCTGCATAATTCCTGAAGTTCAGCTGCTTCCTGCAGGAAAGTTTCATCATCTGAATTTTTATCTCTGAGCTGCAGAAAGGTTACGCCTCCATCCAGACTCTCCTTTACCACTTCCTTAAGGCTCCGCCCATTAAGCCAGTGACGGTCCGTTATTGCGTATAAGCGCATTTTCTCTTTATCGAACTTCATGTTTCACTCCTCTTTTCTACTCTTATCTATAGCAATTTATCCCAAAAGTTCTGCTGCAACTTTCTCCAGCTCATCTCTGATCTTAATATGCTGCGGACATACTTCTTCCCACTTACCACATTTCACACATTCATTGGCAGATTTCCTGCCATGTTTGCCTGCCAGCCATTCTTCCTGGTGAACTGTGCAGTTGCTTCTTCTCTTGTCTTGCAGTTGATCCATGCTGCATTCTTTGTAAAAAGAGTCATATATTTTTTACATACTGATAATTCCCAAAACGTTTGCAATAGAACTCAGCAAAATAATGATCAGGCAAATCGATGCAAAGTATTTGATAAATACTCTGTACAGTTTCTTTCTGCGGAATGGAGAAGACTGTTCAATTTCTTTTACCATTCCATCAATACCAACAACACGAAGAATCAGAATACAGGTTGCAAGTGCTGCCAACGGCATCATTACTGAGTTTGTCATAAAATCGAAGAAATCAAGGAAGTTCATTCCAAAGATACGAATGAAATCCAGAAGTCCATATCCCATGGAAGATGCGGTTCCAAGTACAATCATGATCACAACCATCAGACCGCAGCATTTCTTACGGCTCCAGTGAAGTTCGTCCATGAATGTGGAAACACTGGTTTCCATCAGGGAAACTGCACTTGTCAGAGCTGCAAGTAATACAAGTATGAAGAATACGATTCCTGTTGCAGTACCAAATCCCATACTTGCAAATACTTTTGGCAATGTGATAAACATCAGAGATGGTCCTGCCTGAAGTGTTTCAGGATTTCCACCGGAGAATGCAAATACCGCCGGGATGATCATCAGACCTGCAAGGATTGCGATACCTGTATCGAAAATCTCAACCTGTGTGGTAGATCTCTCAATATCCATATCTTTACGGACATAGGAACCGTAAGTATACAGGATTCCCATTGCAATGGACAAAGAATAAAACATCTGTCCCATCGCTGCTACTACTGTCATCCAGGAGAAATTTTTCACATTCGGGATCAGGAAATATTTCACACCTTCAACAGCACCCGGACGTGTGACAGAATAGATTGTAACTACGACTGCCAGAACTACCAGAACCGGCATCATGATCTTTGACATTCTCTCTACACCGTTCTGTACACCACCGAGAATGATGATGAATACAAGCGCCGCAAATACCAGAAACCAGAGTTCCACCTGCCAGGAATCGGAAATAAAGTTTCCAAAATATCCGTCTTCCGCTACTGCCTGGACATTTCCTTTGAAATATTCCACAAGATACTTAATTACCCATCCGCCAATCGTACTGTAATAAGGAACGATCAGCATTGGAATCACTGCATTTAACCATCCGCCGATTTTGAATGATTTCGTTTTTCCAAAATGCTCAAATGCACCTACCGGACTCTTTCTGGTCATTCGTCCAAGGGCTGTTTCTGACATGATCAGTACATAACCAAATGATGCAGTCAGAAGAATATAGATCAGCAGGAAAATTCCGCCTCCATATTTCGCTGCAAGATATGGAAATCTCCAGATATTTCCCAGTCCTACTGCAGAACCTGCAACTGCCAGCACATAACCAATCCTTCCGGAAAAGCTTCCTCTGTTATGGTTATGTGCAGAATTGTTTTCTTTTTTCATTATACACCTCACCTCGTTACAAAAACCTCCCATAGGATTTCTCCCATGGGAGGTCTGCTAGTTTTTTACTGATTCTATAGTATCAAAAAGATGCGGGAATGTCAAAGACTAATAATAATTACAGACTTAATTGTAACATAGTTACTGTTCACACACCACTATCCCAGTATATATTTCAAGTATAGTCTTTCTGTACACATTGTTCTATGATATAATAGTTGAGCTACCACCCCTAGACAGGTGCAGAAAGGGGGTGTGTTGTAAATGGATATTATCTTATCATTTATGCTTTCTATCTTGGCAAGTGTAATCGCCTACTACATTTGCAAATGGTTGGATAGAAAATAGCAGCTGGTAGCCAGCCTGGGGGAATAAGCCACCCTGCCCAAACGGAATAAAAAAGCCTCAGAGGTCGCAACTCTGGGGCTTTTGCTGTGTTATAAATGAATTTAACCTTATCATTTTGCCTACTGGCATTATATCATATGCATTTTTTGTTTGCAATATACTCAATATACTTTTTCGAATCAAGTCAAACTTTTGGTTACTGTTCACACATCACTATTCCGCGAGGTGTTTTGGCATGAATCTGCCACAATCCGTTTTATGAAATCGCAGATCGCTCCGAAGCAGTTCTTTCATCACCTCCCTGACTGCTCCATCTTCGCGGCGTTTCACATTCGCTCGTACATGAGTTATGTACCTGTTGTGCTGTCTATTCAGTTTTCAAAGATCTTGAGGTCACGAGGATAGCGTGTCCTTCTAATAACCGTGAGGCTTTGAGCCTTTCTTTCAGGGGCGTTACAGACGATTTTTAAGGAAAGTCTCCATGTTCCGAAGGCCGCGCTGGATAGATTCGCTGACCGATGCAACGCTGACTCCTTCGCTCTTGGCAATCGCTGATTCTGTCAGTCCTAGGAAGTAGTAAGCATAGATGCGCTTGGCCTGCTTGTCCGGCAGAGCGGCAATCGCAGCGTGAAGCTGCTCCATCGTCACTTTGCGCTCATACAGCTCACAAGGGGTCATGGAAACGAAAAGGGCATCATACTCAATTCCGTCTCCGCGATCCAGAGAATAATGCGCCTTGTGGTAATATGTACGGCGGCGGTATGCGGCCTCCAGGCGGTCATGCTCTTTCATAACAGCGGCTACTTCATCAGGAACCTCAATAATGTAATCGGTCTTATAAAAATCGGGATACTGCTCCCGCAGATTGATCTTGGTCATAATTTCCTCCATTTCAGTTGTTAGGGACAAAGGGCAACCGAAATGGCTATGGCGGAGAGCGACACCGTGGATGTTCGGGAAAATTCCCGTAAAATCGACAAAGAAAAACGTCAGACGGCCTTAATAGCTGTCTGACGCATTTTGTATGATATGTTGTACGATTGTGCGGATTATTTACGCTTGATTGCGCGTGTGCGTGTGTATAATTTCTCTTTGGTAGGTCATTGATTTTTTTAGGTAATCACCTACCTGAAAACCATAATTCTGCTGAAATAAATAACCGCCCATCGTAGACTCCTCAAACGGCAGTCACGGGCGGTAATGGAAATATGCCCTGCCGTGAAAGGCCGTTTTTTTTATTGGCCTCCCGTCAGGGCTTTTATGTATATTTTATCTTTCAAAAGTGCATGATAAACACATATCAATACGCGTGATTGGGTGATGGTAACTTCCTCTTACGCACGATAGAATGTAATAGAGGTGAGCAATCATGCCGGAAGATGTATTTGTATATTTGGGACAGTGCCTCAGAGATGCAAGAGAAGAATGTGGACTGACCCAACAGGAGCTTGCGGATCAAACCGGCAGAGGGCTTCGTCATCTCCAGGACATTGAAAAGGGCAGGAAAAATCCGTCTTACGATGTACTGGCATCCTTTATCAAGCGATTAGGCATTTCTGCTAATGAGCTGTTTTATCCTGACGCTTCGGAACAGGAAAAGCAAGTACAGCATTTCATGGGAAAGTTTCTGGCCTGTACCGAGGATGAGCGGCAGATTATCTTGAAAACACTGGATTGTATGGCGGAGCAGTTTATCAGCCGACGTTACAAATCCTCCGATCCGCAAAATTATGAATAAAACCAGCAGGGCAAAATGCAATTTGTTTCTGCTGGTTTTATTTTGCCTCCGGCAGTAGACGTAAATTTTCCTAGCCCAATCAATCGCCACTATTTTGTTTCCGGTATTCAGCCGGTGCAATCTTCATGACATCTCGAAATGCTGTTGCAAATTTACTCTGATTCTCATATCCAACCTGGCTGGCAATTTCTGCTATGGTTGCCTGCGTCTGACGAAGCAGAGCAGCGGCCTGTTTCATGCGGTACACTTTCATATAGGTTCCAATGGGCTGTCCATAAACTCCCTTGAACGTATCCTTTAAGGTTGCCGTATTGATAAGATACTCTTTGGAAAGTTCCTCAATCGTTGGCCGTTCCTGCAAGTTGGAGATAAGCCGCTTGTGAATGTCCCGTACAATCTCCACCTGGGGAGAAGTATATAACTCTCGCTGCTTTTCTTTATTTACATCCACCATACACAAGAATAAGAGAAGCTCCTGCACCTTCAGCATGAAGTATGGCTTTTGCAGGCGATCCGGTACGGAATACAGTTCAGAAAAGATATGCTCAATCTCATCCTTGGCCCGCATGACAAAGCATGCGCCATCGGCACAAAATTTGTTTTTGAAATCTGCAATACCAATACCGCTCTCGGCAAGGATTCCAGGCGGATTTTGAGAAACCAGCTCCAGATCAAGCACTACTGAGATTCCGCGATAATGTCTCAAAGGAAAGGCCATTTCAGAAGCACAGTTATCCATTGTATGAATGGAAAGATCCCCTTCTCCGAGGTACAGGCAGGAACCGCTTTGCAATACGCTCCCTTCACGCCCTTCCCGGCAATGATTGATCTCCAGCACATTCTTATCAATGGTTCCGTCCCAATAACAACTCGTTGCTTCAAAATCATTGTAAATAAGCTGGATACCGGGATAAACCTGATAGACTGTCATAAGCCCCAGGCCATCCTCACAGTCCATTTTATAGACGGTGCAATATCCGTCATTATCTTTTGGAATAATCGCAGATAACCCCGTAGCATTGGTGATAGGGTTTTTGTTCATATTATTCATTCCGGTATCTC
>OGFJ01001972.1_pt1 | contig 11923 bp, 8 predicted proteins | sample 1570861 | NCBI WGS metagenome assembly OGFJ01 (sample SAMEA2582060, study PRJEB24529) | metagenome | biome: Human gut stool | place: China | collected 2011
TAGTTATAGGCTGGTTCGTTTTTATGATTTTTTACGGGCTTGTTGCTGTCGTGCTTAATTTGCTGTTTATACGTTTCCTGCTGCCGGCAAAGTTCAAGACAGCCGAATTCCTGGAAAAACGCACGTGCATAGTATTGGCGTCGACGGTAATAACATTTGCAATAGTAATTATGGTGCTCGGGCTTTTTGTGTTGCGCCACAACTTTTTCGTTATGGCTTGCAAACTGCTTATGCAATACATGTGGCTGCTTGCGGTTATTCTGTTGTCTATGCTTGTGCGTCTTAACGGCAAGCAGGTGAACAGCGGTTTGCGGATATATGCACCGATAATGCTCACCGGATTCATAGTAATAACTTTCCGCATTATTCTGATACCGAACGAGCTTGTCAATCTTGTTTTTCCGGCAATAATGCTGGCTACGACGTTGTGGCAATTGCTTGTGCTGATTCGCTATCAAAAGAATATGCCGCGCAGCGACACGTTTTATTCAAGCATTTCGCTTGTTATAATGATTGCGAGTGTTATAACGTCGTGGTTAGGCTACACATTGCTCAGCGTGCAGTTGCTGATATGGTGGATAATGCAGTTTACGTGCATTCAGACAATCACATGCTTGTATGATATTCTTACCCAGTATGAGCGCGTTCATTTCAAAAGGGGAGAAGTCGATATACGCAAGACGTGGTTTTACGACTTTATCCGCAAGGCTCTCGTTCCTATTCTGATGGCGTCGAGCTTGTTCCTTAGTTTTTATATGGCAACAGAGGTGTTCTCGCTTACAGAGCTTTGCCGCGTGCTTTTCCTGTCAAATTTCATAGATATAGCCAATGTGGCAAAAGTCAGCCTTTTAAAACTGTTAATCGTGTTCTCGCTGTTTTTCGTAGTGAAGTATGCCGTGTATGTGTTCCGAGCATTTTTCTTGCTTTATTATGGCGGAAAACAAAATGCGGTAATGGGGGAGAAGGCATTGATGATGAAAGCGGGGGCATTCGTTCTATGGTTCGTGTTTATAATGGTTTCAATGCTTGTGCTTAATATAAACTCCAGCGGAATCCTTGTTGCCATGGGCGGACTTTCCACAGGTATTGGCTTTGCGATGAAAGACACTATAGAAAATCTTTTTTACGGTGTGTCTCTTATGACCGGACGTTTGCATATCGGCGATGTTATAGAGTGTGACGGCGTGCGCGGGCGCGTTGTCGACATAAGTTACCAGAGCACAATGATAGAGGCTGTGGACGGTTCGGTGATAGCCATATTGAATAACCAGCTGTTTACAAAGAATTTTAAGAACATGACGCGCAACCATCATAACGAAACGGTACGTGTTTCCGTGGGTGTAGCCTACGGAACGGATGTGGAACACGCACGTAAGGTTATGTTACAGGCTGTGGAAAAATTGAACTGCTTTGACAAGAAGAGTGGGGCCAAGGTTGTGGTTGAAGAACTTGGTGACAACAGCGTGAATCTGGGAATCATATTGCGTGTCCCTGTTGAAACAAAAATATATGCAATAAGCGAAGTTTACGAAGCAGTGTATAATGCACTGAACAGTGCCGGCATATCCATTCCTTTCCCACAGCGCGATTTACACCTTGTCGATATGCCTGCTCCGATAATGGAAAAGCTGACCGGACGTGCAAAGAACGACAATGTCGATAAAGACAAGTAAAATGAGTCGGTTGCCAGACGTACTTTGTGTGTAGATGTACGTTTTGTCTTTGTTCCCGGGAAACTTAAAGGAGCAAATAAAAAATATGTCTGACATATTTTAAATTATGTCAGACATATTTTGAATTATGTGCCTTGTATTTTTTGTTTGCTTTAATGCGGGGCTTCCAAGCTGAAAACCAGCTTTCAATTTCCTGCACAAAAACACGCATATTTTTCATATCGCGTTCCGCGTCGGCGTATGTCGGTTTTCAAAACAAGATAAGAGGAAAAAAATCAGGAACATTTTCCCTCTCTTACCAAGAGATATGCAACTCTCTTACCAAGAGACGAATAGTTAAGTGCAAAAATACGTTACGAGAGGATAACTACCAAATTTTTATTGTTCTTTTTTTTACAAAACGAGTTATTATTTCAAGTTTGTTTAACTATTGAAAACACTGCAAGCCCCGTCAGTAGGGACTTTCTGACACTTTGTAGCTCTCTTGGTAAGAGATGTATCGATAATCGGCAATGTGCCCTCTGCCGGATAGGTAGGACAGATGACACCGGTTTTAGGAAAATGGCCGTATAAGTAAAGAGGAGAATCCTCTTCATTGCCAAACTTTTTAGTGGTAGTGTTGTAACTGCGTGTGTTTCAGTAGATAAGAAGTGCATGAAGGAGTTGGAAGAATACCCCTTATACTAATGGCTCAAAAACGTTTTTTTTAAAAGCTATATCCCGTATCAGTGCCGGACAGCATAGCATGACTCAAAAGCGATGCATTGCGATTTTATCCCAATAAGTTTGTAAGCGATAGAAATCAATTTTAATGAGAACTTATATGACTTATATGAATTGCCTGTTTCTTATAGAAGGTTTTTTGCTATCCTTGGTACTTGGAATGACGATTATTCCCAAAATCCTGTTGATTTCTTACAAAAAGCGCCTATTCGACATGCCAGATAGCCGTAAGGTTCACCAGATACCAATTCCCCGCTTAGGCGGCATATCTTTCTTCCCGGTGATATTAATCACATTGTGTTTCGTTATTGGCGTGCAGTTTTATATAGGCTACCCGATTAAGAACTTTCCTGCCAATGAGTTTTTGTTCTTTACCGTAGGTGGCATGCTGCTCTTTTTGGTCGGTGTTGCTGACGATTTGATCGGTGTCGGTTACCGTTACAAGTTTCTTGTCCAAATACTTGCCGCGCTATTAATTGTTTGGCCAGGAGAGTGGTTCAATACATTGGGGGGATTGTTTGGTATTAATGAGTTGCCGATGGCATTGGGGGTATTATTTACAGTGTTTGTTGTTGTTTACATTACTAATGCTATTAATTTGATAGATGGAATCGACGGTTTGGCATCTGGATTAAGCTGCATAGCTTTATTTGTATTGGGGCTCATTTGTGTGATTGAGAAGGATTGCGTTTATGCCCTTTTGGCATTCTCTACTTTAGGGATAATAGTACCGTTCTGGTTTTACAATGTTTTCGGCAATGCTAAACGCGGTCACAAGTTGTTCATGGGAGATACCGGTAGCTTGATACTGGGATATATCATCAGTTTGCTGGTTATTCACTTGAGCCATGTGGATGCGGGCATTGAGGTAATAGGACACTTCAATATGGTATTAGCTTTCTCTACATTGATTGTTCCATTATTCGACGTGGTACGCGTAGTGCTACATCGAATTCGGGAAAAGAAAAACCCGTTTTTGCCTGATAAGAACCATTTTCATCACAAACTGCTTCGTGCAGGTATGCGACCTCGCGCGGTAATGGTGATGATACTGTTCATCGCGCTCTTCTTCGTAGCGTTCAATTGGGCGTTTGTCGACGTGCTTGGCATGACTAACCTGCTCGTTACCGACATCGTGCTGTGGACGTTGCTCCAATTAGGCATAAACAAAAGCATAAAGAGACATAACAAAACTTTGAAAAATAAAACAATATGAGTCTATACAAACACATTCGCTTGTTAATCCTGCTGGCCGGGTTGGTGGCGTTTTCATCCTGCGGCTCGTCGAAAGATGTGGTCTACTTCCAGGACATTAAGCCCGGCGAGAGCGAAATCAAGTTGCCCGAGTTGAAAGCCATAACCGTGCGGCCCGAGGACAAGATATCCATTATCGTGAACAGCCGCGACCCGCAGCTCACCGACCTGTTCAACCTGCCCTACGTCTCGCGGCAGCTGGGACAGTCTTCCTCGCTGGGGCGTAACTCGTGGAGCACTAGCCAGGGCATTTCGGTATACACCGTCGACGCCGACGGCAACATAGACTTCCCCGTGCTCGGCAAGTTGCGAGTGGCCGGGATGAAGCGCGAGAATATAGCCGAATATATAAAAGGTGAACTCGTAAATGGCAACTTGGTGAAAGACCCGATTGTGACGGTCGAGTTCGCCAACCTTTGCGTATCGGTGCTGGGCGAGGTGAACAGCCCGGGCCGCTTCAGCATTGACCGTGACCGACTAACCATACTCGACGCCTTGAGCATGGCGGGCGATCTTACGATTTACGGAAACCGCTCAAAGGTGATGGTGCTGCGGCAGGAGGGCGACGTGCAAAAGGCTTATGGCTTGGACTTGACTTCTGGCGAGCGCGTCTACTCCTCGCCGGCCTACTACCTGCAACAGAACGATGTGGTGTACGTGGAGCCGAACGACATGAAAGCCCGCCAGTCAACCGTCAACGGCAACAACGTGCGCTCCACCTCTTTCTGGATTTCACTGGCTTCGTTGCTCACGTCGGTGGCAATCCTTATATTCAACTGATTAATTTCTAAAAACTTCACGAAACGTGGCTATCCAGAACAACATAACGTCAAAAGCAAAGCCGGCAGACGACTTCATGCGCATTCAAGATCTCTTATCCCTTTGCTTGGAAAAATGGTATTGGTTCGTCGTATCGCTGGCAATCACCGTTTGTGCGGCAGCCGTTTACTTGCTCACTACGCCGCCAGTTTACACGCGCTCGGCAGCCGTGCTCATAAAAGAGGACTCCAAAGGGAAGCCAAGGGGCAGTGTGGCAGGAGTGCTGGGCGACATCGACATTTTCAGGACGTCGACCAACGTGAACAACGAGATACAGTCGTTGCGGTCGCCTTCGGTAATGCTCGATGTGGTGAAACGCCTGCATCTCGAAATAAGCTATTCCACCGAAGGTGGGTTCTACAAGAAAGCCCTGTATGGCCGCACATGCCCATATCAAGTTTCGTTTGCCGGCTTGCAAGATAACTTTAGAGCGGCGTTTACCATAGTGCCCGCCGGAAAGGGACAAGTGAAGCTCACCGATTTTGAGCTCGACGGCGAAGGTGTTGACGGCGAAGTAACCGCTAAGTTGAACGTTCCCTCTACCACGCCCGTTGGAAAGGTAACGGTAATGGCCGGCGGCGCAGAGGCTTCCGGAGCGCCCGTCTACGTGTCGCGCATTGGCTATCAGGCCGCCGCAGAGGGCTATTCGGCAAAACTTTCGGCGGAACTGAACGACGAGAAGTCGAGCATTATCAATCTTACGTTCACCGACGTTTGCCCGCAGCGCGCGGAGGACGTGCTCAACACCGTGATTGCCGTCTACAACGAAAACTGGATAAAGGACAAGAACCAAATTGCCGTCAGCACCTCGGCGTTCATAAAGGAGCGCCTCGGTGTAATAGAGCAGGAGCTGGGCAACGTCGACAAGGACATATCCTCGTTCAAGAGCCAGCACCTCGTGCCCGACGTGCAAGCTGCCGCCAACATGTACATGACGCAGAGCAGCGAGGCATCGGCGCAGATACTTGCCCTGAACACACAGCTCTCAATGGCGCGCTTCATACGCGACTACCTCACGAATGTCACGAGCAAGAATCAGTTGCTCCCCGCTAACTCGGGCATTGAAAGCCCGGGCATTGAGGACCAGATTGTAAACTACAACACCACGCAGCTGCGTCGCAACGAACTGGCGGCCAACAGCAGCGAGACGAACCCATTGGTGGTCGACATGGACCAGTCGCTGGGTGAAATGCGTTCGGCCATTGTAACGTCGGTCGACAATCTCATCACCACGCTCAACACGCAGTTGCGCGCCATGCAGCAAAGCGAGCGGCAGACCACCGCCCGCATTTCAGCCAACCCCTCTCAAGGTAAATACCTTTTGTCGGTAGAACGCCAGCAAAAGGTTAAAGAAGCACTATATATATTTCTACTTCAAAAACGTGAGGAGAATGAACTCTCACAAGCGTTCACTGCCTACAACACACGGGTTATCACACCGCCGACCGGCAGTTTTGCACCTACCGCTCCCGTGAAGAAGAATATTTTGCTGGTGGCTATCGCTTTGGGGCTTCTTGTTCCCGTGATTGTCATTTTCATTCGCGAAAACACGAACACCAAGCTGCGCGGGCGCAAGGATTTGGAAAACCTTTCACTGCCGTTCGTGGGCGAGGTGCCGCTCGTGCGGAGCGGAAAGAAGAAAGAATACTTTGCCCACCCGTTGGTAGTCATCAAGCCCGGCTGCCGCGACATGGTGAACGAGGCGTTCCGCGTGTTGCGCACGAACATGGAGTTCCTGCTCGAAGCCAGCAACGGCGGACGGGCGAGCGTCATCCTGTTCACCTCGTTCAACCCCGGTAGCGGCAAGACGTTCATGGCCATGAACATGGCGGCGGCTTTTGCGCTTAAGGGCAAGAAAGTGCTGGTCGTCGACGGCGACATGCGCCGTGCCTCGGCTTCGACATACCTTGCAACGCACGGGGCAAAGGGTTTGAGCGACTTCCTCGGCAATATGCACGACGACGCCGCAGGCCTCGTCGTGCAGCACCCCGACATGCCCGGCTTGCACCTGCTGCCTGCCGGAACCATTCCGCCCAACCCCACCGAACTGCTGGCCGAGCCGCGCTTCTGTGAACTCATAGGGCAGCTTCGCGGCAGCTACGACTACGTATTCATCGATTGCCCGCCAATCGACATCGTGGCCGATACGCAGATTATCGAGAAACAGGTTGACCGCACCGTCTTCGTGGTGCGCGCCGGGCTGCTGGAGCGCGACATGTTGCCCAACCTGCAACGCATGTACGATGAAAAGCGCTTCAAGAACATGGCGCTCGTGCTAAACGGTACCGAACCCCTTGGTCGCCGCTACGGCAGCCATTATGGCGGCGAATACGGTTACCAGTATGGCTACGGCAGTAAGGATTATTACTCTAGTGAGAAGTAAACAACGCGCTGGTAAACAATAAATAAACAACTGTTATGAAAGGAATCGTTTTAGCAGGAGGGTCGGGTACACGGCTTTATCCTATTACCAAAGGTGTTAGCAAACAACTTTTGCCCATCTATGACAAACCGTTGGTTTATTATCCTATTTCGGTATTGATGTTGGCTGGAATACGTGATATTCTTATTATATCTACAGCGCAGGACTTGCCAGGCTTTCGACGCTTGCTAGGTGACGGCAGTGACTTTGGTGTGCATTTCGAATATGCTGAGCAACCATCACCCGATGGGTTAGCACAAGCATTCCTCATTGGTGAGAAATTTATTGGTGATGATTCGGTTTGCCTTGTGCTTGGTGATAACATTTTCCACGGTACGGGTTTTTCTGCACTATTGAAAGAGGCAGTGAATAATGCAGAGAATAATAAGGCAACGGTATTTGGATACAGGGTCGATGACCCGGAACGTTATGGCGTGGCTGAGTTCGATGTTGATGGTAATTGTCTTTCTATTGAGGAGAAGCCTACGAAACCGAAATCAAATTATGCCGTAGTAGGACTGTACTTTTATCCCAATAACGTGGTAGAAATAGCCAAACGCATTAAGCCTTCGGCGCGCGGTGAGTTGGAAATCACCTCCGTGAACCAGGAATACCTGCGCCGAGGCGACCTGAAGGTAACCACTCTCGGGCGCGGCTTTGCCTGGTTAGACACAGGCACGCACGACTCCTTGGCCGAGGCATCGATATTCGTCGAGGTCATCGAGAAACGCCAAGGGTTGAAAATAGCCTGTCTCGAAGGAATTGCCTATCGCAAAGGATGGATAGGCCGTGAACGTATGGAACAGTTGGCCAAATCTATGCTCAAAAATCAATATGGGCAGTACTTGATGAAGGTCGTTAAAGAGATAGAAACCACAGTAAAGGAGAATTTGGACTGATGGAAGTTATAAAGACAGCAATAGAAGGCGTAGTAATTATTGAACCAAGTCTGTTCACAGATGTACGCGGATATTTCTTTGAATCATTCTCGCAAAAGGAGTTTGATGAAAAAGTACGTTCTGTGCAATTCGTACAGGACAATGAGAGTTGTTCAAGTTATGGCGTGATGCGCGGGCTGCATTTCCAGCGGCCGCCTTTCACGCAGGCCAAGCTTGTGCGTTGCGTGCGCGGCGCGGTGCTCGACGTGGCCGTCGACATTCGGCGCGGCTCACCCACCTACGGGCAACACGTGGCCGTGGAGCTCACCGAGGAGAATCACCGTCAGTTCTTCATACCGCAGGGCTTTGCCCATGGCTTCGCCGTGCTTAGCGACGTGGCCGTGTTCCAGTATAAGTGCGACAACTTCTACCACCCCAAAGCCGACGGCGGCATAAGCATACTAGACGGAAGCCTCGGCATTGACTGGTGCATACCCACATGCCACGCCATACTGAGCGACAAGGACACGAAGCACCCGCTGCTGTGCGACTTCGACACGCCGTTTGACTACGAATCGTTCAAATAAAACCGCAAAACATGAATATATTGGTAACCGGGGCTAACGGGCAGTTGGGCCGCGAAATGCGGAACGTTTCGGCGGGAAGCGTCGACCGCTATTTGTTCACCGATACCTCGGAACTTGACATAACGAACGCCAAAGCCGTGTTCGCCGCCGTGAAAGGCGGACACGTCGACGTGATTGTGAACTGCGCGGCCTACACTAACGTGGACCGCGCCGAGGACGACGAGCCGACCGCCGACCTGCTCAACAACCGCGCGGTGGCCACGCTGGCGCAGGCCGCTCGCGAGGCCGCCGCGGTGCTTATACACGTGTCGACCGACTACGTGTTCAGCGGCAATGGCAACACGCCCTGCCGCGAAGACCAGCCTACCGATCCGCTTGGGGCTTACGGGCGCACGAAGCTCGCAGGCGAGCAGGCAGTGCAGGCCGCCGGGTGCAGGTACTTGATTTTCCGTACGGCGTGGCTCTATTCGCCCTACGGCGACAACTTCGTCAAGACCATGCGCCGCCTCACCGCAGAGCGCGACAGCCTGAAAGTGGTGTTCGAGCAGGGGGGAACCCCAACCTACGCGGGCGATCTTGCCGCCCTGATACGCAAAGTCATCGACGGCCGCATGTTCGACCGCATGGGCATTTACCACTTCAGTGACGAGGGCGTTTGTTCGTGGTACGACTTTGCGGTGGAAATTTGCAGGATGTTTGGCAACGAGTGCGACATCCTGCCGTGCCACAGCGACGAGTTTCCGAGCAAGGTGCGCCGCCCGCATTTCTCCGTGCTCGACAAGACCAAGGTCAAGGCCGCCTTCGGCATTAAGATTCCCCACTGGCGGCAGTCGCTCCGTCGTTGCGTGAACGAAATCCTTTCCGCCGAAAACGAAGTCGCGCCCGGCGTAAATTGAGCCGCGTGGGAGGTAAATGAAACCGCTCCGCGAGCAAGTAAAAAAAATACATCTGACCTATTTTAAAATAGGTCAGACATAATTTAAATTAGGTCAGACATATTTTGAAACACGTCCAACCTCTTTCCAACCGTGCCCCGCATGGCCGCAATGCCAATCCGTCGTAGGGGCAACGGGCGGGGTACGCATTATAATATTATGGGCATTAGGCAGGCGACAGAGCAACGTAGGGACGCGACCTTGGACATTGCCAAGGCGCTGTGCATAACGCTCATGGTAGTGGGTCACAGCGGCTGCCCCGGCTACCTCTACCGGTTCATATACATGTTCCACATGCCTTGCTTCTTCTTCATCAGCGGTTGGTTGCTGAGCGACAAGTATCTGGCAGACTTGAAAACCGGACTGATAAGGAAAGTAAAAGGGAGTTATTGGCCGTTTGTCAAGTGGACGTTGATTTTCCTGCTTTTCCACAACTCGCTGGCGCAACTGAATGTTTACGACGCAAGCTATTCATTGCGGGAATTTGCAATCAAGATTGTCAGGATATTCACGTTGACAGGAGGCGAACAATTGCTTGGTGGCTTTTGGTTCTTGATTTCCTTGTTTTGGGCCTCGGTGGCTTCGCTGCTATTTCTTTGGTTTTTGAAACGGATTGGAAAATTAACAAGTATTTACATTTCGGGGGGGTGATTTTGGCTCTTCTTATTGCTGTCGGGGAAAAATGGCTTCCTATCCATCTTCCACAGCAATTTGGATCGCAAACCATGATGGCCACGGCTTTTTACTTGACAGGCTATCTGTCGCACAGGACTGATGTGATGAATCACCACGGTTCATCATGGATGGTGTCGTTGCTGGCGATACCGGCCGTAGCGGCCATGTTCCTGGATTTAGGCATGGTAACAACCACAGGTTTTGAAATCATATTGTACTACATTGTGGCAATGTGCGGCATTTTCGGCGTTTTGAGCATTTCGAAGTGGATGTCACGACATCGCATCTCGGCTTTTTTCAAATATGTCGGCGACAAGACATTGTATATTTTGATTTTCCACTTTTTGGCGTTCAAGTTGGTAAGTTTCGTGTATATCGCATGCATCGGACTGCCTATTGAGATGCTTAGCCAGTTCCCGACGATAGAAAGCGTGCCTTCTTGGCTATGGGTGGTTTACTCGATTGTTGGCATGGCTGTTTCGCTGCTGCTGTGGGAAGTTATAAATAGAATTTCAACTAAAATAGGAACGATAAAATCAAATAAGCAAAATGGAATTTAAACGCAACATAATAGTTACCGGCGGTGCCGGTTTCATAGGCTACCATGTGGTGAGGATACTGGTAAACAAATATCCCGATTACCACATCATCAACCTCGACAAACTTACTTACGCCGGCAACCTCGCCAACCTTAAGGACGTCGAACACAAGCCGAACTACACGTTCGTGCGCGCCGACATATGCGACTTCGCCAAGATGAAGGAGCTCATGGATACCCACAGCGTGGACGGTATAATCCACCTAGCAGCCGAGAGCCACGTGGACCGCTCGATAAAAGACCCGTTCACGTTTGCCCGCACTAACGTGCTGGGCACGCTATCGCTCCTACAGGCCGCTAAAGAATATTGGGAATCGCTGCCCGAGGGCTACGAGGGCAAGCGGTTCTACCACATCTCGACCGACGAGGTATATGGCGCCTTGCAGCTCACTCATCCCGAGGGGCTGTACTCCGACTTCTCGGCCCATGAGGTGTATGGCGATAAGTTCTTTACCGAGGAAACGAAGTACAACCCGCACAGCCCGTATTCGGCCTCGAAGGCAAGCAGCGACCACTTCGTACGGGCATTCCACGACACCTATGGCATGCCCACAATTGTAACCAACTGTTCCAACAACTACGGCCCATACCAGTTCCCTGAAAAACTGATTCCGCTGTTCATCAACAATATACGTCACCGCAAACCTCTGCCCGTCTACGGCAAAGGCGAGAACGTGCGCGACTGGCTGTACGTAGAGGACCACGCCCGCGCAATCGACTTGATATTCCACAAGGGCAAGATTGCCGACACCTACAACATAGGCGGTTTCAACGAATGGAAGAATATCGACATCATCAAGGTGCTGATAAACACCGTTGCCCGTCTGCTTGGCCGCAAGGAGGATGAGGACACGGACTTGATAACTTACGTCACCGACCGCAAGGGACATGACCTGCGTTATGCCATCGACTCGCGCAAACTTCAACTCGAGCTCGGGTGGTCGCCCTCACTCCAGTTCGAGGAAGGCATAGAACGCACTGTTCGCTGGTACCTCGACAACCAAACATGGATGGACAACGTCACCAGTGGTGACTATCAGCGTTACTACGAAGAAATGTACAAGTCCCGATAACGATTTATGATTATGAAAATCGCATATATAAGTCAGTTTGCACCGGATGACAGGCGTGCATCGTCTGGTACTAATTACAAAGTGGTGGAACAATTGGGCAAAATGGGTGATATAACTTGGTTCCCGATAAGGACACCTAAAATATACCGCGTATTTGAGCTTGCATCTAAAGCGTTAGCAAAGATTTGTGGTAGGAAAATTTATTTTCTTTATACTAAATTGGGCTGCAATTTATTCGCTAGAAATCAAAAAATCTCAATAGAGGAATGAAATAAATGTGATGTTA
>OGFJ01001983.1_pt1 | contig 11896 bp, 9 predicted proteins | sample 1570861 | NCBI WGS metagenome assembly OGFJ01 (sample SAMEA2582060, study PRJEB24529) | metagenome | biome: Human gut stool | place: China | collected 2011
GCGGTTTATTCCGCCACACCCTCGTATATGTACGGGAACGGGGGCTTAATCATTCCTGGGTATATCCAAGCTTACTGGGCCTGATCCGGCAACAGAACAGCGGTCACACAGACAAACGTGCCGTTTGTGCCGCCGGTGCTCATCAGGGTCAGAAAGGTTTCCTTATCACCGGGGGTATTGCCGGTGTCAAACAGGCTGCGTTCCTTAATGCTCTGGCTGAACTCCGCATAGCTGTAATAATCCGAAAGTTCCCCATAGCTGGCGGGGGTAAAGGCATTCTCGGTGCCTGCGGCATCGGTATTATACACTGCCACAGCACGGAAATGGTAGGTCACATCACTCAGGTACAGGGTGAACTCGGCATTCTGGCTGAAGTTTGTCTGGTCCGTCAAGCTTGCCAGCGAGGCATCCGCGCAGGAAAGCACCGTGTTGGACGGCATGGAAGCGTTCAGGTAGTTGGTGCCGCTGATGGCAGCGCCATCACCCGGCTGGGAGCCGCTGTACACCAGCTGGCCGTTCTGGCCGGGGAACGCAAGATAACCGATAATTTTTTCGTTTTCTGCCGCAGCGGATTTCAAATATGCCTGCGCCTGGGTATCAAACTGCTCTGTGCCGTAATTTTTATAGGCAGGGGCTTTCACGGTGCATCCACGGGTCAGCCCCAGCAGCACCGCAGCACCCACCAGAACCAGCAGGGCAATAACAGCCACTGCGGCAATCGCTTTGCGGCGGTGGCGGCGCTCGGCACGCTCGATCATGGCAAGGCTGCGGTTGTGGATGGCATCCTGTCTGGGTTCCTGCTTTGCTGCCAGGGAGCGCGGCACTGCCGGTTTGGCTTTGCTGCGGCCAGGGAAGGTAATGGTGGGCTCTTCGTCCTCCCCGTCATCCTCCCCGTCATCCTCATCGTCTTCAAACAACTGGCTGGCGGCGCGCTGGAATTCATCGGTGCTGCGCGGCGGGGCTTTTTCGTCCGCCTTGCGGGCTGCTTCCAGCGCGGCGGGGTCCAACCCTGCCGAAAAATCCGGGATATCGTCATCCAGGATAGAAGCTTTTGGTTTCGGCAGGTTGGCGGGCGGTTCCGGCTCCGGCAGGGGTTCCGGCTGCGGTTCAGCGGGCGGTTCCGGGTTGGGCTGCTCCTGCTGCTTTGCTGCCTCCTGAGCCGCCATGGCCTGCTCCAAATCCGCACGGGAAATTTTGATGGTGCGGGTGGCACACAGTTCCAGGTCCGGGTCCAGCTCGCTTTCTGCGGCGCGACGGGCGCGCGCTTCGGCGGCGACCTGCGGGCCTGCGGTGCGCAGGTCCAGCGGATCCGGTGTTGGCTGCGGCGCGGCAGGCTGGGCGATGGGGCGTTCAAAGGTAATGGTCCCGGTGGGGGTAGCCTGCGGTTTGGGTTCAGTGGGCTGCGCATCGTAATCGGGGACCGGTTCTGCATCGTAGCTGTCCGGGGCGTTGGGCTTAACCGCCGGTTTGGCCGGGGCAGCCTTGCGGCGCAGCGTAAAGCGCAAACCTGGCCTCGGCTGGCCTTCGCCGCTGACCAGCAGCAGCGGGCGCTCCCGCCCCGGCTTGAAGGTAATAGCGGAAGGTCCCAGGTGCATCCCCAATGCACGGCGGCGGGCCAAGTCCAGAATATGGTTGGCGATTGCCATATCGGAGATTTCGGGGCTCAGGGCACAGGCTGCCGCGCCGATGCGGCTGCACAGCAGCACAAAAGGCGCCTGCCCCACTGTTGCGGGCATATACACGGCGGCATAATCCGCATTGGCCAGCAGCAAAGCGCTTTGAGCGCGGCCTGCAGCGGCCTGAACCATATCGCCGGGGAACTTTTTGAGCAGAGCTTCCGGCGCGGCAATGCGGCGGGCGTTCGCCGGGTTCAGGTAGGTCTGGTTGCCAAAATCGAACGCTGCTTCGCTGTGCTGCAGGCCGCGCAGGGCGTTGCCCAACAGGCGGCCGGTGGCTTCGTCCGCCGCAACAAGCAGGCGGCGCTTTTTCAGCAGGGCATCCAGCGCGGCCTGGGCCAGGGTGGTATCCTCAAAGCCATAGCAGGCATCGCCAAAGCGGGTGCGCAGTTTCTGCACCCACTTTTCGCAGTATTCATCCGCCATTGCCTGGGTGGGGGCTGATGCCTGCACGCAGACAAGGTATTCACCATCGCGCTCCTGCAGGCGCAGGCTGGGGCTACCCTCGGCCTGGGCGTTCTCAATGATGGAGTTCATCTCCGCTTTGGAAAGCCCAAACACACGCAGGATTCGCATTTGGATTTGCAGCATTAAAACACCCCTTTGGTGGAAAGTTGAAGTTAAGGCAATACCGCATAATTCTAAGTGCCGATACGGCGAGCGAGGTGCGGCAGCTGCTAAGCCAAAAGCGCAGATAATACTGGATGTCTTATCGAGCATTTTGGCAACGCAGATGCCGTGCCGCAGCTGCCGGAGCGGTGCTTAAGCCGCAAGGCGGGAATTGTGCGGTATTGCCTTAGGAGTCAGGAGGGAGGAGTTAGGAGTTTTGCCGTGCCACAAAGTTGGCAGAAAAGAAATTAGAAATTAGGAATGAGGAATTAGTAATTGGTGGGTGGTTTTTGCTTTCTCATTGCCTATTAAAGTTATTGTTAAATATCAAGGGTTTCGGGTTTGACATCTTTGGAGGGGACGGGGTGGGCGTTTTCGGGAGAGATATCAAGGGCCATGCGGCGCAGAAGGTCCAGGGCGTACAGGGCGGCGCGGGTGCGGATGATGCTGCGCTCGGCATAGCCGCCGAGTTCCAGGCGCATCAGCCAGGCTTTGCCGCTGCGGGCATCCGCACCGGCCAGGTAGACGGTACCTACCGGTTTGCCCGGCAGTGCGCCGCCGGGCCCGGCAATGCCGGTAATGCCCACGGCCAGATCTGCCCCCGCTGCCTGCAAAGCGCCGTAAGCCATCGCCACGGCCACCGGGCCGGAAACCACGTTATACTGTTCAATCAAAGTCGGGTCAACACCCAGCAGCTTTGCCTTGGCGGCTTCGGCATAGGTCACAAAGCCATAGCCGAACACCTCGCTGGAGCCGGGCACATTGGTGATTTTTTCTGCCACAAGGCCGCCAGTGCAGCTTTCCGCGGTGGCAGCATGCAGCCCTTTTTGCTGCAGCAGGTGCACCACAGTGTATTCCAGCCCCGGCACATCCACATCATACGCATTGGGGCCCAAAATCTTGCGGAACTCCGCAATGCGGGCATCGCAGGCCGTTTCGGCTTCCGCCTCGGTTGCGGCGCGGGCGGTCACACGGATCTCGCTCTCGCCGGTTTTGCAATAAATGGCTGCCGTGGGGTTTTCGCTGGCGAACAGCAGGGAAACCTTGCTGGCAATGCTGCTTTCGCCCCCCAGCACCCGCAGCGTTTTGGAGTGGATGGTACAGTTCTGGCGCTGCAGCAGCACCGGGCGGATATCCTCCGCCCACATGGCTTTCATCTCGCGTGGAACGCCGGGCATCAGCACGGCAATGCAGCCGTCATCCTCGAACCAGGCACCGGGTGCGGTGCCATGGGCGTTGGGCAGCTTGTGCCCCTTGGTGGGCACCATGGCCTGCTTGCGGTTGTTGGCCGTGGGGGTGCGCCCGCCGCGGCCGGTACGGGCAAAAAAGTCCACGATCTTCTGCCATTCTGCTTCATCAAAGTGCAGGGTATCGCCAAAGGCTTCGGCCACGGTCTCCTTGGTCAGGTCGTCCTCCGTGGGGCCAAGCCCGCCGGAAAACACCAGCAGATCGCTGCGGCTTTTGGCTTCCTTTACCAAATCACGCAGGCGGCCAGGGTTATCCCCAATCACATGCTGGTGCAGCACGCTGATGCCCAGTTCCGCCAGTTCGCGGCTCAAAAACTGGGCGTTGGTATTGACAATATCGCCAAGCAGCAGCTCGGTTCCTACACAAATGATCTCCGCAGTCATGGTTCGTTCCGTCCTTTATCCAAGGGTAATTTTTATCTGGCGCTGTTAAAACTCCGGGTCATCCCCGATGCGGATGGGGATTTTCTCCACAGTTTCCGCCGCAATCCGTTCCAGCTCTGCCAGGCCGGGCATTCCGGCTTCGGCGGCTTCGATCTCCGCCAGGCTGGGCTTGGTTTTGGGGTGCGGCGGGGTAAAGATGGTACAGCAATCCTCATACGGCTCAATGGAGGTATCAAAGGTGCCGATCTTGCGGGAAATAGCAATGATCTCGGTCTTATCCATGCCGATCAGCGGGCGCAGAATCGGCAGGTTCTGCGCGGCGTCGGTGCAGGCAATGGCCTGCATGGTCTGGCTGGCAACCTGTGCTAGACTTTCGCCGGTAATCAAAGCTTCCATCTCGCTCTGGTCGGCCACCAGTTTGGCAATGCGCAGCATGCTGCGGCGCATGAGCACGGTAAACAACACATCAGGCGCATTATCGCGGATATACTCCTGCGGCTTGGTATAGGGCACCACAAACAGCTGGCAGTTGCCGGTATATTCTGCCAGTTCGCGGGCCAGGGCGCGCACCTTCAGTTTGGCGCGCAGGCTGGTGTACGGCGGGCTGGCAAAGTGGATGTGGTGCAGTGCAAGCCCGCGGCGCGCCATGCAATAAGCTGCTACCGGGCTGTCGATGCCGCCGGAAAGCAGGTTCAGCGCACGGCCGCTGGTGCCAACGGGCAGGCCGCCCGCGGCTTCCACCTTGGGGCCATGGATATATGCGCCTTTATCGCGGATTTCCACCATGATTTCCAGCTGCGGCTCATGCACGTTCACCCGCAGGTGGGGGTGCTTGCCCAGCAGGTAAGCGCCCAGTTCGCGGCACAGCTCCGGGCTTTTCATCGGGAACGTTTTATCCGCGCGCTTGGCTTCCACCTTAAAGGTGCGGATGCCGCGCAGCGTTTCGCCAAGATAAGCTTCCGCCGTGGCGCAGATCTCGTCAAAATCCTTGCTGCAGCAGGCAGCGCGGCTCATTTTGACAATGCCAAAAATTTTGGAAATACGGCGGAACGCTTCGTCCATGTCCAGGTCATCTTCCAGTGGCTCAATGAACACGGTGGACTGCGCCTGGGTCACCTTGAATTTGCCCAGGTCTTCCAGCCGGTAGCGGATGCTTTTGGCCAGGCGGGCTTCAAATTTGCTGCGGTTCAGGCCTTTCAGGGTCATTTCGCCCTGATAGGCAAGGATGATTTCTTTCATGTTTATGGCAAACCTTTCGTGTCTGGTGTTATGGTTTCATTCAATAGCCTCATCTTTTCAGATGTGCTGCAACTCTTTCAGGCCGTCTTTCAGGCCGTCCAGCAGGGCCTGCACATCTTCGGGGGTGTTGTCCCCGCAAAAGCTGACGCGCAGCGCCGTGCGCACGGCAAGGTCCGGCGCGCCCATCGCCATCAGGGTGTGGCTCGGCTCGCCCTTATCGCAGGCGGAGCCGCCGGAAATATAAATGTGCCGCCCGCTCAAATATTCAATAAAGGTCTGGCTGTTGACACAGTTGGTGGAAAAGTTCAGCACCTCCGGCACGGCATCCGCCGGGGAGTTCAGGGTGATGGGTGCCTGCTGGGCCAGCTCTTCCAGCCCGGTGCGCAGCTGGGCGTTCAGGGCGCGGATATGCGCATTGCGGTCGCTCAGGTTTTTGGCTCCCTTTGCCGCAGCAAGACCAAGGCCAACGATATAAGGGGTATTCTCGGTGCCGGGGCGCAGGCCGCGCTCCTGATGGCCGCCCAGGTAGGGCGGGCAAAGCGTCTGGCGCACGCTGTCCCGGATGAACAAAGCGCCGATTCCCTTGGGGGCATGCACTTTATGGCCGGATACCGAGAGAGTATCCACGTTCTTCCACTTTTTCAGGTCAATGGGGATGCGCAGCCATGCCTGCACGGCATCCACATGCACCGCACAGCGGCTGTTTTTGGCCTTGACGGCTGTGGAAAGAGCGGCAATATCCTGCAAAGTGCCGGTTTCATTATTGACCGCCATGCAGCTGACCAGAACGGTATTTTTATCCACCTCGGCAGCCAGTTTGGCAACATCCAGGTGACCGTCTGCTTCGGGCAGGATTTCCACCACCTCAAAGCCGCGGTCTTTCAGTGCACGGATGGGCCGCTGCACGCTGGGGTGCTCAAAACCGGAAACCACAATTTTGCTGCCCCAGTTTTTGCGTGCCATGGCAAGGCCCTGCACGGCAAGGTTGTTGCTCTCGCTGCCGCAGGAGGTAAAATACAGATCCTTGGCCTGGCAGCCCAAGGTGCGGGCAATCTGCCCGCGGGCCGTGGTCAGGGCTTCATGGGTTTCTACCGCCGGTTCGTACAGGCTGGAGGGGTTCGCCCAATCCTTTAATAATGCTTTATGGATGGCACCCGCAATCTCCGGGTCCACCATGGTGGTTGCGGCATTATCCAGATAATGCAGTTCAGGGTCCAACAGCATGAGAAAGCCTCGTTTCGCTACGCGTAAAATTAAATCAAATTAAAAAAGAATAATGAATAAAGAATAATGTTGGTGCGCCGCCCGCGGCGGCGCAGATAAAACAGGCAGCAAACTCTGGCATGCAACAGCCCTGCCAGAGCGCCGAACCTGTTTTCAATGTGATGCCGTGGGCATCACACAGCCATTATTCATTATTCTTTTTTCTTTATTATTTTTCTTCGCTCTTTTCCATAGTAATACATAGTAAATTATACACACCACACCCGCAAAACACAAGTAGCGCCATACAAAAAAGGCGTGCGGGGTTGGCCGCACGCCGGAGAGGCTTCTTTTGTGTTATCTTGTGTGCCGGTCCTTTACTTCGTGGGCGTGGCCGATTACGGCGCTGCGCTTATGAAACAGCAGGCCCACCACGGCAAACATACCGCCCTCGATCAATACAGTAAACAGCCAGTCCCCCGTTACCAGGTAGCTGCCTGCCAGGCAGGTCAGCAGGGTGGGGATCGGCATGCTGATGCAGATAGCTGCAAAGAACTGTTTCGGCTTCATGTTGGCGTGAGCTGCGGCATAGGGAATGATGCCGTTGGGCAACCCCGGTGTGATAAACGCCAGAATGGTATAAAACCAGGGGTTCTTGCTGTTGCGCACGCTGTTCAGCAACTTATTCGCCTTGGGGCTGTTTGCTGTGAGCAGTTCAATGACTTTTGCCAGGCGGCGCGCCAGCAGAAACACCAGAAAGTTTGCCGCCACCGATGCCGAAAAGCTGGTCACAAAGCCTTTCCACGGCCCATAGGCGATCCCCGCCGCCAGTTGGACCGGCATGGCCGGGATTACCAGCGATACCACCTGCACGAACGCCAGGAACCACAGCGTCAAAAAGCTGCGCAGCCGCCCCTCGCTTGTCAAATAATCGCTCAGAGCCTGTTCGTCCCCGCTGGAAAATGCAGTCCATAACCCCGGCAACAGCAGGCGGAATGTTTCAATAATCAGCAGCACCATAACCAGAATTACGGCTGCTGCCGCAACAACGGCCAGGCGCTTGGTGCGTTCGGGGGTCTGTTGTTTCATGCAGGGGGTACTCCTTAATTCTAAAATATAATGTTTATTCGCCGAAATCCTGTGCCACTTTTTTGAGCATATCCCGGATGGGCAAGTTATACGGGCAGCGGGTCTCGCACTTGCCACAGCCAATGCAGGCACCGGCTTTCACCGCCAGGGTATCGTACCGTTCGTGCGCCCAGCCCGCAAGGCCATAACGCTCCAGGTAGCCATGGAACAAGAAACAGCTGGGAATCTGGATGCCCACCGTGCAGGGGGCACAGTAATTGCAGCGGCGGCAGAACTGGGTGCCAAGGGTATCCCGCACTTTCTGGCAGGCGGCTTTCTCCTCCGGGGTCAGCGGGGCGGTGTTGGCGCTGCCCGCCACATTCTGTTCCAATTCTTCCGGCGCGGCCATGCCAGGGATGGATACTGTGACTGCCGGGTTGGAAAGCACATACCGCAGCGCCAGCCGTCCATCCTCAATGGCACCACCGGCCAGCGGCTTCATATCAATAAAGGCCTTGCCCTTTTCCGCACAGCGGTCGATCAGCTCTTTGCCCTGCTGCTCCACAATATTATAGGGGAACATAATGGTTTCGATCTCGTCCACCTTCAGCGCCTTTTCAAACGTCTGGCTCAGGTGGGCGGTAATGCCAATGTGCCCCACAACGCCCTTGGCCTTGGCTTCCAGCAGGGCTTCCATGGCGCCGCCGGGGGCCAGGATTTTATCCAGGTTTTCCGGGCTGGGGTTGTGGAACTGGTACAGGTCAATGTGATCGGTGCGCAGGTTTTTCAGGCTGGCGGCAAGCTCGGCTTCCATCTCTGCCTTGGTCAGCGCACGGCACTTGGTGGCAAGGATAAATTCATCCCGCAGGCCCAGTTCCTCCAGCGCCTGGCCGATCCACTCCTCGCTGACGGTGTAAGCGCGGGCGGTATCAATGTAATTGATGCCCGCCTCATGCGCGGCTTTCAGCATGGCGCGGGTGCCAGGTTCATCAATGCGCTGCACCGGAATGCCGCCAAAGCCCAGGCGCGAAACCCGCAGCCCGGTGCGGCCAAAATCAACATACTGCATATTTCATTCTCCCTTTTTGCGGCGGGGGTGCCCTGCCCCGCCTGGACGGTTGTGCAAAGTATCACTATTATAGCAGGCAAGGCTTTACTTGTCACGTTTTTTGGCAGTTTTTTATTGACTTTACGCCTGCTGTGCGTTAGGATTAGACTATTCATTGGGTATTTGTTGGTACATTATAAAGGATACACACGTTATAGTAGAGGGAGGAAATTCCTATGCGTTATGGTTTTATCGGCTGCGGCAACATGGGCGGTGCGGTTGCCCGCGCAGTGTGCCGCGGCGTTGGGCCGGAAAATGTTGTGCTGGCCAACCGCACCCCGGCCAAGGCTGAAGCCCTGGCCGAAGCACTTGGCTGCCGCGCCGCCACCAACGATGTGGTCGCGCAGGACTGCGATGTAATTTTCCTTGGCGTAAAGCCGCAGATGATGGCCGATATGCTGGCCGGCATCGCCCCCATCCTGGCAAAGCGCAGCGGGCGTTTTGTCCTGGTTACTATGGCTGCGGGGCTGAGCATAGCCCGCGTGCGCGAGATGGCCGGCGGTGCATATCCGATCATCCGCATCATGCCCAACACCCCGGTTTCGCTGGGGGCCGGTATGATCCAGTACTGCGCTGACGGCGTGAGCGATGACCAGATGTTCGCCTTTTTGGGTGCCATGGCCCCGGCCGGGCGGCTGGATGCCATCCCGGAAAATTTAATCGACGCCGCCTGCTGTGTTTCCGGCTGCGGCCCCGCGTGGGTATACCAGTTTATTGAAGCATTGGCTGACGGCGGCGTTGCTGCCGGATTGCCCCGCGCCAAAGCCCAGGAATATGCTGCCCAGACCCTTTTGGGCAGCGCCCGCATGGTGCTGGAAAGCGGCAGCCACCCCGGCGTACTGAAAGATGCTGTGTGCAGCCCCGGCGGTTCCACCATTCAGGGTGTGCGCGTGCTGGAAGAGCACGCGTTCCGCGGCGCAGTGACCGATGCCGTCCTGGCCGCCTATGACAAAACAAAGGAAATGGGGAAAAACTGATGCGCATTGTTGTCAAGATCGGCACCAGCACGCTGGCCCATCCGGGCGGGCGGCTGAACATCCGCCACACCGAAGCACTGGTAAAAGTGTGGAGCGACATCAAAAACGCCGGGCACGAGCTGATTATTGTATCGTCCGGCGCAACCGGCCTTGGCGTGGGCAAGCTGCAGATTTCCCGCCCCAAAGATATGGTGACAAAGCAGGCCGCCGCAGCCGTGGGCCAGTGCGAGCTGATGTATACTTACGACAAGCTGTTTGCCGAATACAGCCACACCGTTGCCCAGCTGCTGGTGACCTGGGAGGACTTTGACCATCCCCACCGGCTGAACAACCTGCAAAACACGCTGGAGCGCCTGATCCAGCTGGGCGCTGTGCCGGTCATCAACGAAAACGACCCGATTTCCACCGAGGAATACTCCCTGGGCGATAACGACCGCCTGGGTGCCCTGATTGCCAAATACACCCACGCCGACCTGCTGGTGCTGCTGAGCGACATTGACGGCCTGTACACCGCCGACCCGCATACCCACCCGGAAGCCACGCTGATCCACCGGGTAGAGAGCGTTACCCCCGAAATTGAGCAACTGGGCGGCGGCTCCAACAGCGGCCTTGGCACCGGCGGCATGTCCGCCAAGCTGACCGCCGCCAAAATTGCCACCGGTGCCGGTGTTGACATGGTCATCGCCAACGGTGCCAACGCCAACGTGCTGTACGACATTGTGGACGGCAAGGATGTGGGGACGAGATTTGTTGGAAAAAATAATAAATAATAATGAATAAAGAATAATGTTGGTGCGCCGCGGGCGTCACTCAACCATTATTCTCTATTCTTTATTCATTTTTAATTACAGCCAAAGGAGTTCTGCTATGACTACGCATGAAATTCTGTTAGCGGCGCAGGCGGCAAAGCTGCCGCTGGCGCTGGCGGATACCGATACCAAAAACGCTGCGCTGGAAGCCATGGCAGTTGCCCTGGTGGAAAACAGCGATGCAATTCTGGCCGCCAACAAGCAGGATCTGGCCGCCGCACGCGGGCGCATCAGCGATGTAATGCTGGACCGTCTTGCCCTGACCCCTGCCCGGCTGGCCGCCATGGCCAAGGGCATGCGTGAGGTTGCCGCCCTGCCGGACCCGGTGGGTGCCGTGCTACGCAAAATTGTGCGGCCGAACGGGCTGCTGATTGAAAAAACCTCGGTGCCCATGGGCGTGATCGCCATTATTTATGAAAGCCGCCCCAACGTGACTTCCGACGCCGCCGCGCTGGCCCTGAAAGCCGGCAGCGCCTGTGTGCTGCGCTGCGGGCGCGATGCCTGGGCCAGCTGCCATGCCATTGTCAACGCTCTGCGCTGCGGTCTGGCCCGTGCCGGCCTGCCGGAAAGTGCCGTCAGCCTGATTGAGGACACTACCCACGCTTCCGCCAACGAGCTGATGACGGCAAACGGTCTGGTGGATCTGCTGATTCCCCGCGGCGGTGCCGGGCTGATCCGCGCCTGTGTGGAAAACGCCACGGTGCCCTGTATCCAGACCGGGACCGGCATCTGCCATGTATATGTGGACAAAGCCGCCGACCTGAACATGGCGGTGGATATCATTGAGAACGCCAAAACCAGCCGCCCCAGCGTGTGCAATGCCGAGGAAGTGTGCCTGGTACACAAGGATGTTGCCGCAGGGTTTCTGCCGTTGCTGAAAGCCCGCCTGGTGGATGCCCGCGCAGCTGCCGGGCTGGTTCCGGTGGATCTGCGGCTGGATGAGCGCGCCGCCGCCATCATTCCCGGAACACCCGCCGGCGAGCAGGATTTTGACACTGAATTTTTGAACTACATCCTGGCCATTGCCGTGGTGGATGATGTGGATGCTGCCATTGCCCACATTGCCCGCCATTCCACCCACCACAGTGAGGCCATCATCACGGCGGACGATACCGCCGCAGACCGCTTTACTACCTGTGTGGACAGCGCCGCCGTGTATGTCAACGCCTCCACCCGCTTTACCGATGGCGGAGAGTTTGGCCTGGGGTGCGAAATGGGCATCAGCACCCAAAAGCTGCATGCCCGCGGCCCCATGGGCCTGGCCGAGCTGTGCAGCTACAAATATATCATCCACGGCTCCGGCCAGACCCGCGGCGGTTCCGCGGCAAAATTGCAGAATCCGTGTAATTGATTGTAGCACAGGATACAACATTCGCAGAAGACGGTCTTGACCGTTCCCTACAGAGCATTTTATTATGTGCTGCCTGCCAATAAATGTGCTGTAGGGCGGGATGCCCTCATCCTGCCGCGGAGAAACCTTGCTGATTGCAACAAACGATGCAAACCATTTGTAGGGGACGATGCTTGGGCAATACCGCATAATTCTAAGTGCCGATACGGCGAGCGAGGTGCGGCA
>OGFJ01001984.1_pt1 | contig 11877 bp, 7 predicted proteins | sample 1570861 | NCBI WGS metagenome assembly OGFJ01 (sample SAMEA2582060, study PRJEB24529) | metagenome | biome: Human gut stool | place: China | collected 2011
AATTCACATTACTAACCAAACACTTATCGTATGATCCGAAACTTACTACCATGGACGGCGGGGTGCCTTTTGGCGGCATTCGCCGTGTCGTCGTGCGAGAGCGACGACGTCGACTACGGACCCATTTCGGCGGCTATCGAGATCGGCGTGGAGGAGGTTACGCCGAGCTCCGCGAAGATCAGGCTGACGACCGAACAGGAGAACGTGGCCTCCTACAAGATCGTCAAGCCGACGCCGATCTCCGAATTCGAGTATGCGGCCCACGACGCCATCGACCGTCTGGCCTTCATCGAGGAGCGCGGCGAAGCGGCCGGGGCTCCTTTCGAGCAGACGTTGGCCGGCCTGATGCCCAAGGTGGAGTACTCCTTCGCCGTGGTGGGACTCGACGCCTCCGGCCAGCGGATTACGGCTCCCACGTTCGCACGTTTCACGACCGCTTACGCTTCGTCGCTGGTCGAAGCCCGCTTCGAGACGAATCCCGACGAGACCTTCACCTTCACGGGCAAGATCACGCCGAACGCTTACACGGTCTCCTACCGCTACATTTTCGACAGCGACCACAACGAAGCCACCGAGGCCGAGCTCAGGGCGCTGCTCGAAGCCGGCGGCAGCGGCGTGAAGACCGACAAGGGCGTCAAGGAGCTGGAACTCGTCAAGTCGGACAAGGCGGGCGTCACGCTGGCCGTTCTCTCTTATGACGATGCGAACCGTCCGGGCGAATTCACCAGTACGTTCGTTTCGACCGAGGACATGGCGTCGGTGATCGTCGACGGCAAGGAGACGCAGCTGGCCCGTCCGACCGAGGGCGTCGACATCTTCGAAGGAAAGGTCGCCGTGCCGGCCAAGTCCGGGTTTACGGTCGAAATCAACAAGGTCGCCTACGGATTCGCACCTTACAGCGGCAACGGCGGCGTGGGCAAGGTCGAGAACATGATGTCGGCCGCACCCTATTACAGCAGCAGTACGATCGCCGATTCGCGCGGTTACGACTGCAAGATGGCCGTAGGTCGGATGGCCGCGACGGCCGACGGCGGCAATGATTTCTGGACGAATCTTTCGGAGGATGCACATATCCTCGTCCGCGTCGATCTGACTTATGCCGACGGCACGCCGCGCTATTGGTTGGAACTGGTCGAGGCCGACGACCCGAATCTGCTGCTCGAACAGAATTTCGATCTCTTCGTCTGGGGCGGCGACTATACGTTGGCCTCCGGCGGCAAGGGAACCGCGCCCGTTGCCGACAGCGAATCGGCGGCCGACCTCGACGGTACGGAAGAGGGTACCAAGGGCGGTGCGACCTACACGACTCCCAAACCCGATATTTGGAGCACGGCGGACGGTGCCGCCGACGGCGATGTGATCGCCGGCGATCTCTATCTGAAAAACCGGAATATGACGGGGTGGGAAGTCCGCCGCATCGCCGAGCATCCCGGGACGGTGCGTCTGAACAAGTCTGCATCGGGCTCTCATAAGTACAGCGGTTATCTCAAAACGCCGAAACTGGCTGCCCTGACCGCCCCGACGAACATCACGCTCGAATTCGATATTTGCCGTTTCGCGGGCGACGGCGATATTTACATCACCGTCGAGGGCGCCGGAACGTATACCGCCGCTGCGGTCAATATCGACGGCGCTGCCGCCGCGACGACCGTCGCCGCTTCGGGAACGGATTTCGTAGTGACGAACGACTTGTGCTCGAAGCAGGCCAATACCGTAATAAACAAGCCGTGGTCGCATGTCGAGTTGTCGATCGCCGGTGCGACGGCCGAGACGCAGATCAAGTTCGACGGTTCGAGAGGCAAGGACTCCGCGTCGGATCGCTGTCTGTTGGATAACATCAAAATCACGAAGTAATCCGTCTACTTAACAAGACCTATCATGAATAAAATCAAGCATATAATCGTCCGTAGCGTACTCATCGTCCTGCTCGTAGCAGTAGGGGGGGGGAATTTGTACGCGCAGAAATCGCAGCTTAGCGGTACTGTAAGCGATGCAGAGAATATCCCGCTCGTAGGCGCCTCGATCATCGTCGAGGGAACGCATGTCGGTACTACGACCGACGCCGACGGAGCCTTCCGCCTTCCTGCCGCTCCGGGGCAGCGACTCACCGTCTCCTATCTGGGTTACAAGTCCAAAACCGTAACCGTCGGCAACCGGACCTCTCTGGACATCATACTCGAAAGCGACAATTCACTCATCAACGAAGTCGTGGTCGTCGGCTACGACACGCAGAAAAAGGTCAATCTGACCGGTTCCGTCGCGTCGGTCTCGGCCGAAGACCTCGCCAACCGTCCCATCGTATCCTCGTCGACCGCACTCCAAGGCATCGCCCCCGGCGTGACCGTTACCACGCAGAGCGGAGCTCCGGGCGGCGACGGCGGCATGATCCGCGTGCGCGGTATCGGAACCTTCGGCGGTTCGAGCGCCGCGCCGCTGGTGCTCATCGACGGGGTGGAGGGCAGCCTCGATGCCGTCGACGCCACGCAGATCGACCAGATTTCGGTGTTGAAGGACGCCGCCTCGTCGGCCATCTACGGTTCACGTGCGGCCAACGGCGTCATCCTCGTGACGACCAAGCGCGGCAAGAAGGGGCAGACGTCGGTCACCTACCGCGGTTACGTCGGCTGGCAGTCGCCCACCGACACGCCCGAAACGGTCAGCGCCGAGGAGTACATGATCCTCAGCCGCGAAACGTCGTTCAACGACGGCAAGGAGTCGATCTATACCGACGACTACATTGCCCGCTACCGCGAGAACAACCGTATCGATCCCGACAACTATCCGCTCACCGACTGGCAGGACCAGATTCTCACCGGATCGGGATTCACCCACAACCACAATCTCTCGCTGACGGCCAGCACCGAACGCGTGCGCGTCATGACCTCGTTCGGCTACCTCGACCAGAAGGGCATCATCAAGCGCACCGACTACCAGCGGTACAACGTGCGCAACAACATGAACATCGACTTCTCGGACAAGCTCTCGATGCGCTTCGACGTTTCGTTCGTCAACGGCGACCGCCGCCGCATCCCGCAGCAGAATACGCTGTTCAACTACATGAACACGCGCGACCCGCTGATCCTGTCGCGCTGGTCGACGGGCTACTGGGCCGGTCTGTCGGGCGGCAGCACCAACGTCCTGCCGACGCTCGAAGGCGAGGGAGGCAACGTGAAGAACAACACGATCCGCCTGAACGGAGCCGTGACGCTCACCTTCAAGCCCGTCAAGTGGCTGACGCTCGAAGGCATGGTCGCCCCGCGCTACGTGACGACCAACAACCATACCTTCGTCAAGAAGATGAAATTCTACTCCGACGCCTTCGGCACGGTGTCGAACAGCTCCAACGTCGCGTTCAACTACCTCGACGAGTCGGCCAACCGCTCGTTCTACGGCAACTACCAGTTCACGGCCGCCTTGCAGCATACCTTCGCGCAGAACCACAATTTCAAACTGTTGCTGGGCGCTTCGCGCGAGACCTACGACAACAAGACCCTTTCGGCGCACCGCGAGGACTTCGCCTATCCCGATTACGAGGTGATCGGCGCCGGTGCCGACAACGAGACGAAGGACAACGGCGGCGGTCATGCGCAGTGGGCGTTGCAGTCCTTCTTCGGCCGTCTGAACTACAACTTCAAGGAGCGTTACCTTTTCGAGGCGAACGTCCGTTTCGACGGCTCGTCGCGTTTCGCCAAGGGGAATCGCTGGGGTATCTTCCCCTCGTTCTCCGGAGCGTGGCGTCTGACCGAGGAGCCTTTCATGCAGGATGTACGCCGGACGCTGAGCGAATTCAAGATCCGCGCCTCCTACGGCCAGTTGGGCAACCAGAACATCGGCTCGAACTATCCCACGATCCAACAGTTGGACGTCAGCTCGATTTCGGTCAACGACGTCATCACCCCGATCGTCACGCAGACGACGCTGGCCAATCCCGACATTACCTGGGAATCGACCGAAATGTACGACGTGGGTATCGACGCTACGCTTTTCGACAAGCTGAGCGTCACGGCCGACTGGTATTACAAGAAGACCCACGATATTCTGCTTACGCTCGATATCCCGTCGATCATCGGTCTCGGCGCCCCCTATCAGAATGCCGGAACGGTGCGCAACGTGGGTTGGGAGGTCGCCGTCGGGTATCATAACAAGTGGCGCGATTTCTCGTTCGGCGTCGAGGCCAACCTGTCGGACGTGGTCAACAAGATCATCGACATGAAGGGCACCACGGGCGGCAGCGGCGCGATCCGCAATCAGGAGGGATCGGCCATCAACTCGATCTACGGGCTCAAATGCGTGGGAATGGCCCGCACGCAGGAGGAGGCCGACTGGGTGAACGAGAACTGTCCGCAGTACGGCGTGACGACCAAGCCCGGCGATCTGATCTATGCCGATATGGATGACAGCGGTACGATCGACGACAAGGACATGACGATCATCGGCAGCACGGTGCCGCGCTATACCTACGGCGTGAATCTCAGCTTCGGATGGAAAGGATTGAATCTGAGTGCCTTCTTCCAGGGTGTCGGCAAGGTCGACGGCTATCTGAGCTCCTATTACGTGCAGCCCTGCCAGCAGGGCGGAACCTTCCGCAAGGAGCACCTTGACCGCTGGAACGAGACGAATCCCAACGGCAAGTATCCCCGTCTGACGATGACCGACGCCAACAACTGGAAGCAGTCATCGTTCTGGATGCGCAGCGCGGCCTATTGCCGTCTGAAAAATATCCAGCTGAGCTATACGCTTCCCAGAACATGGCTGAAAAAGCTGCGCATGAAGTCGGCGATGGTCTTCGTCAATGCGCAGAACCTCTTCACGATCACCGATTTCTATCAGGGCTTCGATCCCGAGGTGGCCTATTCGGGATCGGGCGACGGCGTGGAACTGGGCGCCGTGGCCTACAACTATCCGCAGGTGAAAGTAGTTACGATGGGTGTCGAACTGAAATTCTAAAAAAGCAGAATCATGTTAAAGAAAATAATCTATCTGATCGTATCGGGCGGCCTGCTGCTGTCGGGCTGCTCGCTGGATTACGAACCGCTCAACGGCCCCTCGTCGGGATCGTTCCCCGCGAGCGAGGAGGAGGCGATGGCAGGGCTCTACGCCGCCTACAAGGGGTTGGCGAACATGACGGTCAAGGAGACCCCCTTTCCCATGCGGATCAACGACTGCATCAGCGACATCGGCACCTACCGTACGGGTGCGGGCAATCAGATCAAGGCGATGAGCTCGACGCTGACGGCCGACAACACGATGTGCGAGAAGGTATACAAGACGGTCTACAAAATCGCCGGCCGCGTGCATCTGGTGCTGGACAATCTGGACAGACTGCGGGGCGTCATCCCCGAAGATAGGTTCAACCAGATCAAAGCCGAACTGCTCTGTATCCGCGCCTATTACTACGACTTGGGGTGCCAGTTCTACGGCGACATCCCCTTCATCGACCACCAGCTCGATCTGGACGATTACTCCGACTATCCGCGTATCCCGCGCGAGCAGGTGACCGCGCGGCTGTTGCAGGATCTCGACGACGACCTGCTCGATTACCTGCCCGTGCAGTGGAATCCGGGTACCTACGGTACGACGCGCATCGGCCGTGTGGCCGCCTACGCCCTCAAAGCGCGCATCGCGCTGAACTGGGGGTTGTGGGAGGAGGCCGCACGCTGTTCGAAGATCGCCACGACGCTCGCCGAGGGCGTCTACGATCTCGAACCGCTCGACTGCACCTACTACGCTACCCACGCCGACGGCGAACCTTCGGCGGCGAACCTATTCGGATTCGCCGGCCAGACCAGCCGCGAATGGTTGTGGGCGATTCAGTATAACCGTCTGATCAACTACACGTCTGCCACCTACTATGAAGCGCCTCGTATCCACGGCGGTTGCAGCTGGCTCGGCCCGTCGCAGGCGATGATCGACACCTTCCAGTGCACCGACGGCAAGCCGATCACCGAATCGCCGCTCTACGACTGGCAGAATCCGTGGGCGAACCGCGATCCGCGTCTCGATCTGTTCTGTCTGCGTCCCGACACCCGCCTGTGGGGAGTCCAGTACGACACCGACGTGCGTGTCGAAAAGGTGAAGGACTACAACCAGTCGACGGCGGGCAAAGAGGTGCTCATCAGCAACGCCGACGCCGTGGGCAACAAGAGCGAGTATGCGGCCAACGGCAGCAAGGGGCCCGGCGGTTATCTGTGGCGCAAGTACTCCGACAAGGGGATGATGGGACTGGTCAACGGTACGAAGACGGAGGACGACATCAATGCGGGAATCATCCGTTTCGCCGAACTGCTGCTCATCGAGGCCGAGGCCAACATCGAGTGGGACGGCGGCGATCTGGCGATCGCCGAGGCGAACATCAACCGGGTGCGCGCCCGTGTGAACATGCCTCCCGTGACCGACCGTTCGCGCGAGGGCTTGCGCAAGGCGCTGCGCTACGAGCGCAAGGCCGAACTGTGCAACGAAGGGTTCCGCTGGTTCGACATCCGCCGCTGGAAGATCGCTTCCAAGGCGGTCAACGGCCCGATGTACGCTCCGGGGTATTCGACGGTGCAGAATCCGGGAAACTACATCTCCAACGTCAAGCCTTCGTTCGATGACGACTGGGTGGTGACTTACGATCTTTCCGATACGTGGGACGGCAAGACGGGCAATCTGCGCGTGTTCCAGACGATGGTCTTCAATCCCGAAAAGGATTACCTCTGGCCGATCCCCTACACCGAGCTGGTGACGAATCCGGCGATCGGCGTCGAAAACCAGAATCCCGGTTATTGACGGTGTTCCACCGGTGCGGAGTCCGCTTTCGGGCGCTCTCCCGCACCGGTTTTTACCGATGAACAGTATAAATTTCAATAAACATGTATATGAGAACCAGATATTTCATTGCGGGCATTCTGCTTCTGGCGCTCTTCGCGGGATGTTCGTCGGATTCCGGCGAAGGCGACGCGCCCGGCGGCGGTTCGGGCGATCTCTACGGCTACGTTCGGGACGCTTCGGGGAGTGCGATCGAGGGGGTCGTCGTCTCCGACGGCTACACCTGTACGGTCACCGGCGCCGACGGACGCTATGCGATGCAGCGGCATCCGAACGCCTATTACGTCTACTATTCGACGCCGGCCGACTGCAAGGTCGAGGTCGACCCGTCGACGGGACTGCCGCTGTTCTACCAGAAGATCAGGAAATCGCAGCCGCAGTACGATTTCACCCTTACCCGTCAGGCCGAGGAGACGAAATTCCGCATGCTGTCCATCGGCGACCCGCAGGTGACCACCACGGCGCAGGTCTACCGTTTCGAGACGGAGACCGTCGCCGACATCAACTCCTACGTGGCGGCCCAGACGGACGGACTGCCCACCTATGCGATCACGCTGGGCGACATCGTGGGCAACAAATGGGAACTCTATCCCGATATGGTCAAGGCGATGGCGCGGAGCAAGACGTCGGTTCCCGTCTTCCAGACGATCGGCAACCACGACCACGAGTTTCCGCAGGTGACCGACCTCTCGGCGCAGCGTAGATACGAAGCCTCGTTCGGGCCGGTCAACTACTCCTTCACGCGGGGCGACGTCCACTTCGTCTCGATGGACGACATTATCCACAAGGCGACGGGCAGCGATGCCTACACGAGCGGTTTTCTCGACTGGCAGTTCGAGTGGCTGAAACAAGATCTGAGCTATGTGCCCAGGACGTGCGCCGTGGTGCTGTGCGTCCACATTCCGTTCCGCGGCGGATTCAACGGCGCGGGCGAGACCTATTTCGACGAGGTGCTGGAGCTGCTGGCGCAGTTCGACCGGGCGTGGATCTTCTCGGCGCATACGCACAACAACAAGACGAACTACACGCACACGGTCGGTTCGAAAAAGATCCGCGAGTATATCCTCGGGACGTCGTGCGGCGCGTGGTGGCACGGTACGGTCTGCACCGACGGAGCGCCCAACGGCTACGGCGTCTTCGAGTACGACGGCACGTCGCTCACGAACATGATCTACAAGCCGACACGCTACGACGAGACCTTCCAGATCCGTCTCTACAACGGCGAAGACGTCTTTACGGGCGGTACGGCCAAGTCGTGGAAGTTCGATCTGCAACAGCCGAAGAACCGGCTGATGGCCAACGTCTGGAACGCCGACGATACGTGGACGATCGAGGTCTACGAGAACGGCGTGAAGACGGGCGACATGGCGAAGAAATCGATGATCGATCCGTGGTCGTCGGCCTATTTCTGCGGCTTCTGCGGTTTGAAGGAGAGCTACGCCAGCAAGAACGACCATATCTTTTATTATACGGTCAAGAGTCCCGGTGCCGCGCTGCGCGTCGTGGCGCGCGACGGTTACGGCAACGTCTTCGAGCAGACCGAGATCACGACGCCGCTCGAAGCGGACTATCCCGACGCCTATTGACCGCTCGCTACGGTCGGTAGTATTTAGTTCCAGCGAAGGAGGCCCGGCGATCCGCCGGGCCTCTGGCGTAGTTGGGCGGGATGCTGCGCTCCTCCTGTTTCCTCGCTGGATGAGGCATTATTGTTCGAATGCTACGACCTTCGCCCGTATCGCCGTGAGGGTGATCCCTCCGGCGAGCGCCGTGATGCGCAGGGCGGGTGCGGCGTCGTGGAGCAGCACCTGGTGCGTGACGGTGCGCTTGTCGGGGACGTCGAGCGTGAAGGTTTGGCCGCCCAGCTCGATGCGGGCGCTGCCTTCGGCTTCCAGTTCCAGGTAGAGGGCGCCGAAGGGTACGGCGGGCAGCTGCCGTTTCGGGACGATGCTCTGCCCCTCGCCGAGGCGGATCGCGCCCTCGCCGGCCGATGCGGGGAGCACGAACCCGTCGGCCCGTGCGTACTCGGCGAGCAGCCGGCCCTGCCCGCGGTAGTCGGGCGCCAGGAAATCGGTCGAGACGAAATCGATGTCGTGGCGGTTGATCCGGTCGAAATGCACGAACTTGTCGGCGTGCGATTCGCACATCAGCCCCGCTGCCCTGGCCCGTGCGACCTGACGGGAGTAGTCCGCTTCGTCGAAGCGGGTGGCGCTGACGGCCACGATGACGTCGCCCAGCGCCTCGATCCGTTTGAACGTAGTCTGGTAGAGAATGCCCATCAGCCGCACGTCGTCGATGCCGGTGCGGCGGATCACGTCGTTCGCGCGGTTGTTGGAGGTGACGACGTAGCGGTCGCGTCCCAGTGCGGCGTCGGCCGCGGCGATGATGTCGCGGTAATGCCGTCCCGTCGGGTCGTAGAGTTTCGGCTCGATGAAGGTGTAGAGTCCGTTGCGGGCGCACTCGGCCAGATACTCTTCGAGCGTGGGGATGCGCGTCCGGCGGGCGGGGTCGGCGGCTTTGAGGATGTAGTCCGACCGCAGCTCTCGGAGCGTCTTGCCGGCGACTGCGACCGGTTCCGACAGCGGTGTGCCGTCGGCATGCAGGCAGGTGCGGTTGAGCGTGCTGTCGTGCATGACCACCAGCGCCCCGTCGGCCGAAAGCCGCACGTCGGTCTCGATGGCGCCGAATCCCGCCGCCTTTGCCAGCCGGATGGCTTCCAGCGAGTTTTCGCCCGCTACGGTGCTGCGCATGTTCACGCCGCGGTGGGCGATGAACACCCGTTTGCGGGGGCGTGCCGCGGAGTCGGCGGGGGTTTGGCACAGGGCCGTCGCACTCCATGCGAGTGCGGCGAAAAGGAACAGGAGCGTATTTTTCATGGTCGGAAATTTGTCGCCGGTGGCGGGTTGTCGTCGGTTTTCTCTCTTCGTTTTCTCGCTTCGGCAGAGCCTGAACAAGTTCGGCTCTGCGCTCGGCTTAACGAAAACGTTCACAAAGATAATACGAAGCGGGTTCAGAGACAAATATATTTGTCTCTGTCGCGGGGGCGTTCCATCGGGTCGGACGCGTGCTTCGGCGGAGTTGCCGCAAAGGAGGTTCGGATTCTGTCCCGAGCTTTTGTCCGGAGAGGGCTGCAATCCGGAGAAAAAGGTAACATCGAATGAAAAAAAAGTTATCTTTGTAGTATGGACGGTTCGGAAAATAGGGATTGCGGTCTTTTTACTGTTCTTTTCGAACAGTACAGGGAGCCCTTTACGCGCTTCGCCAACTCGTTCGTCAGGGATCGCGCCGTTTCGGAGAACCTCTTCGTGGACGCGCTGGTCGATTACTGGCAGCGGCGCGGTTCGCTGCCCGAAGATACGAACGTCCCGGCCTATCTGCTCACGTCGGTGCGCAACAAGGCGCTCAATCACCTGCGCCATCAGCGTATCCGCGAACGGTCGTCCGACGAGCTGATGCGCCGTGCCCGCAGCGAACTGGACTTCCGTATCTCCTCGCTCGAAGATTTCACCACGCAGTCGCTCTTTTCGTCCGAGATTCATGAAATCGTCCGGCAGACACTTGCCGAGATGCCGGCCCAAACGCGCCGCATCTTCGAGATGAGCCGCTTCGAGAACCGCCGCAATGCCGAAATCGCCGCCGAACTGAACCTTTCGATCAAGACCGTCGAATTCCATATCGGCAAGGTACTCAAAGTACTGCGCGTGCGACTGAAAGACTATCTGCTTTTCTTTTTCGTATTTATTTTGCGTTGAGGCGGATTTCCCGTTAGGGTATTTCCCGCCGTGCGTGTTATTACAAATAGAAGCGCCCGCCTCCGGTGCGGCGCCATAGTGAAGATGTGTATGGAACGTGACCTGTTATATCGCTATTTCGACGGCGACACGACCCCCGACGAGGAGCGGCGGATCATGGAGTGGGCGGAGGCTTCGCCCGAAAATTACCGCCTCTACCTCGAAGAGCGGCGGTTGTGGTGCGCATTGTTGCTCCATGCCGGACGACGGACGGCGCGCCGTCCCGCGCTCTGGCGACGGTTGGCGGCATGGCGCGTGAGCGGTGCGGCGGCCTGCATCCTGCTGCTGGTCGGCCTCGCGGGAATCTTCTTCGCGGGCCGCATGGTTCCCGACGGGCGGATGCAGCAGGTGGTCGTTCCCGCCGGACAGCGTGTCGAGCTGCGGCTCGCCGACGGTACGAAGGTGTGGCTCAATTCGAAGAGCCGGTTGGAGTATCCGTCGTCGTTCGGACGGCGTTCGCGTCGGGTGACGCTCTGCGGCGAGGGCTATTTCGAGGTGGCGCACGATGAGCGCAAACCGTTTGTCGTCGAGACCGGGCAGTACGACGTGCGGGTGCTCGGTACGACCTTCAACGTGCATGCTTATTCCGAGGACGAAGATTACCAGATCACACTGGCGACGGGCAGCCTGCTGGTGGACGGTGGACGCGAATCGCGGAGCGTACGGCTGCGGCCCGGCGAGCAGGGATTCTTCGAACGCACCTCCGGGATGTTGTCGCTGCGCCGGGTGAATGTCGATCATGTACTTTCGTGGCAGGAGGATAAGCTCTATTTCCGGGCCGAACCGCTGGCGTCGATCGCTCGGACGCTCGAACGGCAGTTCAACGTCGACATTGTGATTGCGGACGAACGGCTGCGCAAAATCTGTTTCACGGGCGAATTCGTCGACGGCGAGAACATCCATGAGATCATGCGGATTATCTCAGCCGACAGCCGCATCCTCTACCGGAACCGCAAGAACCGTTTCGAACTTTACAGAAACCGATAGAAACAAAGAGAGAGTCAACCTAACTTTTTTCACTACAACCTAAATTTTAAACCTTATGAGTACAAATTCTACCAGCAGGAGGCCCTTTCGGGGCCTTTTCGGGCGGCGGACGCTGTGCCGACTGAGCGGATTGCTGACGCTGTGTTGGTTCACGGTCGCGACGCAGGCCCTTTACGCGCAGAATCCCGTGATTTCGTTGACCCTGAAGGACGCCACTGTGCGCGAGGTGATCGAAGCGGTCAAGGCGCAGAGCGGCTACTCGTTCTGGTATCGCGAGAGTGAAATCGACCTGCGG
>OGFJ01001986.1_pt1 | contig 11872 bp, 7 predicted proteins | sample 1570861 | NCBI WGS metagenome assembly OGFJ01 (sample SAMEA2582060, study PRJEB24529) | metagenome | biome: Human gut stool | place: China | collected 2011
CGCGGCGACCGGTCGCCCATCCGGCGCGTAGACATTCCGGGCGAACTCACGACGGCCAATGCCATGCTGCTGCGCTTTTTTCCCTCGATCGTCGACCGTACGCCGGTGCTCTTTTCCGAGATCGCCGCAGCGGTCGAACGGGGTGCGTTCGACGCGGGTGTACTCATTCACGAAGGGCGTTTTACCTACGAGCGGCACAATCTGGAACTGGTGGCCGATCTGGGAGCGTTGTGGGAGCGGCAGACGGGACTGCCGCTGCCGTTGGGCGGCATCGTGGCGAGTCGGGAACTGCTGGCGGAGGTGCGTCGCACCTTCGATCGGGTATTGCACGACAGCATCGCCTACGCGCTCGAACACCCGACGGTGTCGCGGCCGTTCGTCAGGGAACACGCTCGGGAGTTGGACGACGAGGTGATCGACCGTCATATCGCGCTCTTCGTCAATCGCTATTCGCTTGCATTGGGCGAGGAGGGGCGTCGTGCGGTGCGCGAACTGACCGGACTTCCCGATCTGCGGTTGGGCTGGGAACCCCTGCACGGGAGTTGACCGACGCGGGCTTTCCGCCGCCGGAAACGGTTTTCACCCCTGCTGCGATACATTGCAGCAGGGGTGATTTCGTGTGCGCCCGGTCCGGGTGCGTATGTTGCCGTCGATTTCCGGATCGGTCGCTGCATAGAGAAGGCGGTGCGGCGGATGTCGCTGCGGATCAAAGGGTGTGGACGACGATCAGCCCTTCGCGCAGTTCCAGCCGCATCGGGATCGGTTCGCCGCCGCGGACGCGGCCGACGACCTCGCCCGCCGCGAAGTCGATCCGTTCGATCGCAAGGTCGCGCAGCAGGTCGATTCCGCGACGGCGGGCCAGCTTGTAGAGCGTCTCCTTGGCGCACCAGACCACGCCCGCCACGCGCGGATCGTCGCCGAGTGCGGCCTCGGCCGGAGTAAGGAAATGCGCCGCCGCGCGGGTGAAACGACGTGTCTCGGATTCGATGTCCACCGCACAGGGGCGGTCGGAGATCACGACGGCCGCGTGCCCGCCCCCGTGCGAGACGCCGATATGGCGCGGATCGCCGATCAGCACGGGGCCGCCCGCGGCGTCGTAGCCGATCGGCACGGCACCCAGTTCGCGGTATACGACGGCGCGCCATGTGAGGTATTCGGCCCGTCGGCAGGGCGGAAATGCGGCCGCAGCGGCCCAATCGGCATTGGTCACCTGCCCGCGAAGTGTGTCGGGCGAAGCCAGCGGGGCGAGGATGCAGCGGAGGGTCATCTTTTCGGGATTGAGCGGGTTGGGGAATCCGGTGCGCGGCCGTCTATTCGGGCAGCGTCACCTGTACCTTGTCGATGCGTCGGCCTTCGATCGTGTGGGCCGTGAAACGGAGGTCGTGCGTGGTCACGACATCGCCCTTTTTCAGAAAATCGCGCTTGATTTCGAGCATCAGCCCCGCCAGCGTCTCGGCCTCGCCCTTGACGTCGGCGAAGGTGTTTTCGGGCAGTTGCAGGATGCGTTCGAAGTCGCCGATGTGGGTCTTGCCGTCGAAGAGGTAGTTGCGGTCGTCGAGCTTGGTGTAGGCGCTTTCGACGGCGTCGCTCTCGTCCGAAATCTCGCCGACGATCTCTTCGAGAATATCTTCGAGCGAGACGATGCCCAGCGTCGAACCGTATTCGTCGACCACGACGGCCATGTGTACCTTGTTCGACTGAAACTCTTCCAGCAGGTCGTTGATCTTCTTGTGTTCGGGCACGAAATAGGCTTTTCGCAACAGTTGTTGCCAGCCGAATTCGTCGCCGTTGTTGATGTAGGGCAGCAGATCCTTGACGTAGAGGATTCCCTTGATATTGTCCAGATCTTCGTCGTAGACCGGAATGCGCGAGAAGCCCGAAGCGATGATGCGTTCCTTGACGCTCAGGTAGTTGTCGCCTATTCCGACGGCGACGACATCCACGCGGGGACGCATGATCTCCTGCACCTCGGTGTTGGCGAACTTGACGATGCCCGAGAGCATGTTGTGCTCCTCGGCCGAGGCGGTGGCGGTCATGTCGACGGCGTCGGCCAACTCGTCGAGCGAAATCTCGTTGCGACGCGCGGCGTGTTCGCTGATCGTGCTGCTCGTGCGGATCAGGATGTAGGCGAAGGGGCGCATCAGCCAGCGCATCAGCAGGATGGGGCGCGCTACCGTACGGGCGAACCGCAGGGGGCGGCTCTGGGCGAATACCTTGGGGATGATCTCGCCGAAAAGCAGCAGCAGGAAGGTGGCGATGACCGATTCGAAGAGAAAGCGCATGCCGGCCGAGCCGAACGTGAAGAGCAGGTTGATGATGCGTGCGGCCAGGATGACGATGCAGATGTTCACCAGATTGTTGACCACCAGAATCGTAGCGAGCAGTTGATCGACGTCGCCGAGCAGCCGCAGAATGGCGTCGTTCGAAGATTTTTCGGGATGTGCCTTGATGTCCCGTATGTCGTGCGGCGTGAGCGAGAAGAACGACGTCTCGGCGCCCGAAACGAGGGCCGAGACCGCCAGCAGGCACACCGCGACCGCTCCCGGCAGGAGCAGACCGATGTCTACGGGGTTGAGTGTGACCAGACTGCCTTCCAAATTCGTCTATTTTCGTTTTGCACTGCCTGCCGACGGATCAGTCGAAGAGCGAGCCGCCCTTCTCCTGCGGAGGTTTCGCCGCGGCGTCGCCCTCCTCCTTGAGCACCTCCTTGCGGCTGGTCGAGGTCTCGACGATCAGCTCGGCCTTGCGCGTCCGGTAGGCCGGTACGGCCAGTTGCGCCTCGATGTTCTTATAACGTGTCGGCCGTTCGCCCAGCATCACCTGCGTCATGGGCCGCAGCGTCGGCACGGGGCGCGGTTTGATCGGTTCGAGCACCGTGTTCTCTTCGCGGGGCTGCGCGGCGAGGACGTCGGCGGGCGGGACGACCGGTTTCGCGGCGCGCTCGATCGCCGCGCTGTCGAATCCCGTCGCCACGACGACCAGCTCGATGCGCCGCCCCAGCTGCGGTTTGACGCTCGTGCCCCAGATGATGTTGGCGTCGTGCACCGTGCCGTCGGGGGCCTGTACGCTGGCGTGCGACTGGATGTATTTCAGGATCTCCATCACCTCGTCCAGCGCCAGCGAATCGGCGTCGGAGGTCGAGATGTTCAGCAGGATGTTTTTCGCGCCGGATATGAGCGTATGGTCGAGCAGCGGCGATTCGAGCGACGCGCGGGCCACCTCTGCGGCGCGGTGCTCGCCTTCGGCCGTAGCCACCGACATGTGGGCGCGGCCGCTGTCGCGCATCACCTTCGACACGTCGGCGAAGTCGACGTTGACCATGTCGCTTTCGACGGTGATGATCTCGGCGATGCCCTTGGCAGCCGATGCGAGGATGTCGTCGGCCTTGCCGAAGGCCTGTTTGAGCGAGAGGCGGCCGTACATCTCGACGATGTTCTCGTTGTTGATGACCAATAGCGAATCGACGTTGCGGCTCAGCTCCTCGATGCCCCGAAAGGCCTGTTCGTAGCGGATCTTGCCCTCGACGGCCAGCGGCGAGGTGACGATACCGACGGTGAGGATGCCCATTTCATGCGCCAGTTTGGCGATTACGGGCGATGCGCCCGTGCCCGTGCCGCCGCCCATACCGGCCGTCACGAAGAGCATCCGCGTGCCGGCCGCTTCGAGCCTGCGGCGGATGTCGTCGAGCGATTCGATGGCCGCCTTGCGTCCGTTTTCGGGATCGTTGCCCGCACCGAGACCTTCACGCCCCAGCTGCACCTTCTCCTCGACGGGACTGTTGTCCAACGCCTGTGCGTCGGTGTTGCAGACCATGAACCCGACATCCTTGATGCCGAGGTTCCACATGTGGTTCACGGCGTTGCCGCCGGCACCGCCGACGCCCACCACCATGATTATCGAAGATTTATCTTTTGCCGCAGCAATTTCGTTCATCAGATCGTCACTCATAATTCCTTAACCTCTTTTTCGTCGGGCGTTCGTTCCGGTTGCCGGCCGGTTTTGCGTTTTCTCGTTCGTATTGTTTCGGCTTCCCGCCGCCTTGCCCGGTCGGGCGACTCAGATTTCTTCGTCTTCCGATCCGGTGAAGAAGTCGTCCAGGCGGGTTCCCAACTTCTGTTTGAGCTTGTCGAGCAGGCCCCGTTTCGGACGATGCGGCGTCTCGGCGGTTTCGGCTGCGGCCCCTTGCGCCGCCCCTTCCGTTGCGGCGTTCGCCGCGGGTGTCGTCGGCGGGGGAGTCGGTGCGGCAGCGCGCCGCGGTGTGTAGGGCGCTGCCGAAACGCCTGTCGCGGGCTTCCCGGCAGAGTAGGGGGTCGCGCGCGGGATCGTCGGCCCGGCGGGCTGTGCCGCACCTCCCTGACGCGGGATATCGGTCACGGCGCAGTCGCCGTGGGCGGCGCCGCGGAGCAGCAGTCCGACGGCCGTCGAGTAGGCCGGCGAAGCGACCTTTTCCCGCGACGTCTCGTCGACGGCCTCTTCGGCCGTGCCGATGCGGACCTCCATGCCCGTTACGCGGCGGAACAGTTCGTCGATATGTTGCAACTGCGCCGAGCCGCCCGTCAGCACGATGCCGTAGGCCAGCTTGTCGCCGAATCCCGAATCCCGGATCTCCTGCGCGACGTATTCGGCGATATCGCGGGCGCGCGATTCGATCACCACGGCCAGGTTGTGCAGCAGGATATCCTTGGTCTCCTTGGCGGTGCGTCCCTTGACGCTTACCATCTTGTTTTCGGGCGCCAGCTCGGCGACCGCCGAACCGAATTTGCGTTTGAGGCTGTCCACGTGGCGTTCGAGGATGCCCAGCGTGCGGATGTCGTTGTTGATCGCCCCCGCCCCCATGGGGATGGTGGCGATGTAGCGCGGCACGTTGCGGTAGTAGACCGCCACGTCGGTCACGCCGCCGCCGATGTTGACCACGGCCGCACCCTCCTCCTTCTCGTCCGCCGAGAGGACGGCGGCGCCCGTCACCAGCGCGTTGGCGTACATCCCCAGCGAGCGGATGCCCAGCCGGCGCAGCGCCAGGTTGAGCCGTTCGATCGGGGTTTTGGCGCAAAGGATGAAGTTGAAGGTCGATGCGAGCCGCTTGCCGAACGATCCGACGGGGTCGGCCACCTCCTGGTTTTCGTCCACGAGGTAGTTTTGCGGGATACGCTCCATGATCGTCTCGTCGTCGGGAGCCTGCACGTTGCGCATACGGTCGAACAGCGCCTCCACGTCGGTGCGGTTGACGCCGTTCTGCGGATCGGAGGTGAAGACGTGGTCGGTGTGGCGGGCGCAGCGCACGAAATCGCCCGAAATGCCGGTGTAGGCTTCGGTGATGCGGATGCCCAGCTCCTCGCCAACGGTCTCGACGGCCGCCTTGATGGAATTGCTCACCTGCTCGATATTCGTAATCATGCCCGCCTTCACTCCCTGCGAAGGTTTCGAGACGATGCTGCGGACGACCGGACGTCCCTCGGCGTCGCGTTCGGCGACGGCCACCACGACGTTCGACGATCCCAGGTCGATTGCGACGATGTAATTCTTCTTCTCCACGTTTGTCAGCTTTGTTTCATCGGGCGTTTGCCTTGCGGACGGTCTTTCGGCCGCCGCTCCGGTGCAGACGCTCTATTTTGTGCACACCACTTGTTCTTTGTATTTGACGTTGATCGTGCGGTACTCTTCCCATCCGATGTTCCGCAATCCGCGGCGGTAGAACGTCAGCAGTTTCGCGAGTTTCTCCTCCGCGTCGTCGGGGCTGCCGAAGATCACCGTATGGCTGCCCATGCGGGGTACCAGTTCGATCTCGGGCGCTCCGTCCGGGCCTTTCGCCACGACGATCTGGACGATCTCCGATCGCCAGAAATCGTCCTTTTCGACGAGCACCACAAAGTTAAGCAGTTTCAGGAAATCTTCGTAGCTTTTCCGCAACTTTTTTTGTTTTTCCCGTTCGGCCGCCTGCCGGGCGGAGATTTTATCGATGCGCTCCTGCAAGACCCGCGCCGTATAGCGGTATTCGCGGCGCAGCCGCGCCTTTTTTTCACGCAGCTCCTTCACGCGGCGCTCGAAATTTTCGCGGCGTTCGAACAGCCCTTTCTTGATCGTCATGCGCCGCAGCGCCTTGATGTTTTCGTCGTTCTCGCGCTCGGCGCGGTAGAGCGGGTATTTTTCGCGTTCGATCTCGGCGATGCGGCCCTCCGATTCGGCGATCCGCGCGGCGGTGTAATCCGCTATCGATCCCGTGTAGGAGGCCGGAGCGGGCGGGGCGTAGGAACCGGTCATCACCGGAACGTAGAGCGCCGACGACTGCGGCGCCGCGAAGAGATACCCTTCGTCGGTGGCGTAGGCGTTGTAGCCGTCGAACAGCAGCCGCACGACGGGACGACGCTGGCGCACGGCGATGCGCAGCACGCCGCCGTAGTCGATCGAGGCGGTGGCGTCGGCCACGAACCCGTTGCGCAGGATCAGTCCTTCGATGCTCCGCAGGTCGACCTCGCGCGCCGCCGCACCGACGGTTTTCACGCCGCTGCGCGCCAGCCACTGCCGTACTGCGCCGCCCGTGACGAGCTGCCCGTGCGACGAACTGTCGGCGATCTCGATATCGAGCCGCTGCACGACGAGCTGTCGCCGGTGAGTCCGCACCCGTGCGGCCGAGTAGACGATGTACCCGGCCACGGCGGCCCACAGCAGCCCGATGAGCGTGTATCGCAGCGGTCTGGGCATCCGTCAGGCTTTTTTACGCAATACGTCCGCCACGGCATCGCAGCAGGCGTCGATGTTGCCCGCCCCGAAGCTGACGACCACGTCGGTCGCGGCTGCGCCGAGCGTCGCCGCCAGCGCTTCGCGGCCGACGATGCGGCACGGTACGGTGACCCGTTCGGCGATGATCTCGGAGGCGATGCCCTCGATCGGCTCCTCGCGTGCGGGATAGATCGGCAGCAGCAGCACTTCGTCGGCCTGCGACAGCGCCTCGGCGAACTCGCGGTAGAAGTCGCGCGTGCGGGTGTAGAGGTGCGGCTGGAAGACCGCCGTCACGCGCCGGCCGGGAAACATCCGCCGCACCGAGGTGAGCGCGGCGGCCAGTTCGCGCGGATGGTGGGCATAGTCGTCCATGTAGACCTGCCGCGGGGTATTGACATAGAATTCGAAGCGGCGTTTGACCCCCTCGAAGGCCGCCAGCGCACGCCGCAGTCGCTCTGTGTCGAGCGTCCCTCCTTCGGCGCGGGCGGCGCACCACATCGCCGCGACGGCCGCGACGGCGTTTTCGACGTTGACCCAGCCGGGGATCCCCAACGTGCAGTCGGCGATCACACCCGACGGCGTGACCAGATCGTAGCGGTAGTGCCCGCCCTCGATGAGCTGCACGTCGCGGGCGTAGAAGTCGCAGGGGGTGTCGTAGGCGTAGCGGTAGACCGTGACGGCGTCGTTGCGCAGCGCCACGTCGACGCCTGCTTTGAGTACCAGCGCGCCGCCCGGCCGGATGCGCTCGATGAACTGTGCGAAGGCCTCCTTCACGGCTTCGTGGGTGCCGTAGATGTCGAGATGGTCGGCGTCTACGGCCGTGACGACCGCCACGTCGGGCCGTAGGCGGAGGAACGAGCGGTCGAACTCGTCGGCCTCGACCGCCAGCCGCGGCCCGTTGCCCAGCACCAGATTGCTGCCGAAGTTTTTCGAGATGCCGCCCAGAAAGGCGCTTCCGGTCCCTTCGACCTCGCGGTTGAGCCATGCGACGAGCGTCGAGGTGGTGGTCTTGCCGTGCGTGCCGGCCACGGCCATCACGTATTTGCCGGCCGAGAGGTGGCCCAGCATCTGCGACCGTTTCTCGACGGTGAAGCCGTGGTCTCGGAACCAGCTCAGTTCGGCGTGGTCGTCCGGCACGGCGGGGGTGTAGACCACCACGGTGCCCTCCCGCTCGCGGAACGGGGCGGGAATGGCCGCCGTGTCGTCCGTGTAGTGAATGGCGGCTCCCTCGGCCGCGAGCGCCTCGGTGAGTGCCGACCGCGTGCGGTCGTAGCCGGCCACCTTGCGGCCTTCGTGGAGGAAATAGCGGGCCAGTGCGCTCATGCCGATACCGCCGATGCCGATGAAATAGATGCGTTGTATCTCCATCTTACCAGATTTTTTCGATTTCGTCGACGATCCGCTCCGCCGCGTCGGGCACGGCCAGCGCCGCGATGTTGCGGGCGAGCAGCGTCCTCCGTGCGGGGTCGGCGAGCAGTTCACCCGCCGTCTCCATGGCCCGTGCGGGCGCTTCGGCGTCGGCGACCAGAACGGCAGCCTGCCGGTCGACGAGTGCCTGCGCGTTCTTGGTCTGGTGATCTTCGGCCACGTTGGGCGAGGGGACGAAGAGCGTGGGTTTGCCCACCAGACACAGCTCCGAGACGGAGCAGGCGCCGCTGCGCGACACCACGACGTCGGCCGCGGCATAGGCGCGGTCCATACGGTCGATGAAGGCTCCCTGCCAGACGCCCGGCGCGGGATGTTCTTCGAGAAAGCGCCGCATCTCGGCCTCGTAATATTTGCCCGTCTGCCAGATCACTTGGAACGGCGGCCGGAACTCCTGTCGCGCGAGCCACGCCTTCATCGTCTCGTTGAGCGTGCGGCAGCCCAGCGAGCCGCCCACGACGAGCACCGTGGGGCGTGCGGCGTCCAATCCGAAAGCGGCCGCTCCTTCCAGCCGGTCGGCCTCGGTCGGCACGGCGAAGCGTCCGCGCAGGGGATTTCCCGTGTGCACGATCCGCTCGGCGGGGAAGAAGCGCTCCATGCCGTCGTAGGCCACGCAGATACGCCGCGCACCGCGTGCGAGAATCTTGTTCGTCAGACCGGCGTAGGAGTTCTGCTCCTGGATGAGCGTCGGGATTCCCGATCGCTGCGCGGCCCACAGCACGGGCCCCGAGGCGTAGCCGCCGAATCCCACCACGACGTCGGCGCCGAACTCGCGGATCGTGCGCCGCGCACGGCCGACGCTTTTGAGTACCTTGAAGGGCAGCGCCAGATTCGACAGCGCGAACCGCCGTTGCAGTCCCGCCGTCGGCAGCCCTACGATGCGGTAGCCCAGCGCCGGAATCTTCTCCATCTCCATTTTGCCTTCGGCGCCGACGAAGAGCAGTTCCACCCCGTCGCCGCAGCGGCGTTGAAGTGCTTCGGCCACTGCGACGGCCGGATAGATGTGGCCGCCCGTGCCGCCGCCCGAAAGAATGATGCGTTTTATCATATCGTTTTTGTCAGTCAAGATAGTATTTTTTCTTTTCATCCTGCGTCAGCGGTCGGTTTTCGACCCGTTCGCGGGTTCTGTCCATCAGCTCCTGCAAAGGTTCGAATTCCCAGATTACGACATTATTGTCATCGCCGGAAACGAGCTGTTTTGCGTTGGGGCTGAATGATACGGCATTCCAAGATAATCCCGATTTTTGAAACACGGCTCCGGATTCTACATCAAAGATGCGCACGCTAAAATCGGCGTCGGCCGTAACGACCAGCTTCCCGTCGGGACTGAAAGCGGCGGATCTGACATCATTGCTATATTCTTCAAACCGGTGAATCTCTTCGCCCGTTTCTGCATTCCAGATGCGCACGGTTTTGTCGTCGGAAGCCGAAACGATCCGCTTCCCGTCGGGACTGAATGCGGCGGAATTTACCTGATCGGTATGCTTCTCGAATTTGCGGATCTCCTTACCTGTTTCGACGTCCCAGATACGCACGGTATTATCGGCAGATGCGGAAACGATCCGTTTCCCGTCGGGGCTGAATGCGGCGGAACTTACATATGCGGTATGCCCCACAAGACTGAGAATCTCCTCGCCTGTTTCAGTATCCCAAATACACACGGGGTTATTTTCTGAGTACATGAAAGCTGAAACAATTTGCTTTCCGTCGGGACTGAATGTTGCGAAGTTTACAGAATCACCCGTATCGAGTTTGCGGATCTCCTTTCCGGATAACGTATTCCAGATGCGCACGGTATGATCGGAGGAGGCCGAAACGATCCGTTCCCCGTCGGGGCTGAACGCTGCGGAAAACACACGATTGGTATGTCCTTCGAGTTTACGGATCTCTTTGCCTGTTTCGACGTTCCAGATACGCACGGTATTATCCCAGGATGCGGAAACGATCTGTTTTCCGTCGGGACTGAATGTCGTAAAATAAACCTCGGAAGTATGCCCTTTTAACCTTCGGAGTTTCTTAATTTCGGGATGAAGGCGGACGCCCCAGATACGCACGGTATTATCGTCGGAAGCAGATATGATCCGCTTCCCGTCGGGGCTGAATGCGACGGAGTTTACATAATGGGTATGTCCTTCGAGTTGGCGGATCTCCTTTCCGGATTGTGCATTCCATATACGCACGGTCTTATCATAAGATGCGGAAACGATCCCTTTCCCATCGGGGCTGAACGCTGCGGAGTATACAGAGCCGGTATGTCCCACAAGACAGGACACCTCCTTGCCTGTTTCAGCATCCCAGATGCGCGCGGTATCATCCGTAGATGCCGTAACGATTTGTTTCCCATCGGGACTGAATGCGGCGGAATTTACACGATCGGTATGTCCTTCGAGTCTGCGAATCTCCTTTTTCGTCTCGACGTCCCAGATATAGACCGTTTTATCACTGGACGCCAGAACGATCCGTTTCCCGTCGGGGCTGAATGCGAGGGAAGTTATGGATCCTCCAATTTCACCTTGGAACTCATTTTTCCATGTTTCAAAATTCCAAAAATTTAGATTGGAGCCTCCGAGTATGTAGGCAAAGATTCTCCCGTCGGGACTGAATGCCGCGATACGTCCCATTGGGTAATCAATCTCTCTCCCATCCCACAAGTACTCAAGCTTGATCTCTTTCCATGTCTCGATATCCCAATAGCGCAACCTGCGTTCGTCAGCGAATAGGATCCGTTTTCCGTCGGGGCTGAATGCTACGAAGCCTTTTTTGTCTTTGCCTGTGAACCTGCGGATCTCCGCGCCGGATTCTGCATCCCAGACGCGGACGGTCTTGTCTTCCGATGCGGTGGCGAACCGCTTCCCGTCCGGGCTGAATACGGCACAGGAAACTCTGTCGGTATGCCCCCTTATGATCGCGGAGCGTTTTCCGTCGGCGACCCGCAGGGCCGCCTCCGCTTCGGGGCAGTAGGGGCGGTCTTCGGGATCGCCCAGTCTTTTCGGAAGCGCCTGCAAAGCCAGAAGCCGGGCCAGGTAGGAGTCGCCCCGATCGGCAAGGTCCGTCGCTTTTTCGGCCAGGAACCGGCTTTGGATCAGTTGCAGTCTGTTCCGCTCCTCCCGCTTGCGGCGCTCCTCCTCGATCTTCTCCTTTTCGTAACGTTGCCAGAGTTCGTCGAACCTTATCCGCAGCATGCCGGCCAAGGTCTTGATGAAGGCCTTGTCGCGTCCGGTCTCGTTCACGTTGCCGCCGATCCGCTCCCTGCTGGCCGGCAGATCGCGCAGGATCGCGGGGAAGCACTCCTCCGCTGCGCGGGCGGCGTGGGGGGTGCCTTCGACGATGAACGGAAATATGTTGTCGATGTTGTCGATTCCTTTTCGTCTGCCGATTTCGATGAAATCGGAGACCTCCTTGTTCACCCATTCGGATTTCGCCGACAGCGGGGAGCAGACGACGATGAGATGTGCGGACGCTTCGAGCGCCTCGTGGATTTGGGCCGGCAGGTTTCCCGCACTCAGCTCGTCGACATCCCGGAAGATCGGCCCGAATTCGGTCGGCAAATCCGGTCGCCCGTTCAATGTCGACGGCAAACGATAGTGCTCGAATTCGTGTTGGAGCCATGCCGCCCACTCCTCGTCTTCGCGTTTGTAACTGATGAATGCGTAGTATTTATGTTTGTCGTTCATGGTCGTTGTCTGAAATTTACCGTCCCCACGACTCGCGGTCGAGCGATCGGCTACCA
>OGFJ01001987.1_pt1 | contig 11871 bp, 8 predicted proteins | sample 1570861 | NCBI WGS metagenome assembly OGFJ01 (sample SAMEA2582060, study PRJEB24529) | metagenome | biome: Human gut stool | place: China | collected 2011
TACACTCTTTCCCTACACGACGCTCTTCCGATCTCTGATATGAGAACTGTCAGGTCAGAAGTAATTTTATAAAATTGTTGTATAAGTATTGAAATGAGGTACAATATGAAAAAAGTAGCAGTCTTAGGTTCTACAGGTTCGATCGGAACACAGACACTGGATGTGGTACGTGCAAATGATGACCTGGAAGTAGTTGGGCTTGCAGCAGGCAGCAATGTAGAAATGCTGGAGAAGCAGATACGTGAATTTCATCCCAGACTTGTTGCAGTCTGGAAAGAAGAGGCAGCCAGAGATCTGGCAGTACGTGTGCAGGATCTGGATGTAAAAATCGTAAGCCAGATGGGTGGTCTTATCGAACTTGCCAGAATGGAGGAATCAGACATTCTGGTGACCGCTATCGTAGGAATGATAGGAATCAGACCAACTATGGAAGCAATCCTTGCAGGTAAGGATATTGCTCTGGCAAATAAGGAAACACTGGTAACAGCCGGACATCTGATCATGCCGCTGGCAAAGCAGTTCGGTGTGCAGATCCTGCCTGTAGACAGCGAGCACAGTGCTATTTTCCAGGCACTTCATGGAGAGAAAAGAGAGCAGATACATAAACTGCTCATCACTGCATCCGGCGGTCCTTTCCGCGGAAAGAAAACAGCAGATCTGGAGAAGGTGACTCTGGAGGATACGCTGAAGCATCCGAACTGGGTAATGGGACAGAAGATTACAGTGGATTCTGCAACTCTGGTAAATAAAGGTCTGGAAGTTATGGAAGCCAGATGGCTTTTTGATGTAGATCTGGATCATATTCAGGTTGTGGTTCAGCCGCAGAGTATTATCCACTCTATGGTGGAATTCGAGGACGGTGCAGTGATGGCACAGCTTGGAACACCGGATATGAGACTTCCGATACAGTATGCATTATGCTACCCGGACAGAAGATTTTTAAAAGGCGACAGACTGGATTTTCATATGTTGAAGCAGATCACCTTTGAGGAGCCGGACAGGAAAACTTTTAAAGGTCTTCCAATGGCGGTGGAAGCGGCAAGGGCAGGCGGCAGTATGCCAACCGTTTTTAATGCTGCAAATGAGCTGGCAGTCCGCAAATTCCTTCAGAAAAAAATCAGCTTTCTGGATATTTACGAGATTATCGGGCAGTCTATGAGCAGACATACAGCAGTAAAGGATCCGGACCTGGATCAGATTCTGGAGATTGAGAAAGAAACTTATCGTTGGATTGAAAGCAGGTGGTAGATTGAAAATTATTATTGCAATTGTCATATTCAGTGCAATCATTCTCTTTCATGAGCTGGGACATTTTCTTTTTGCAAAGCTGAATAAGATCGTGGTCACAGAATTCTCTCTGGGAATGGGACCAAGACTTTTCAGTTTTGAGAAAGGAGATACCAGATATTCACTGAAACTTCTTCCTATCGGTGGCTCCTGTGCCATGCTGGGGGAGGATACGGACATAGAGAATGAACCGGGAACTTTTAACAGTGCGTCTGTGTGGGGCAGGATTTCCGTAGTTGCCGCAGGACCGGTATTTAACTTTATCATGGCATTTGTATTGTCTGTGATCATTGTAGGTGCTGTAGGATATGAACCATCCAGAGTTCTTTCCGTAAAGGAAGGTTCTGCGGCTGAGGCTGCAGGACTGAAAGAGGGAGATATTATTACCGGTTATCAGGGATATCACATTGATCTGGGAAAAGATCTCTATGTATATTCCTATCTGAACCAGCTGAAAGAGGGAGATACCATTAACCTGACTGTTAAGCGTGACGGAAAGAAGATGGATATTTCCTATAAGTCGGATACAAATGTGAGATACCTTCTGGGCTGCAATTTCAACGGGGATGATACTTCTGCCATGACAGTAGAATCTGTAATGGATGGAATGCCGTTGCAGGAAGCAGGGATTCGGCAGGGAGATGTGATCACATCCATTAATGGAGTGAAGATTACAAATGCAGCAGATTACCAGAAATATATTCAGGAGAATCCGCTGACAGAAAAGTCTGTAAGGCTTACCTATTCCAGGGACGGACAGGAATATGATATTACGGTTACACCAAAAGAATACCGTACGGCAGAATCAGGATTTACCTACAATATGTATTCTGAAAAAGCAAAAGGGCTGAATGTAGTCAAATATGGTGCCGTAGAAGTAAAATATATGGTACGTACAACGATTCTCAGCCTGAAAGAGCTGGTCAGCGGAAAGCTTGGAATGAAAGATCTGAGTGGTCCGGTCGGAGTTGTGGATGCAATCGGAACTACGTATGAGGAAAGCAAAAGCGAAGGAACCATGATCCTGTGGATGAATATGCTTAATATGGCAGTTCTGCTCTCTGCAAACCTTGGAGTTATGAACCTCCTTCCGTTTCCGGCACTGGACGGTGGACGGCTGGTATTCCTTGTCATAGAGGCAATCCGCAGAAAACCGATTAACAGACAGGTGGAGGGCGGCATCCATTTCGCAGGGCTGATGCTGTTGATGGCGCTGATGGTATTTGTCATGTACAATGATATTGTCAAACTGATCTGAGATAAATGATAGACAGAATATTTTTATAGATAGTTAGCTCGGGCAGAGCGTGAAAAAAGTGAATAATGTAAAAATATTTGCAAAAAAGACAGATTTTAAAAAAAGAGAAATCTGTCTTTTTTGTAGAATTGTTATAGTTGACGGATGTCGGATTCTTTTATAATAAAGGTAAAGAATTTTTGACATTGCGAAAAATTATAGTTTGTTATATACTGATTTTCTGGCAGTATTGAGAATGTGACATCTGTCTGAGTTTGTCTGGAGGAGAGAAAAAAGTTATGCCTATTGGAATAATTATCAATGCATTATCCATAGTTATCGGCGGAATCCTGGGGGCTCTTGTGGGGCACAAATTAAGTCCGAAATTCAAAGAGGATATTACTCTTGTATTCGGGGTATGCTCTATGGGAATGGGAATCAGCACCATCGGTCTGATGGAAAATATGCCGGCGGTTATTTTTTCTGTTGTGATCGGTACAGGAATCGGACTTGCGATTCATCTTGGAGAAAGGATCAATGCCGGTGCCGGTGTTATGCAGCGTGTGATCGGCAAATTTATCAAGAATTCAAATTCAGAGCTTTCTGAGGATGAGTTTATGAATACACTGGTGACGATCATCGTATTATTCTGTGCAAGCGGAACAGGAATCTATGGCTCTATCGTATCCGGAATGAGCGGGGATCATTCAGTGCTGATCTCCAAATCTATTCTGGATTTATTTACAGCAGCTATTTTTGCCTGCAGCCTGGGAATGGTAGTGTGTATGATCGCCATTCCGCAGGTGATTATTTTCCTGATCCTGTTCTTTGCAGCAACGGCGATTTTTCCGCTGACTACGCCGGGCATGATCAATGACTTTAAAGCCTGCGGAGGTTTCCTGATGCTTGCAACCGGTTTTCGTATGGTAAAACTGAAGAACTTTCCGACTGCGGACATGATACCGGCGATGGTGCTGATCATGCCTATGTCATGGTTCTGGGTGAATTATATATTGCCGTTAGTATCATAAGTTAAGCTGGCAGATTTTCATTTCTGAGTTCAGAAACGGAGATCTGCTTTTTTTTAGGTCAATTACAATCAAAATTCTAAATTACTGTAATTTCTCTTATAAAAAACTAACCAATAGTTAATAGAAAATTTCTTCCTGATATTGTATTGTAAATATATAATAAATCTGAAAAAATATCAGGTGTATCAAAAGTATTTCCTGATATTTGCCTGAAACTATAATGGCACATCAAGAGAGGAGGAGATTTTTATGAGTATGAAAAATCGATTTGCAGGAAAATGTAGAAGCTATCTGGCATTTTTTCTTCTGGCGGCATTTGCGGCACTTTTATTTTTCCCAAGGGTAGCATCGGCTGCTGCCAAGCCAACTGCCAAACAGCTTAAAGTAACCTACAGAGGATTCGAATATGACAATGATACAGCAAAGTTATATCTGAAGCTGAGTCTGAAAAATACTTCGAGTTACACGATTATAAAAGTGAAGATGGGATATGAGATACCTATTATGGAGGATGGAACCATAACCCAGACCTTCAGTGTAACGATTAATCCCGGAAAGACAGTGAATAAGACGGTTTATATTGGAAAAATGACTCAGCAGCCATATAAAGCGCCGAAGGTAAAATGCTTATCGTTCTGGTATAAGTCAGCGACACCTAAGCTAAACCAGCTCAAAGTCAGCTACAAGGGATATGAGTACAATCCGAACACAGGAGAGCTGTATATAACTGCCCGTATGCAGAACACTTCCAGTTATACGATTACAAAGGTAACGATGTATTTTGAGATACCACTGGATGAAACTGCAACACCGACCAAAACCTACAATGTAAATATTCCGGCCGGAAAGACAAAAAATTACAGGTTTAAAATCGGAAGGATGACAGATGCTCCAGATGGAAAGGTACTGGTGAAATGTAAGAAATTCTGGTATAAGAAATAACAAATGAAATTGTGATATCAGACAGGCAGCCATTGTGAGATACTCTAAACAGTACCGCAATGGCTGCTGTTTTGTTATGCTTAGGAAATTACGTCGGAATTGTTATAATTAGGTATATTTTAGCATAAATAATTCCTGTCTGAAATAAAAATTGCTGTTATTATTTCTGGCTTAGTCGGGCTCGAAGTGGCAGTAACTCCTGCTTTACGTTACAAATGTTTCATGTTATCATTATCTAAAATCAGGGAAGCTGTTTTTCGGGGAATTTTTTAACCGAATGCGGATTGCGAATATCCGTTTGACTTGCAAAATCTGGTAATGAAGGAGGATGAAAAATATGCGGAACAGAAAGAAACTGCCAATTGGAATAGATAGTTTTGAAAAAATAATCCGGCATAATTTTTACTATGTGGATAAAACAGAAATGATAACAGAACTTCTTCATAACTGGGGAGAAGTGAATCTGTTTACACGTCCTCGCCGTTTTGGAAAATCTCTGAATATGAATATGCTGCAGTCATTTCTGGAAATCGGATGTGATAAATCGCTGTTTAATGGACTGAAGGTATCCCGTGAAAAAGAACTGTGTGAAGAATATATGGGAAAGTTTCCGGTAATTTCGCTTACATTGAAGAATGTGGAGGGATTAAATTTTGAGTCAGCCCGGAAATCGCTGAAGAATACTCTGGGAATGGAGGCGTGGAGACTTAGTGCTCTGGCAGAGAGCAGCCGCCTTACAGAGGAAGAAAAAAACTCTTATAAAGCATTGACTGTCGTTGATGATCATGGCGATTTCAAAATGTCTGATGCCACAATGGAGAAGGCGCTGCTTATATTAACTGTATTACTGGAGAAACATTATGGAAAAAAAGCGGTTCTTTTGATTGATGAGTATGATGTGCCATTAGATAAAGCGTTCCAGTATGGATATTATGACGAGATGGTATCTTTGATCAGAAACATGTTTGGAAATGTTTTGAAGACAAATTCGAGCCTGTTTTTTGCAGTACTTACGGGATGCCTGAGAATTGCGAAGGAAAGCATTTTTACAGGATTAAACAATTTTAATGTTTTTTCGATTACGAGTGTACAGTTTGATGAGTTCTTTGGATTTACAGATGATGAGGTTGCAGAAATGCTGAAATATTTTGGGCTTTCTGACTACCATGAAACAATCAGGGAATGGTATGATGGTTATCAGTTTGGAAAGAAAGCAGTGTATTGTCCCTGGGACGTGATCAGTTATTGCAGAAATTTATGTGCAGATCCTGATGCGATACCAGAAGATTTCTGGTCTAATACCAGCAGCAACAGCATTGTGAGTCGTTTTATAGATAAAGCGAATAAACAGACGAGAGATGAAATCGAAAACCTGATTTCGGGAGAAACGGTTATAAAAGAAATAAAACAGGAACTGACATATAATGAACTGGATAAATCCATTGAGAATCTTTGGAGTATACTTTTTACAACAGGGTATTTAACACAACGTGAAAGAATAGACAGCAGAAAGTTACGTCTGGCAATTCCTAACAGAGAAATTAAAGAATTGTTTGAACTTCAGATCAGGGAATGGTTTCAGGAAAAGTCATCTGAGGATGTAAAGAAGCTTGATAAATTATGCATGGCTTTTCCAGATGGAGATGCAGAAACGATAGAAGATTTGTTTAACGACTATTTATGGAATACAATCAGTATTCGGGATACGGCAGTTAAGGGAAGAAAAGAAAATTTTTATCATGGAGTTTTGCTGGGGCTGCTAAGTCATATGGAGAACTGGGCTGTCTGGTCGAATATAGAATCTGGTGAAGGTTATTGTGATATTTTACTGGAAGTTCCGGAGAATCGTGTCGGAGTGGTGATCGAGATGAAATATGCTCAGGAAGACAGAATGGAGGCAGCTTGTACAGAAGCTCTGAAACAGATTGAACAACGTCAGTATGCTGCAAGGTTAAAGAGTGACGGGATGAAGAATATTGTAAATTATGGCATTGCCTGTTATCGGAAACATTGTAAAGTTAAGATTGGGAAAGAAAATTCTTAATCTAAGAAGATATCTTAATAAGAAAACAGCTCTGCTGTTCTGAAATTACAGCTCCTCTCAGTGATTATTATTTGTGATACTGAGGGGAGCTTTTTATATCATAGAAGATTATTCTGCAATGTTTCTGTGATGTAACAGCCTTTTGGACAGGATTCTTTCTTACGTATTCCTTGTTGGAATAACCCATGTGAAAAGAAGAATTGCGAAGGAAATAGGAAACGAACGGGTATAATTTGTGCAAATTGTTGGAAAATTTTTTAAACATATTTTAATATGAACGGAAGAGTCAGGAAAGGAAGAAAGATGAGAAAGAGACTTATCATCGGTATGAGTGGGGCTTCCGGAGCGCCCCTTACAATAGAATTGCTGAAACAACTGCAGCAGTATAAAGAAATAATAGAGACACATCTGATTGTGACAAAAGGTGCGGAAATGACGCTGGAACAGCTATATGCTCTTGCGGACGAGGTACATGATTGAAACAATCTCAAACCACCAGCAGAGCTGGTGGTACTGACTTCGGGAGATAATTATTATTGTGTAAATAATGAGAATGGAAAAGTATATTATTGGAGTTCAAGCGAAGATAGCTATTATTATATTGCTGAATCGATAGATGAATTTGCTTCTTTTTTTAGGTGATATCTGTTGTAAGGGTAATAAAACGGCTGCCAATCCGGTAAATATGTGAGATAACATATCAGTAGGTGAGGCAGCCATTTTACGTATATTTTTGCTACAACCCTAACGCAGCTCAGCAATCCTGCTGACTGCCACGTAGATCTCCTGAATTTTGTACCAGGTTGGATAATCTACGATTCCTGTCTGGTCCAGACCGAAAATGCTCTGGAAAATCCTGACGGAATTTTGGGTCTCAGGTCCGTAAATTCCATCTGCGGTAACAACAGGGACAGCAGGATAAGCTTCTGCGATTGTGTTTAACTGTTCCTGAATCTGTCTTACCTTATTTCCGGATGCACCGATATCCAGATCATATCCTGGCCAGGAGGCGGGGATGCCGGAGATTGCTTCCGCCACATTGATATACATATCATTTCCGTAAAAAGTCCGTAGGATTTCAATGGCAGAGTATCCCTGATCGCCCAGTGCCTTGCTTCCCCATTGTGTCATCCAGCCTCTGTTTCGGCATTGTACCTGTTTGCCGTCACAGTACTGGGTAAGGATTGGCTGACGTACATTTGGTCTGGAAAGATAATTCTCAAACAGTTCATCTACAATGCGGTCAATGCTGGCAAAGATATTCCTGCCATAGATCCATTTGTGATCATAGGCAGTGGAGGAAGTGATCGTAAAGTCATAACCTTTGTTCCGGTACCATTCCGTATAAACCCTGTTCAGAGTAAAAGACATGATAGCCAGAACATTTGCCCGGATGGTATCGTCGGGCCAGGTGGCATAGATTTCGCTGCTGGCTACATTTTTGATGTAATCTTTGTAGCGTACATAATAATTGCCTGCAGCGGAATCGTTGACAGGCCCGTCGTGTACCACTATATATTCAGGGACAACGACCTTGCTTAATACGATTTCGCCGTTTTCGTTTATTGGTTTTATCTCGGCTTCTTCGATTTTGGGAGGATATTCATAGAACAACGTATGCGGAGGAATTACAATTCTCTGGAAAGTTTCGCCGGATTCCATGACATTCAGCGTTGTTGGCTGTCTGGATAAAGTATCTGCTAATACCTGGCTTCCTGCGATTTCTTTTGGTTCAAATCCTTCTGCTTCGATCTGAATGGTATATTCTGAGTAGGGCTGTTGTTCAACCGGTTCCATACTGTATTCCAGAGGTGGAGTCTTAAGTTCAATGACAGGAGTGCGTCCGGAGGAATCTGTTGCCACTTCTTCAATGGTACTGTCGGGTGCTCCTGTGTAGGAGATTCTGACGCGTGCGTTTTCTATGGGACGATTGTTCAGCCGCTCTGATACGGTAACCTGATATTGTCCTGTATCTATATTTTCCTGCTGCATCTGCATATGATAAAAAGCCATACAAGCTCCTGTAGATAATGCTTTCCTGATAAATTATGCAGGGGACCGGAAAATGGTTACCTGAGAAAAGAATTATTGTAGAAAAAAGAATAAAAAAATAAGGCACCATGACTTCTCATAGTTCCTCATTCTTTAAATGCGGAAGATGGGACTTGAACCCACACGAGCGCAATGCTCACAAGATCCTTAGTCTTGCTCGTCTGCCAGTTCCGACACTTCCGCATATCGCATTTCTCTGGGATTCTTTTGCTCTCCCTTGCGACAAGTGATACTATATCAAATGTAAAAGCTAATGTCAACACCTTTTTGAAAAAAATATAAAAAAATTTCAATTTTTTTTTGAAAAAAAGAGGAATTTGAAATTTTATGTAGAATATAATTAATAAGAGGTATTTTGTCAGCTTGTGGAGGTATCGCTTATGAATATCAGGGAAAGCATGGAACAGAGAGAACTAAAGATGCTAAACCCTTATGCCTCATTCAGCCTTTATTCTAAGGGCAGAGAGAGGCAGGAGGAAGAATGCGATGTACGAACCGTCTATCAGAGAGACAGAGACAGGATCCTTCATAGCAAGGCATTTCGCAGGATGAAGGATAAGACACAGGTTTTTCTGGCACCTCAGGGTGACCATTACAGAACCAGACTGACACATACTCTTGAGGTATCACAGATTGCCAGAACAATAGCGAAGGCACTGAGACTGAATGAAGATCTTGTAGAAGCGATCGCACTTGGGCATGACCTGGGGCATACACCTTTTGGACATGCAGGCGAGAGGGCTCTTGATGCAGTGAATCCGGATGGCTTTGCCCACTATAAACAGAGCGTCAGGGTTGCACAGGTACTGGAGAAGAACGGCGAAGGGTTGAATCTCACATGGGAGGTCCGGGATGGTATCCTGAATCACAGAACCAGTGGGAATCCGTCTACTCTCGAAGGACAGGTAGTAAGACTTTCGGACAAGATCGCCTATATTCATCATGATATGGATGATGCACAGCGGGCGGGGATTATTTCTGAGGATGATATTCCGGTCACGCTTCGGATGCTGCTCGGTTATACAACCAGAGAGCGGCTCAATACATTTGTTCATGATGTGATAGAGAACAGTCTTGAGCAGGATACCATAAAGATGTCAGCAGAGATCTACGAGGCAATGATGGATCTGCGGGCTCTCATGTTTCAGAATGTATATGAGAATCCGGCAGCCCATAAGGAAGAGGAAAAGGTAGTGAAGATGCTGACGGAGTTATATGAATATTATGTCGAACACCCGGAAGCAATGTCAACAGAATACAGGGAGCTGATCGTGCGTGGAGAGAAGAAGGAACAGGCAGTATGTGACTATCTCTCAGGAATGACAGACCAGTATTCTATAAGGAAATTCCGGGAGATTTACATACCAAAAGCATGGGAAGTCTATTAATCATCAAGAAGGAGGACGAAGCATGCGTTATTCAGACGATATCATTGAAGAAGTCAGGATGAAGAATGATATTGTAGATGTTGTATCCCAGTATGTGAAGCTGAACAAAAGAGGAAGTACCTATTTTGGACTTTGTCCGTTTCATAATGAGAAAACTCCCTCTTTTTCGGTAACACCGGCGAAGCAGATGTATTACTGCTTCGGATGCGGAGCAGGCGGGAATGTATTTAATTTTGTGATGGAATATGAGAATTACAGCTTTGGAGAGGCATTACAGCATCTGGCAGACAGAGCGGGAGTGCAGCTTCCGAAGATCGAGTATTCCGGAGAAGCGAAGAGAAAGGCAGAACGGCGGGCTGCTCTTCTTGAAATCAATAAACTTGCGGCGGGCTATTTCTATTATCAGCTGCGCCGTGAGAATGGAAAACAGGCACATGATTATCTGACAGGAAGAGGGCTGAGTGAGGAAACCATCAAGAAGTTTGGTCTGGGATATTCGGACAAATACAGTGATGATCTGTATAAATATCTGAAATCAAAGAATTACAGTGATGAGCTTCTGAGAGATTCAGGACTTTTCAATGTGGATGAACGTCGGGGAATGTACGATAAGTTCTGGAACAGGGTTATTTTTCCAATTATGGATGTAAATAATCGTGTGATCGGATTCGGGGGCCGCGTGATGGGTGACGGGAAGCCGAAATACCTGAATTCACCGGAAACAACGATTTTCGACAAGAGCCGGAACTTGTATGGCCTGAATGTTGCGAGAACAACGAGAAAGAATTATCTGATTCTGTGTGAAGGATATATGGATGTGATATCCATGCATCAGGCAGGATTTACGAATGCAGTGGCGTCTCTGGGAACGGCGCTTACTTCAGGACATGCAAGCCTGATCAAGCGTTATACACAGGAGGTTTTACTGTTATATGACAGTGACGATGCGGGTGTGAGGGCTGCACTTCGTGCGATTCCGATTCTTCGGGAGGCCGGCGTTTCTTCCAGGGTGGTGAATCTCAGGCCGCACAAGGATCCGGATGAATTTATCAAGGCACTTGGAGCTGAGGAGTTTGAGAAACGTCTGGAACAGGCTATGGACAGCTTTATGTTCCGCGTTCATATGGCAGAGAGGGAGTTCCCAATGGAGGAACCGCAGGGACAGAACCGTTTCTTTGAACGGTGTGCGCAGATGTTGCTGGAACTTTCAGATGAACTGGAGAGAAATCTTTATATAGAAGCGATTGTCAAGAAGTATCGGGGACAATACGGTGTCAGCACAGAAGATCTGCGTAAGCGGGTGAATACGCTGGCGCTTAAAGGAACACCGCCCGAAAATCGGATACAGCCAAAGAGTGGCAGTCAGAATAAAAAGAAAAAAGAGACCGCTTCAGAGCAGGCACAGAAACTGATGCTGACCTGGCTGGTAACGTATCCGAATGTTTTTGATAAAGTTGCACAGTATCTGACACCGGAGGACTTTGTGGTCCCATTATACAGAGAAGTGGCGCAGATGCTGTTTCAGCAGAGGGAAGAGGGACAGGCAGCTTTTCACAGACAAAAGAATGATCGGGATAAATAAACAAATCGGGAAAAAGGGACATCCGGCACACCGGACCGGATGGAAGGCCGCAGGAGCGGGATGTATGCTGTCTGTACTGGCCGCATTTTTATATGCAGGCAGGGTTTATGCGGCGGAGGTGTCCATGACCTTATCTGATACGCAGGGAAATGCCAGAGCTTTTGATACGATGGATATTCTGATTCTTTTCCTGCTTCTTGCTGTTGTACCTTCTCTGCTGGTTATGATGACCAGCTTCACCAGGATTATTATCGTCCTGTCTTTTCTGCGGAGTGCACTGGTGAAGCTGGTCATCATAACCAGCAGAT